>CEUQ01186705.1_pt1 | contig 16451 bp, 13 predicted proteins | sample 361491 | NCBI WGS metagenome assembly CEUQ01 (sample SAMEA2622796, study PRJEB7988) | marine metagenome | biome: marine biome (ENVO:00000447); feature: marine epipelagic mixed layer (ENVO:xxxxxxxxx); material: "saline water (ENVO:00002010), including plankton (ENVO:xxxxxxxx)" | depth 120 m | reverse complement strand
CGCTGGGCCAAAGGAGAACCGCTGGGACCGCTCGATGGTGTCACCGTCACGATCAAGGATCTGATCCCGCAGATGGGCCGTCCTTTGCGCAACGGGTCGGCCACGACCGACGACAGTCCTTGCGATATCGATGCGCCCACGGTGGCCAGGTTGCGCGAGGCCGGCTGTGTGTTTCTGGGCAAGACGACCAGCCCGGAGTGCGGCTGGAAGGGGATCACCGATGGCCCGCTCTTCGGCTTCACGCGCAATCCCTGGAACCTGGCGCACAGCCCGGGCGGCAGTTCCGGCGGAGCGGCGGCGTCACTTGCCGCCGGGATCGGGCATCTGGCTCTCGGCAATGACGGGGGCGGATCGGTCCGCATTCCCTGCAGCTATTCCGGGCTCTACGGCCTGAAACCGACCTTTGGCCGGGTCCCGGATCATCCGCGTGAGGGTATCTTCTGCATGACCTCGACCGAAGGACCCATGACACGCTCGGTCGATGATGCCGCGCTGATGCTGAACACGCTGGCGTTGCCTGATGCCGATGACTGGTATGCCCTGCCGCATGATGATCGCGACTGGACGACGGCCTCAGAGGAGGGTGTGCGGGGGCTAAAGGTCGCCTATGCACCGGGCCTGGGCCGCGCCGTGATCGATGACGAGGTGAGGGTGCTTACGGACGCTGCCGCACAGAAATTTGTGGAGTTGGGGGCCGAGGTCGATGACCCCGGCTCTGTCTTCGAACCGCTGGAAGAGGCGATGACAGCCCATTGGCTGGCCGGCTTCGCGTCGATTCTGCGGGCGATTCCCGAAGAGCGTCACGATCTGCTCGACCCCCGCTTCCGAACGGTCGCCGAACGTGGCCTTGCGGTGACAGTCCCGCAGTTGCAGGCGTCCATCGTGCATCGCGATCGTCTGGGAACGTTGCTGAACCACTTCCATCAGGAGTGGGATCTGCTTCTGACACCGACACTTCCGACCACAGCACCCTTGGTCGACACGCCCTATCACAGCCAGGGTCTGCACCGCTGGAACCACGCCACACCCTTTACCGTGCCGTTCAACCTGACCGGGCAGCCCGGCGCCTCGGTCCCCTGTGGCCTGACTCCGGGTGGCTTGCCTGTGGGCCTGCAGATCGTCGCCGCGAAGTACCGCGAAGATCTGGTCATGCGCGCCAGCCGTGCCTATGAGTCCGTCCATCCGCAGTCCTGGCCCAACGAGCGCGTCGAAGCGGCCCTGGCCGGTGATGTTCCGGCTGCGGCGGATCGCTACGACGAACCGGTGGTCTGAACACCGGGCTGTCAGGCCTTGATGATGTTCTTTTCGGGACCGACCGGAAATCCGGTGATGTTGCGGGCACCGTCTTCGGTCACGACAAGGATGTCGTGTTCACGGTAGCCGCCGGCGCCGGGGCGCCCCTCTTCAATGGTGATCATCGGTTCGATCGAGATCACCATGTTGGGCTCCAGCACGGTCTCGATGTCTTCACGCAGCTCCAGTCCTGCTTCGCGTCCGTAGTAATGGGACAGGATGCCGAAGCTGTGGCCGTAGCCAAAGGTGCGCTTGTCGAGCACCTGATAGCTGGCATAGATGTCGTTGAGCTCGTGCGCGATGTCGCAGCAACGCGCGCCCGGCTTGATCAGGCTCAACCCGTGGTGATAAACATCGCAGTTGATCTCCCAGTAGCGCAGGTGTTCGTCGCTGGCGTGTTCGCAGAACATTGTGCGTTCCAGTGCGACGTAGTAACCCGCCACCATGGGGAAGCAGTTGAGTGACAGAATGTCACCAGCCTGCATCTGGCGTGTCGTAACTGGATTGTGGGCGCCGTCGGTGTTGATGCCGGACTGGAACCAGACCCAGGTGTCGCGCAGTTCGCTGTCGGGGTGACGGCGGGCGATTTCACGGACCATCGCATCGGTCCCGGCAATCGCGACCTCGTGCTCGGCGACCCCGGGAGCCACCGCGGCGGCACAGGCCTCGCCGCCGATATCGGCAATCGCGGTCGCGCTTTCGATCAGGGCGATCTCCTCGTCGGACTTCACCATGCGCATGCCCATCGCGGCGGGCGCGATGTTGCTGAAGCTGGCATCTGGCAGGGCGCCCTTCATCTTGTTGAGGTTCTCGACGTTGATGTGGTCGTACTCCACGCCGACGCTGCGGGCGTTGCCCAACAGCTGCCGGACCGCACGGAAGTAGTTGTCGCGGCGCCAGTCGGTGTAGGTCAGGTTGTCGCCGCTGCGGCGGCCGGGCTGGCCGTAGTCGATGTTGGCGGCGACCGTCGTGGCGCGGTCCTGTGTGACGACCAGCGCATAGGGCCGCCCGAAGGAGCAGTACAGGAAGTCGCTGTAGTAGTGGATGTTGTGCATCGACGTGAATACGACGGCATCGATGTTGTCTGCGGTCATGTGCGCGCGCAACTTTGTCAGTCTCGCCGTCATCTCGGCGGTAGAAAAGGTGGGATTCACGCGCTCGCCATTTTCGATGACAAGCATGTCTTTGAGATCACTCATGGTTCAGGCTCCAAGAGAAAGCCGCGGACCAGACAGGGTCCGCGGCTTGGTATTTCGTGATGTGGTTCGACTTAGTTGCGGATGCCGCGCAAACGCTCGGTACGGCGACGCAGCAGCTCCATGGTGACCATCAGCGCGATGGAAGTCAGGATCAGCAGGGTCGCGACCGCCATGATGGTCGGCGACAGAAGCTCACGGATGCCCGACCACATGCGGCGGGGCAGGGTGTGCTCTTCGGTCGTGGCGAGGAAGATCGCGATGACCAGCTCGTCCCACGACGTGATGAAGGCAAACAGGCCACCCGACACGATGCCCGGCAGAATCAGCGGCATGGTGACCTTGAAGAACACCTTGACCGGATCGGCACCCAGGCTGGCGCCGGCGCGGACCAGGTTGTTGTCGAAACCGGCCAGCGTCGCCGAGACGGTGATGACCACGAAGGGCACACCGATTGTGGCGTGTGCGAACACGAGGCCCGCCAGCGTGCCGGTCAGGCCGATGAAGGCATAGAAGTAGAACATGCCCGCGGCCGTGATCACGATCGGCACGATGATCGGTGAGATCAGCACCGCCATGATCGCGGACTTGCCGGGATACTCCGCCCGATTCAGGCCAAGCGCGGCAAGTGTGCCCAGAACGGTCGCCACAAGTGTGGCGAAGACACCCACGATGATGCTGTTCTTGAGGCCCAGAATCCACTGCTGACTGTTGAAGAACTCGGCGTACCAGCGGAACGAGAAGCCCGGCATCGGATAAGTGAAGTACGGCTCGGAATTGAAGCTGAGCGGGATGATCACGAAGATCGGGATGATCAGGAACGCGAAAATCAGGGCGCAGATCACCCGGAATGAATAGTACCAGGCCTTGTCGAGTGGGGTGGCGTAGGAAGGAAGCGCCATCTCAGTTCACCTTCAGATTGTCGATGCCGACAAAGCGGTTGTAGATGAAGAACATCACCATGGTCAGGACCAGCAGGACGACGGAGAGCGCCGCACCCAGGCCCCAGTTGGCCGCGTTCATGTTCTGCACGATCCAGTAGCTGATCATCTGGTCTTCAGGCCCGCCGACCAGCGCCGGGGTGATGTAGTAGCCCAGTGACAGGATGAAAACCAGCAGCGTGCCTGCGCCCACACCCGGCAGACACTGCGGGAAGTAGACCTTCAGGAAGGCCTTCCAGCCCGGTGCGCCAAGCGAGGCGGCCGCACGCATGTGCCAGGGGTTGATGGTCTTCATGACTGAGTACATCGGCAGAACCATGAAGGGCAGTAGGATGTGGACCATGGCGACATAGACGCCGAAGCGGTTGCGGATCAGCTCCTGCGGTTCGTTCCACAGCCCGATCCATATTGCCAGGTCGTTCACCAGACCCTGATTCTGCAACAGAACCAGCCATGAGGTCGTCCGCACCAGAAGGGAGGTCCAGAATGGCAGCAGCACGAGGATCAGGAGCAGGTTGCCCTTGCTCGGCGGCAGGGTGGCCAGCAGATAGCCGATCGGAAGGCCCAGCGCGAAGCAGAGCACCGTGACGGCAAAGCTGATTTCAACCGTGCGGATCAGAACCTCGAAGTAGACCGCCCGGCCTTCGTCGACGCTGACGATGTCGCCCGAGCCGTCACGCTGCAGGTCCAGCGCCCAGAGCAGGTAGTAGTCGGTGAAGTTCGACGATGCGTTCTTGATCGCGACCCAGTAAAGCGGGTCTTCCCAGTCATCGTCGACATCAACGAAGCCCTCAAAGATCGTATCGGGCGTCAGCAGTGCCAGCTCATCGGCGTTGCGCGCGGTCTTCTTGAGCATCGATTTGAAGCCACTGATGTCGTAGTTCAGCCGCTTGGAAACCCGCCCGAACTCACCGCGTTCGGCGTCGGCAAGCTCCTGGGCGAAGATCAGCATCGCTTCAGCGGGCGGGTAACCTTCGCCGTCCCAGGCCTGGAAGGCTTCGGCGGTATCGCTCAGAAATTCGGGAACTTCCTTGTCCTGCACCGACTGCATGAGTAGCCAGGCTATCGGCACGATGAACGCGCCCAGGATGAAGAGGAAGAGGGGAGCCACAAGGGCTAGCGCCCAGACCTTCCGCATGCGCTCTGCGCGGCGGAGTTTGATCTTCAGGGGCACGCCATCGGCGGCCATCATCACATCAGTGTCAGCCGTGGATGCCATTGCCTCAGTGCTCTCGTCGTCGTGTCGATAAAATCAGGGGTTGGAGGCGGGGGATGCCAAAGACATCCCCCGTTCCAAACAAGGTCTTACTGCGAACGCCAGACCTGGAAGCGCTCGGTGAGCTCTTCCTCGTGGTCCGCCCACCAAATGGTGTCGCTCCACATGGCATTCGACAGGTTCGCCGGAGCCGTCGGCAGATGCTGCAGGATGTCTGGATCGATCAGCTCAGCAGCTTCGTTGGTCGTGGGACCATACGAGATGTACTGCGACTGGCGAGCCATGACTTCCGGACGGCTTGCGTACTCGATGAACTTCATGCCGAGGTCATACTCGGGATGACCAGCCGGGATGAACCAGAGATCGTAGTCAATGATCTGGCCGTCCCAGACGATGACGAAGTTTTTGCCTTCGTTGACAACGGCGTTGTAGATGCGGCCGTTCCAGGCAGTGGTCATGGCGACTTCGCCGTCAGCCAGAAGCTGGGGAGCCATGGCACCGGTTTCCCACCAGATAATGTCATCGCGGATGGAGTCGAGCTTGGCGAAGGCGCGATCGAGGGCCTCGTCCTCGTTCTCTTCCAGGTAGGAGTAGACTTCACCGGTCGGCACGCCGTCGGCAACTAGAGCCATCTCGATGCTCGCGGCGGGCGAGCCGGCATAGAGGCCACGTTTGCCGGGATAGGTCTCCGTGTCGAAGAAGTCGGCCATGGTCGTCGGAGCATTATCACCTGAGAAGGTGTCCCCGTTATAGGCATAGATCGTTGCCCAGGAAATAGTACCGACTGCGCAATCATGCGCGGCGCCAGGAAGAAAACGATCCTGACCGCCAAGCATATCCCAGTCCAGTTCGGCAAGGACGCCTTCGTCACAGCCGGCCATGGCGGTTCCCGACTCACCGTCGATCACGTGCCACTTGTATTCGCCGGTATCGACCTGCACGCGGATTTCCGCGAGCGTCCCGCCCCACTCATCTTCCAGCACGGTCATGTCGATTTCCTTGGCCGCAGGCTTGTAATAAGCCTCGCGCTGGCTGGCCGTATAAGCGCCACCCCATGAGGCGGCAGTAATCGTGTCTTCGGCCTGGGCCGGCGAAATCGCCGTCAGACCGACCAGCGCCACGCCCGACAGGGCCGCCGCTGAAACGCTCAAAATACCCTTCATGTGATTGTCTCCCTTGAAGGTTTGCTGTTGTTGTACTTCTGACCTCGGAAGCTTGCCGCGCCCTCGGCCATCATACAAGTCACAAGCTGCCGCCCCGCGGCTGCCTGCACCGCCCTTGTTGTCAGGCGGCATCCAACGCCCGGCAGTCCTGGGACCGCCAGCCGATTTTGATTTCCTCACCCGGATTCATCGTGCGTCCGCCGGCACCGCGCGGCACCTTGATGACGAAGTCATCGTTGCCGCAGGCCGAAACACGAACCCGTACATGGTCACCCATGTAAATGCTTTCCCGGATCGTTGCCGTGTAAATATCGTCGCAGCCGTCGCCGTCTGTCGCATCTAAGACGATGGCTTCCGGGCGCAACGAAAGAGTAGTTGTATCGCCGACCCCACTGATGTTGACGGCCAAGGCTTTGACGGTATCCCCGCTGGGTAGCTCGACCTGACAATATTCACCAGAAACGTCCTTGATTGTGCCGGTCAGACGGTTGTTTTCGCCAATGAATTGCGCGACGAACGCATTCTGCGGGTGTTCGTAGAGTTCTTCAGGGCCATCGAGCTGCTGGATAACGCCGTCGTCAAACACGGCAATTCGGTTCGACATAGTCAGCGCTTCACTCTGATCGTGAGTCACGTAGACAAAAGTCAGACCGACATTTTCGTGTATGTGCTTCATCTCGAGCTGCATCTGCTCACGGAGCTTCTTGTCAAGAGCACCCAGCGGCTCGTCCATTAGGACGATGCGGGGTTCGAACACGAGGGCTCGGGCCAAGGCCACACGTTGCTGCTGGCCGCCTGAAAGCTGAGCAGGACGGCGTCGCTCGAAGCCAGTCAGTTCGACCATCTCCAGCACCTTGCCGATCTTGGCTTCCCGCTGGTTCTTGTCGACGCCATGACACTGCAGCGGGAACGCGAGGTTCTCGTGCACCGTCATATGCGGGAAGAGAGCGTAATTCTGGAAGACCATGCCGATGTCACGCTTGTGCGGTGGCACCGACATCAGTGAACGGCCGTCCAGCGTGATATCGCCGTGGGTCGCTGATTCGAAGCCCGCCAGCATCATCAGCGTGGTGGTCTTGCCGGACCCGGACGGGCCGAGCAGCGTGAGAAACTCTCCGCGCTCGACGTCAAGATTGAGGTCTTTCACGACCAGAATCTCGCCATCGTAGGTCTTTTGTACATTTTCAAAGCGAACGAGAGGTTCGTTCGCGCCAGCCGAACGGTTGTGCCCTGTATCGGTCATCTGTTGCTGGTGTCCCGCCCTTTAGCCTGAGGAAAGTGGCCCGCCGGTCGTTCTGACTTCTTACGGAACCGCGCAGACAAGTCGCATTTGAGCGGCCAAGATGTCAACAGGAGTCCGAATTCCTGCCGTTTTTTTGACCTCCGGCGGTGGTGCCCGCCTGACAAGAATCGCACGACAATCGGTGACTCCCTTGCATTTGCCTTGTTTTCGCCGTCCGCACCGTTCCATGATCCCGCCATGTCGTTTTCAGCGCTGATCCATCGAACCGTCACCGGCCAAGCCAGAAACGGTCTGTATGCGACTTGTCTGGCCTGTTGCTTCCTCATCTGGCGGTCGGAAAGCCGGGCCGATTCGCTCCCGGTCGACGGACAGATCGTGATCGACACGGTGGCGTCGAGCGATCTGTTCTCGGCGGAGGGGTTCGTCGAGATCGACGATCCCTACATCGGACCCGTCGTGGTCGGACAATCGGACACGGGCAGCGCCATCAGTGTCATTCTGATTCCCGGTGACCAGGGCCTCGATCAGGTCCAGATCATCATGACCCAGCCATGGAGTGACCTAGCGGCGCGTGTCGAGCTTGTGGCGTCGCTGGCCAGCCTCATGATCGGGCCGCCGCCCGTCTTCACAGAACCCCTGGCCGAGGACGAAACTCTCGCATCTCTGAGCCCTATGGCAAAATGGGTCTATGGTTTGATGACCGAGGCCTGGCTCGGCTGGCCGGGATCGGAGCAGCGTCTTGTTCGCGTGCGCGACGGCGTGTCCTTCGCCGTCGAGGGTGTGCCACCGGACATCTGGGGCATCACGATCACGCCGGATTGGGGTTATGGTGATCAGACATGGCCCGGCCCCTATGTCGAACTCGATCCGCCCGGTGTGACCGAGGCGCGCATGCTGATTCGTGAAGGTCGCTATGACGAGGTTGAAGCCGTTCTCCTGCCACTGGCCGAGGCCGAGGTGCCACAGGCGGCCAAACTGATGGGCGACATGTACCGCTTCGGCAGGCTCGCGATTCCCAACCAGCAGACCGCCGCAGACTGGTATCTGATCGGTGGCCGTTTCAAGGAACCGGCATCGATCTGGTCGCTGGCTGCCATGGGCAGCGAGGGCTGGGGCGTCTTCTTCGTGAGCAACTTCAAGGCACCGCTGATCGTGCGGGCGTCAGAGGCTGGTTCGGCCGATGCGATGTTCGTTCTGGCCGGCACGAACGCAAGCGTGAACTACGTCCGCCCGGAGGGCGTCACGGTCTTCGATCAGACCATCGATGCCGCGCGCTGGGGTCTGCTTGGCGCGCAGCAGGACATCGCGCTCCTTTACGCCACCGGCGACGGAGTCGAGGGCGATCCCGTTGAGGCCTATGCCTGGGCGCTTGTGGCGCTTTCGAACACCGGTCCGGGGCTCGACTATATCCGGTCGCACCAGTTCGCACAGGACCTGCGCAAGGGCCTCAGCGATGATCAGATCGCTGAGGCTGAGGAACGCTCTATTGTGATTGCACCGGGCCCGCCGGCCTGGCCGCCGGCCGGCGTCAACGTGCCGGCGCTCGACATCGAAGCTTCGGAGCAGGCGCCAGAGCCCTGAGGCCGGCGATGTAGTCCGCGGGCAGTTCGTGTTCCGCCGCACCCTGCAGCATCAGGGCAAGATAGGATGCCGCGGGAGGAGAGGGCCCGGCCGGTTGTGCCACGCGGTAGAAGTCGGCCAGGTGCCAGGTCTGGTCTTCGCCCAGCACACAGAATGTTTGGCGGAGGTAGAGACCTTTGTTGACGTTTTCCAGCTGATCCATCGTGTCCAGTTCGGTTCGTCGAATGGCATAGATGGCGCCATGGACCAGCGCGCCGGGGGTTTCGATGATTGTGCTGATACCGCCCTTCATGTTGGTGGAATAACGGCGGAGCTGGATCTCGTAGTTCGGCAGTTGCGCAAGCATCACGGCTCGGGCCTACGGGCACTGCTCGTGGACTTAGTCCAGGGCCAGATTCGAGCCATAGGCAAAGTTCAGAATCTCGTTGTCGGCCAGATCAAACGTCACGTCATTTCTCTCTTCTAGCCGGCGGACACGATGTGTAGCTCGCGTGGCACATCGGTCAGCACCTCGCAGCCGTCGGTGGACACCAGCACGGTTTCGCTGAAGCCCATGTTACCCTCTCCCCGGAACCCGGCCATCGGCACCAGGTGAAAGGCCATACCCGGTTCAAGGGGACGTTCGTTGCCTTCGGCGATGTCGTTCACCAGCCCTTCGCCCCAGCCCGGTGCGAAGGCAACACCCATGGAGTATCCGGCGCGATGGCGGAATTCCTCTGTGGTTCCGCCTCGTGCCATCACGCTGCGTCCGGCCCGGTCGATATCCTGGGAGGTCGCGCCCGGTTTGATGGTCTCGAGCATCGCATCCAGCGCTTCAATCGAGGTTGCCGCGCGATGGGCCGCCTCGTTGCCCGGCGGGCCGACATGGGCCATGCGCATGTTGGATCCGGAGTAGCGCTTGTAGCAGCCGCCGACCTCAAAATAGACCGCATGGCCCGGTTCGATCACGGCCCGTTCGGGCAGCATGTGTGTGATGGCCGCACGCGGGCCCGTCACGACATAGGGCCCGCCCGCCGGGTGCTCACCGCCTTCGGCCATCAGCGCCTGATAGACATCTCCGGCGACCTCATTTTCGGTGCGGCCCGGCGCCACGGCCTGAAGGCCAGCGCGCATCCCGACCGATGCGATGCGCGCGGCTTCACGCAGACAGCTGATTTCGGCCGGTGACTTGATGCGCCGCAGGTCTTCCAGAACATGTCCGGCAGCGACCGTCGCCGTGTTGCCCCACCGTCCGCGCACCGCATCCAGAATGCGCGGCGGCAACCAGAAACCCCGCTCCTCGTAGCCGATGCGTTCGATCCTGGCTTCTGTGGCGTCGAAGCCCTCCAGGGTTTTGGCGACCTCGTCTTCGCCCATGAAAACGGTGAGCCCGGTCTTGATCCAGCTGAGTGCCCGGACACATTCGTGCTCCAGCTTGCTGGTCACGAACTGGGGCGTGCCGTCGAGCGGCAACAGGAAGATCTGATAGACGTAGTATCCCGTCGTCCGGTAGCCGGTGAGCCAGTAGATGTTCTCCGGGCTCGTCACCATCAGCAGATCGATCCCGGCCTCGGCCATGGCGGCTTTCGTCCGGGCTATGCGCTGCTCGTACTCCTCCAGCGTGAACGGCAGCCCAAACGGTAGATCGTCATCCCAGTCGTTCATCGGTGGCTCCCCGGCAAGGCGCACAGGATGACTGCCGTAACGTCTCCGTTCCAACCTCATTTAATCGGAGCCATGAATGAATCTCGGTTCCCAGAAATCGGTGGATCGAGCATAATCCCATGGTTCCCGATGGTTTTGACGTGATGGAGACGCCCATGCAGGCTACCGCCAACCCTGTGTCTGTGGAAGAACTGATCGCACGCCAGCAGGCCGGATTCACGCTGGAGCAGCCGTTCTACCGTGATCCCGAGATCTTCAAGCGCGACATGCAGAAGATTGTCAACAAGCAGTGGCTCTATGTCGCTCATGTCTCGGAGATCCCCAACGCTGGCGATTATCTGCTCTACAACATCGCCGATGAGTCGATCATTCTCATCCGCGGCCGTGACGGTGAGGTCAGAGCCTTCTTCAACGTCTGCCGTCATCGCGGCAGCCATATCTGTCTTGAGCAGCAGGGCAACGCCAAGACGCTGACCTGTCCCTATCATGCCTGGGTCTTCGATCTGCGCGGCAAGCTCATTGCCGCGCGTGGCATGCCCGCGGATTTCGACAAATCGAAGTTCCCACTTCATGCCTGTCAGGTGCGTGCGTCTCACGGCCTGATCTTCATTTGTCTGGCCAAGGAAGACGACGAGGGAATCCTGGATTTCGCGGAAATCGCCAGCGATCTGGATCAGTACGCGGCCCTTCACCGCATCGATGACACCCGGATCGTGCATCGAGAGGTCTATCCGACCGATGCCAACTGGAAGCTCGTGGTCGACAACTTCATGGAGTGTTACCACTGCTCGCCCTCGCACCCCGAATACACGATGGTGAACGCCTATGTGAAAGCCGAGGACCGTGAGCGCGGCAGCTACGACGCTACCATCAGCGCCTGGGAAGAAACGACTCGTGCGCTGGGCCACCCGGTCGGCACTGACTACGGTGCAGGCAAGAGCATCCGCCAGCCCCACGGCTACTGGCGTCAGCCGATCCGTGATGGCTATGTGACCCTGTCGGAAGACGGCAAGGCCGTCGCGCCGCTGCTGGGTGACGTGAAGCACTGGGACGGCGGCGAGACCGCCTTCACCTTCGGTCCGCTGAGCCATGCCTATCTCTGCGCCGACCACCTCTGCATGTTCCGGTTCACGCCCGTGACGCCCGAGTTCTCGGAGGTCGTGGTGACATGGCATGTGAAAGCCGATGCGGCAGAGGGCCAGGACTATGATCTCGATCGTCTCAAGTGGATGTGGGATGTGACCACGATCGAGGACACCAGAATCATCAACGACAACCAGAAGGGCGTGAATTCGAGCCGTTATGAGCCCGGCCCGTACGCTCCCCAGGAAGGCGGCTCGTCCACCCTCACAAGTTGGTATCTGGAGCGGTTGTCGGGCTGATTTCACCTGTCATTTGTATTGACGACTGATGGTCTGTCGCATGACAGTTTCATCGGAACCTAGAGGAGTTTCGTGATGACTCGTCATGAAGACATGTCACTCGATGACCTGCTCGACCGCCACACGCCGGACATGTCACTTGAGCAACCATTCTATACGGACCGCGGGATTTTCGAGATCGAACTCGATCGCATCGTCGAACCGCAGTGGCTGTTCGTCGAGCATGTCTCCGCGCTGCCCAAGCCCGGTGACTACGTGCTCTATGAGATTGCCGGTGAATCGATCATCGTGATCCGTGGCCGCGACAGTGAGATCAGGGCTTTCTTCAACGTCTGCCGCCATCGCGGCAGCCGCATCTGTCTGGAGCCCAAGGGCAACGTCCGCACCCTGACCTGCCCCTATCACGCCTGGGTCTTCGATCTCCAAGGCGCGTTGATCCGTGCTCCCCTGATGGCCGATGACTTCGACAAAAAACAATGGCCGCTGAACGCATGCCGGGTTCGTGTTTGGGAAGGGCTGATCTTCATCAACCTCGCCGATGATGATACGCTGGCCGATCTCGACGAGGTGTTCGAGGCCTTCGGCCCCTACGCCGTGCCGTATCGTCTGGCCGACACCAAGGCGATCCATCGCGAGACCTATCCGACCGACGCCAACTGGAAGCTCGCCGTGGAGAACTTCCGCGAATGTTACCACTGCGCGCCGGCTCACCCTGAGTACACGGTAGTCAATGCCTATGTGAACGACGGGGACCGCGAACCCGAGAAGCGCGCCGCTCTGGTCAATGCCTGGGTTGAGGAATGGGAGGCCAAGGGCGTTGCGGCGCGCGACTTTCGCCTGTGGGGTGATCTTCTGGAGTCCGAGCAGCCCATTGGCGCTTTCCGCCAGCCGATCCGTGAAGGGTCCTGGACGCTCTCGGAGGATGGCCAGCCGGTCGCGCCGCTGATGGGTGATCTCAAGGAGTGGGACAAGGGTGAGACGCTGCTGATTTTCGGCCCGCTCTTCTACGTCTACCTCGCCAACGATCACGCCACGCTGTTCCGCTTTACGCCGGTCAGCGAAAAACACACGGAGGTCGTGGTGACATGGCTGGTCCGCGAGGATGCCGAAGAGGGCAGGGACTACGACATCGATAAGGTGATCTGGATGTGGGATGTCACGACAATCGAGGATACCAAGATCATCAACGACAACCAGCTTGGCGTGAATTCCCGGCGCTATCGGCCTGGCCGATACTCCGAGCGTGAGTACGGCACCCGCAACTTTGTAGCCTGGTATGTCGCGCGGATGGGCGGCAAAGCTGTTGTGCCGCCAAAACGCCGCTTAAGCCCCTGATAACAGAGACCTGAAAATGAATCGGCCGGCGCTGGGAGACGCCGGCCGTTCGTCGATCTGCGACGGGTGACGTCTCCGTCAGGCCGCCAGCTGCCGATCGAAACTTTTACAATCGTTCAGGGCGGCCATCAGGCCTTCCATGTCGTCGTTGGCGATCGTGTCGTTGCCGTTGCCGGCGCAGAATTGGTGGGTGGTCGTGTCATCAACAACAATGTCGCGTGCCGTGTCGAACAGAACGACGACGGTGTTGCGTTCATCGGTGACGGTGAAGAGGTCGTTGGTGCTCGCGAACATGATCTTTTCCCCAAGAAAGATTGGGCCCCATGGCTGGATGGGTTTGTGCCCGTTGATGGATGACATGTGGGAACCCTTCTGAGCGTCACAAGGCAAGGGGACCCGGGGTGTGCGCCCGGTCACACCGTTTGTGTCGCGGCACGCAGGAGGTCCGCGGCTCTTCACATGACCGGGTCCTTGAAACGCGGATTTCGGCGGGACTTGCCCCGTTTCGGTCAATCCGCAACGATGCCACCGCTGAGGGGAGCACCATTATGATGACCCTGGACGATCTGCTCGATGATCTCGCCGCGTATGTTGAAACGCCGGAGGAAGCCTGTTTCTCGCTGCCGCCGGAGGCCTATCTCTCGCCGGAGCTCAATGACCTCGAAGTGCGCGAGATCTTCGAGAAGAGCTGGCTGTGTGTCGGGCGCGAGGAATACGTGCCCAGACTGGGTGACTATTACTGCATCGATCTGCTCGATGAACCCATGGTTATCGTTCGTGGCACCGACGGGGCCGTGCGTGCCCTGAACGCCTCTTGCCGTCACCGTTTCATGCCGGTGGTTCAGGGCAAGGGAAACACCAAACGGTTTGTTTGCCCCTATCACACCTGGACCTATGCCACAGACGGACGCCTGATCGGTGCCCCGCACATGGAAGGCAGCCGCGTCTTCGACAAGGCCTCATGCAGCCTGCCGGAGTACCGGCTGGAGATCTGGAAGGGCTTCATCTTCGTGAACCTAGATGATGACGCGGCGCCGCTGGAGGTTCAGATCGGGCCGATGGATCGGGCAACCGGTCATTATCGTATCGAGGACCAGACAGAGGTCTTCCACTACGAGATGACGTGGAACGGCAACTGGAAGCTCTCGGCGGAGAACTCCATGGAGTACTACCACCACATCGGGCTGCATGCCGGCACCGTCGGTGTGCAGATGCCGGCCAAGGGGACGTATTTCCCGGACTCGCCCGTCAACGACGATACCTTCACGCACGAACGGTGCATGGTCGGTGAGGATTTCCTCGGTGGCGCCGATCACCCGCTCAATCCGCGCGGTGATCTCACCGGCTTCACCCAGGAAGAGCTCGACACCGGGTATCTTGTTTATATCTTTCCGGCCTTCACCATGGCGATGCGGGCAGGCACCAACAACTGGCTCAGCTTCCGTCCCGCCGGCCCGGAGAAGACCGAAGTTCTTGGTGGCTACCTGATGTGGAAGGACCTTGTGGTCGATGATCCGGAGATCACCGAACAGCGGGCCGAGCTGATCGAGAAGGTCAACACCGAGGATGCGCTCGCCACCACCGAACTCGCCCGCATGATGCGCAGCCGCAAGGCCGCGCGCGGTCCGCTCTCGCCCTTCGAGAAGACGATCGCCCAGTTCTACAAGTATCTCGGCCGGACCCTGTCGGGCGACCGTGTCCAACGCCGCCAGGCAGCGGAGTAAAAGCATGACCCACAGCGCCGTCACAGACCTGCTGCTCGACACCCTCGCCGCCTATCCCGGCACGCCCGATGCCGCCAGCCTGACCCTGCCGCCGGACGCCTACACCGACCCCGGTCTCTTCAAACTCGAGAAGGAGACGATCTTCAAGCGCGAGTGGCTGCTGATCGGCCGCGAGAACGATATTCCCGATCCCGGCGACTGGTTCACCTTCCAAATTCTGGATGAGCCGCTGTTGATCGTACGCGGCACCGATGGCGCGGTTCGCGCTCTCTCGAACATCTGCCGGCACCGCTACATGCCGATCGCGATTGACGGCAAGGGCTCGGACAAACGCTTTGTCTGCGCCTATCACGGCTGGGTCTACAGCACCGACGGCCGGCTGGTCGCGGCACCCCTAATGGAAGGCTCGCTCGCCTTCGAAAAGGAGAGCTGCAAGCTGCCGGAGTATCGGATCGAGATCTGGCAGGGCTTCATCTTCGTCAATCTCGACGACAACGCCCCGTCGCTTGCCCCACAGCTCCATGAAGCCGATGCCATGCTCTCGAACTACAAGACGCACGAGCTGGTCACTGGCTTTTCCTACGACACGATCTGGGAAGGCAACTGGAAGCTCGCCACCGAGAACGGCATGGAGTTCTATCACCACATGGGTCTTCACGCGGTCACGCTGGAGGCCGATATGCCCGCCCGTCTGGGGCGTATGGATCCCGCGCCGGCCAGTGGGCGCTTCACCCACACCCGCTGCGGCTACTCGCCGGAGGCCCTTGACAAGCCGCAGGGCTTCGGCCACCAGCCGCGCCCCGGCTGCACCTTCACGGAGCTGGAGGAGACCACCGCTTATGCCATCGGTCTCTTCCCCAACATCTCGCTCGCCATGTCGACGGCGACCAACAACTGGCTGTCGTTCATCCCCATGGGGCCGGAGCGGACCCGTGTGATCGGTGGCTTCGTTGTCGCCCCGGAGATGGCGGCCGATGCCGAGGTGATGGCCGCCAGCAACGAGCTGGTCCACGCGGTCAACGAGGAAGATGGCCAGGCCACCTGGCGGCTGCAGCAGGTCATGCGTTCGGCCAGGGCCGCGCCGGGCCCGCTCAATGTCCGCGAAGGCACCTGCGCCCAGTTCTACAAGTATCTCGGCCGCACGCTGGCCGGTGATCGCATCCCCGGTCTCCAGGCTGCGGAGTAATCAGGCAGGAAGGACGCCGCCATGAACTTCGATGACTATGCTGGCCACGACGCCCTTGGCCTGGCGGAGCTCGTACGCAAGGGGGAGGTGAGCGCCGCGGAACTCGAAGAGACGGCCCGGCGCGGCATCGACGTCGTGAACGGCACGATCAACGCGGTGGTCGGTGATGTGCCGGTTGCCGAGGGACGTCAGGAAACAACACCGGATGCCGTATTCCATGGTGTGCCGTTCCTGCTGAAGGACCTTGCTCACGGTTATGCCGGGGTGCCCTGCGAGATGGGCAGCCGCATGGGTGCGGGCTATGTCAACAGCGCAGAGAGCGTCTATGGCGCCCGCTGCAAGGCCAGCGGCCTGGTCGCGGTAGGCCGCACCAACACCCCGGAGTTCGGCCAGTCCGGGACAACCGAACCCGTTGCCAACGGCCCGACTCTGAACCCCTATGACCTCGGAGGCTCTGCCGGTGGTTCGAGCGGTGGCGCTGCGGCAGCCGTCGCAGCGGGTATGGTGCCCATTGCGCACGCCAGCGATGCCGGCGGGTCGATCCGTA
>CEUQ01021757.1_pt1 | contig 16476 bp, 17 predicted proteins | sample 361491 | NCBI WGS metagenome assembly CEUQ01 (sample SAMEA2622796, study PRJEB7988) | marine metagenome | biome: marine biome (ENVO:00000447); feature: marine epipelagic mixed layer (ENVO:xxxxxxxxx); material: "saline water (ENVO:00002010), including plankton (ENVO:xxxxxxxx)" | depth 120 m | reverse complement strand
AAGCATCATTTGATGTGGCACTGACTCTTGCAGATATCGAACCAAAATTTCAACCAGCTGTAGATGCATTCAATATAATGAATGAAGTAGTTGTAGCATCAGGCGGAGAGAAATTACAATCACCATTTGAACTTGATTCTGATGGAGATGGAAAATCAGATATAGGATATGTAGTAATTGGTGATCCAGCTTTTGATGATTTCTTTAAATCTGCTGCAAAGCTAAATGGTTTAATTTATATTTGCACAGAGTTAACAGCTAGTGCAACAGCACAATTAAAACATTTTGCTAGATCTCAAGCTTCTAATGAAGCTTTAAGAGACCAAATTAAAGAATTGGTTGGAGATAAACCATCATCAGAATGGACCACTCAAGAATCTGCTGCTGTAATGGCTACAGCTAAAGAAAGAGGTCAAGTAAAAGGTGATGTGTTGGAAAGCTTTGCTGGAACTGGTATTTCAATGGGTGTTGGAGTTGTAGCATTAGGGAAAGCTATAAAAGAAGCAAAAGATCTTTTACCAAAAGGACAAACACTTTTAAGTAATGTTAAATCAGTAAGCCCTATGAAAATAGGCAAAGCAACAAAAGGGGTAAAAAATAGTATCTCTAACCTAAAAAGTGTTGTAGATAATACTCCTAAAATGCTTGAAGAAATGGCTGTTCTTGTTACTGCTTTTTCTAAATTAAATTAGGAGCTTATAATGAATAAGAAAACTACTATAATTTCAAGTTTTGTGGTAATTATTCTTTTTCTTGCTAGTTGTGCACCAACAACTGCTCCAAATCAATCAATTGAGCCACCAGCAAAAAGAAATTCTGGTGGCTCAATCTCTATGCCTTCAGGTTGGGATGATTCTGTTATTGATAAAATAAAATCAGGTGAATCAACAAAGAACATATTAGCTGTTTTAGATTTTGAAGGTAGCGATATGCTTCGAGGAAAAGCTGATTTAAAAATGTCAGACATGTTAACAACCTCTCTATTTAACACATCGAGATTTGAAATTGTAGAACGAAATAAAATTGATAAAGTTTTTCAAGAGCAAAATTTTGGAATGAGTGGCATGGTTGATGAAAGTACTGCAGCAGAAGTTGGTAAAATTTTAGGTGCAGAATATGTAATTTTTGGATCAATTACTTATGCTGATGTGACTACATATGATAAATTTGCTTTTGATTTAAAAGAGACCAAAGTTATCATTGATGTTAGAGCTGTTAATACAACCACAGGACAAATACTTTTATCAGAAACAGCAACAGGAACTTCAGAAGTAAAACAAATTACTAATAAAAACGGAACTGTAGTTGAAGGTATTTTTGATATGAATGCTCAATTTGCTGCTGCAGCTAAACAAGCAATAGAAAGAGTTTCAATAAAAATTGCAAATCTATCACCATTGATAGGTTTTGTAATAAATGTTGAAGAAGATATTATCGTAATTGATATTGGTGAAGAACAAGGAATTGAAAAAGGTGATCAATTTGTAGCATTTACTGTTGTTGAAGAAATTTTTCATCCTGTAACAAAAGAACGTATAGGTTGGAAAAAAGAAATCTTAAATGAACTAAAAATTGTTAGTACTGAAAAAACAATGTCAAATGCTAAAATAACTAAATCACAATCAACAAAAAGTTTGAATCCTGGTGATTTCGTAATTTCAAAATAATTAAATAAGGAGAAAAAATGAAGAAAACATTAACAATATTCTTATCTATCTTTATGATTTTAAGCCTTTGGGGATGTTCAGGTGGTAATGATTCAAGATCAGGTAGTACAGAACAAACAACTACTTCAGAACCAGATTGGTGGTTCATGAAAGAAAATCCTGATGAATACTATTATGGATTTGGACAAGCAAAAAAACAAAATCCAAGCTTAGCTCAAAAAGTAGCAGCTCAGAGAGCAAAACAAGATATATCAGATCAAGTAAAATCTAGTATCACAAGTGAAATTAGAGATTTTATGCAAGAATCTGGTATAGGAGAAACAGCTCAAGCTCTTGAATTTTCTGAAAATACTAGTGTATCATTATCAGACAATGTATTACAAGGGGCTGCATCAGACAAATACTTTAAAGCAAAAGATGGAACTGTTTATATTAGAGTAACATATTCTAAAAACAAAGTAGATCAAAGCCTATTAAATGCTGCAAAAAGAGAAGAAGCTTTATATAATGAATTTAAAGCAACTCAAGCATTTGATAGATTAGAGTCAAAAGTATCTGGAAATTAATTTATTATAAGATCTTTTAATTCTTAAAATAAACAACATCAAAGGACAGCAATTTATTGCTGTCCTTTAGTTTGGAGTAATAATGATTCAAAAATTAAAAATATTCATCTTATTTTCTATTATTTCACTTGTTCTATGTGAACAAGCAAATTGGGTAAGCAAAAGACCTGTTAACAGAGCATATTATATCGGAATTGGCATGGTTAAGAAAGCTACCTCAGAAAATTATGTTCAATCTGCAAAAAATAATGCCTTAAATGATTTAGCATCTGAAATTTCAATAAATATTTCAAGTGAACTAGTTGATGTGATGATTGAACAATCTGGAATGAGCGAAGAACAAAGCAGATCAGAAATACAAGCTCTAACAAAAGCTGAATTAGAAGAATATGAATTGATTGATACTTGGGAAAATGATTATGAGTATTGGGTTTATTATCGTTTATCAAAAGAAGTATATAAAGCTAATCTTGAATTAAAACGTCAAAATGCTATTAGCTTATCTCTTGATTTGTTTGAAAAAGCTAAAGAAAAAGAAGTAAATTGGAATACACAAGGATCAACAATCAATTCTGCGATTGAATATTACATCCAAGCTTTAAAACCTATTGAAAGTTATTATGGTGATCCATTAGAAGTATCTTATAATGGAGATAAAATTTTTCTTCAAAATGAAATTTTTTCATCTTTACAATGGATATTAAGTAAAATAAAACTAAAAGCAAAAAATCCAAAAATTGATGTTAAAGTTGGAAATACATTAGTAAATGAATTACAAGTTTCAGCTTCTTTTACAGATAATGGGAAGGAAGTTATTGTAACTAATCTGCCAATTCAATTTTCTTTTATCAAAGGTGATGGTGAATTAGTAAAAACTCGTAAAACTAACTCTAAAGGATTTGTGAATGGACAAATAATAAGTATTTCACCAAATCAAAAAATACAAATGATAAGAGCCTCGCTAGATTTAACTAATTATTTCTCTGAAGATAATGCTTCTGATTATTTATTAAATACTCTTAGAAATATAAATGTTCCTAGTTCAAAATTTATTGTGAATGTTATAGGACCAAAAGTGTATTTAGAATCCAATGAATACAATTTAGGAAATTTACTTGATGTTAAAGTACTAGAACCTAAAATTAAGAGTTATTTAACACAAAAAGGGTATTCTTTTACTGATGACATTACAGAAGCTGATGCTATGATTGTTATAAATTCTGAATCAAGACAGGGATCTGAAATGTATGGCCAATATGTTTCTTTTGTAGATGCATCTATATCTGTGACCGATATGGAAACTGGAGAAGAAATCTATAAGAATGCTGTTCAAAACAAAAAAGGTATTCAGTTAAGTTATGAAAAAGCTGGACTGAAAGGTTATCAATTAATATCTAAAGAAATTGAAAATAAAATTGTTTCTGAAATATTAGAAGCAATGAAGTAGTTAATTTAAAATTAAATTAACAAGCAGAACAACATCTTGAATATTAAGTGATTCATCTGAATTTAAATCTCCTAGATTTGAATATTCATCTTCTAAAATGAGATTTATAAGTAATATAACATCCATTATATTAATAGCAGTATCAGAATTTATATCTCCAATAATTTGAAATCCATATTGATCATTAAAGTCAAATATAGCTTCCTCTATTTCTATCATAGAGCTATAATTAGCACAATTGACAATTACAATAACTCCAACTCCATCAGATAATGAAATAAACATATCTGCAGAAACCCCTAAATCACCTCCATTGTGACCAAACAAAGTTCTTCCACCTTGATTTTTATAATACCACATAATTGCTTGTAGATAATCAATGTTTGGGTAAGGAATTTCTTTAATAAATTCTATAGTTTCTGAATCTAAGATTCTAATATTATTATAAACTCCACCATTAGTATATAAAATTGCAAATTTTGCCAAATCACTTGCACTTGTTCTTAACTGACCTGATGGATAATCAGCATAACCATAATGACCAATAGCTTCAAAATTAACATTTCCACTTCCACTTCCATCTTCTCCACATACTTCTTCATAATCATAACAACAATCACCATAATCAAGACATGCATTATCACATTGACAAGGGTTGCTTCCATCAAATATTCCACATCCTATATCATAACAATTATCTCCTGTCCCCCCAGCTATTCGGTGCGGCATTGCTATATTATTAATATTTAACTCTGATAAAAACCACCTAGAATCCATATCTAAGGGCTCAAAAATATGCTCATTACAATATTGATTAAATGGTTGCATACTAATAGATTCTACTAAATAACCAATAAGAGCTGCACCAATATTACTATAACTAAAATTTGTGCCAGGCTGTTGATTTGTAAAATTTGAATTTGGATTATAAAAATCTCCTCCTGAAACAAGATAATTCTGTAAATATTCACCTAAAGCTATTGTAGGATCTCCTTCATAATAATCCATAACACTCCAATTATCTTTTATACCTGATGTGTGAGCTAATAACATTTTGGGTGTGATTGCTATATTTTGATAATCAGGATGTCTAACATTAAATGGGAGATATTCATTAATGTCTTCATCTAAATCAATTAAATCTTGCTCCCATAATTGCATTAATGCTGTTGCTGTAACAGTTTTAGATACTGATGCAAGCATAAACATAGTACTATCTGATACAGGCATATCCTGCTCAACATTTGCTATTCCAAATGACTTATTCCATACTATATGCTCATCTTTAATAACCGCAACAGATAGACCTGGAATCTCACCTGATTCTATTACAGATTCAATAAAATTAATTAATTCTTCTTCATTTCTAAATTGATTGGAGGACGTTTCAAAATTTTCTAAATCTTGTCTGATTCGATATTTTTTTCTATCTAAATCATTAGATAATAAAAAACAAAAACTCAGCAATAATAGTAAATATTTCATTTAATTAGATTCCATAAACTTATCAATTAATAATTTAGCTTCTTCAACAGTATTATATTCTTTCCATACAAGATTCTTATTTCCAGAAATCATTGCTGATAAAGGTTTATTTGCTTTAGAATTATATAAACATAATATAGGAATATTAAGAGTTTCTGCGAATCCTATTTCATAACCAACACCAAGAGATGGAACCGTTACATCAGCAATCATCATATTCGCAGATTTTAACCAAGAAACATCTCGTTCAAAAATATAGGTATCTAAGCTGCCTTGTTCCTTTTTATCAATATTTTTAAAACCAACATGCTCGGTTAAAACCTCTCCAAAATTAGTTAAATAATCAATAATTTTAAAATAGGTTTGCTCTTCTTCCCTACCTCCACGAATTGATCCTGCAAAATATATTTTCATTTTATAAAACCAATTTTCAAGTTAATTGAGGGCATAACTCCAGGAGGTCCATTATCTGCACCAATGAGAGGACTTTCACCTCTAATTAAATCATACATTCCAATAATACCAAATTGTAAAGTAATACGTTTTTGGTTCCATTCTACAATAGCAATATCAGTACCAATTGATGCTGAAACTCCCAAAGAAGCACCTGCTGCCATGACGAGGACATAATATCCTAATCCTGTAACTGAAATATATGGATTAAAAAATCCATCTCCTCCTAGAAAATAATATTTTCGTCCATATCCAATACCCCCTATTAATCCTAAACCACCAATAATTTTATGAGTTTCAGTGCTACCTTGTTCTGTAATCCAACTTTTACTGATAGGCCCAAAAAAACCTAAATGTTCATTAAGTCCTACAGAATAGTCTATCCGATCAGAGGAAATTGAAAGTGATAATAAAATTAGAAAAATTGTTCTTTTTAACATATAATAATATAACATGTAGTTTTATTTTTATTAAATTTATTATATATGATAATGGAAAAAATATCTAGCAAAGTCAATCCTTACACAATTCTAATAGTAGATGATGAAGAAGATATAAGAGAACTCTTAGAATATAATTTAAATCAAAATGGCTATAATACCGTTACAGCAACAGATGGAATGGATGCACTAATTAAAATTAATTCTAAGATTGATTTAGTTCTACTAGATGTCATGATGCCAAATCTTGATGGCTATCAAACTTGTCAAAAAATAAGAGGAAACTTAGCCACAAAAAATATACCTATTATATTTTTGACAGCAAAAGATACAGAAAATGATGAAATACAGGGATTTCAATCTGGATGTGATGATTACATTGTAAAACCACTATCAATAAAAAAAATATTAGTAAGAATAAAAAATGCTCTTAAAAAAAGTACAAACACTGCTTATTCAAAAGAACAAAACTTATCCTTTGGAAAAATATCAATTAATAAAGATACACATCAGGTTTTATTAAATGATAAAAAAATAAAATTAACAAAAACTGAATTTTCTTTACTTTCTTTACTAGTAAGTAAAAATAAGGTTTTTACAAGACAAGAATTAATTGATTTAGTTTGGGGAGATAATGTAATCATATCAGATAGAAGTGTAGATGTACATATAAGAAACATCAGAATCAAAATTGGCAAACAGCATGGAGATATGATAAAAACAATCTCAGGAAAAGGGTATGGAATAATAGAAAGTTATGAACCAAATTAATCAAAAAATAGCTTTAAATAGCACATTATGCATACTGATATTGATAATTGGGTCATATAACTTAAAAGAATTAATAAATCCTATTGTGTTACTGATTATCGATGCCCTTTTAATCTATATCATCATATTATATATCTCTAAAAATTCATACAAGTCTGTACAAGTTATTAATGATAAAATTTCTAATCTTAATCAAAAATATGAATTAGGAATAAAAAATAACAATTATGAAAAAGATTTAAATAATATTGTAGATGCATTAGAGAAAAAAATTGAAAAATATACCAATAACCAAGATAACATCAGTCAAATACGAACTAAATTTGTAGCTAATGCCTCTCATGAATTAAAAACTCCTATCTTTTCAATAAAAGGTTTTGTGGAAACACTATTAGATGGAGCTCTAAATGATCCAAAAGTAAATACTGATTTTCTAAAAAAAATATATAACCAAACTGAAAGATTAGAAAATATTTTAACTGATTTAATTGATATTTCAAAAATTGAATCTGGTGACTTAAAGCTTAATAAAAATTATTTACCAATAAATGATATTCTTAATTTTATAGATAATTCCTATAAACACTTAGCTAAGAAAAAAGGATTAAAGTTAGAAATTCCAGATACTAAAAATCTAAAAGTATATGTTGATAAAGAACATATTGAAACTGTTTTCTCAAATATTATTAAAAATGCAATCAATTACTCTGATACGGGAAAAATAGTTATCTCTGTTAAAGAAATAAATAATTCTATTAATATAAAAGTATCAGATAATGGTATAGGCATGAAAGATGAGGTCATTGATAAAATTTTTCAAAGATTTTTTCGTGTTGATGATGACAGGTCAAGAAAAACTGGAGGAAGCGGTTTAGGGCTAGCCATTGTTAAACATATTTTAGATGCACATCAAATAGAATACGATATAAAAAGTGAACATAATGTTGGAACTACTTTTTCTCTTAATATCAAAGAATACAAATCTTAACAAAATCTTAACAGTTACTTAATAAAAGTAAAATATTTATTGATTAATATTTACCAACAATTTAATGACTTATTCATGGAGAAATTTTGAGAATATTTGATAGTATCTATACAAAAATAATTTTAGTTTTTATATGCTTATATATATTCCTTGTAGGAATTAGTGGGCTAAGTAAATCAATTGGTGGATTAACTACTCCTAGCGAATTATCTATTGGTGATATGGCACAACTTAAAAAACAAATTCTAATTATTAATGATAAAGAAATTAAAAAGAAAAAAATATGGGTAAAAATAATAGCAATAGATAATGAAGAAGAAAATTATACATTTGAATACTCAGAAAATAATGTAAAAACAATAGGTAAAACGACTAAAAAAAATATTAAAAAAGTTGCAAGTTCAAATTTTATAAATGCAACAGGATCTAGGTTCATTTCTTTATTTATTGGAGTTTTTGCAACTGTTCTATTTCAAAGTTCATCAACAACAACATCACTTATTGTTGGTATGGCTGGTGGTGGTTTAATTGGATTGTCCAGTGCAATTCCAATGGTTATGGGAGCTAATATTGGAACAACCGTAACTAATACTTTAGTTTCATTAGGTCATATAAGAAGAAAAGAAGAGTTTAAAAGGGCATTTGCATCCTCTACTGTACATGACTTTTTTAATATGCTTGCAGTTTTAATTTTCTTTCCATTAGAAATAATGTTTGGATTTCTTGAGAAAGGTGCAACTTTTTTAGGAAATGTTTTCTTTACTGAAATTAGTGAAAAACCCTTTCAAAGCCCAATTAAACAAGCTGTTTCATGGGGTGTTAATCATTTAAAGGATTTTATTAAAGATATTATAAATAGTGATTGGGTGCTGCTTGCTGTAAGTGTATTAATAACTCTCTTTATGCTTTTTTCTATTGTTAAATTGCTAAGAAGTATGGTTTTAGAAAAAGTTGAACAATTTTTTGATCAATATATTTTTAAAACAGCAATAAGAGCTTTAATTTTTGGTTTTATTTTAACTGTTCTAGTTCAAAGCTCATCAATTACAACATCAACTATTGTTCCTTTAGCTGGAGCAGGAGTACTATCATTAAAGCAAATTTTCCCATTTACACTTGGTGCAAATATTGGAACTACTATCACTTCTATAATGGCTGCATTGGTACTCAACCCTATTGCAATGGTTGTTGCATTTGGTCATCTTTTATTTAACATTTTAGCTATAATCATAATATATCCTATAAAACCAATGAGACAGATACCAATGTATTGTGCTGACAAGTTAGCTGAATTATCTATACAGAATAAATTAGCACCAATAGTATATTTAGCTATAGTTTTTGTACTTATACCACTTATCATAATATTGCTTGGAGGACAAAATGTTTAAACAAATATTTAATTTATTTAAATCAGACAGCCTATATGAACAAGCACTAAATCAGTGCTTTGAAATGTTAGATACAGATTTATTAATGTTTAATGAATCTATTAAATCCTTAAGAGAATCTGATACCGCAGAAATTCCTATTGATATTTTTGAAATGGATAAAAAAATAAATCAATTTGAAAGAGATGTTAGAAGAAAAGTTATGACTCACTTAGCTATTAGCGGAACTGAAGATTTAGGGTCAGGATTAGTTCTAATTAGTGTGGTTGTTGATATAGAGAGAATTGGTGATTATACAAAAAATATTTATGAACTTGCCGTTAATCATCCTAAAAAACTAAATGGATATGTATTTGAAGATAAACTAGCTAATATAGAAAAAAATACAAGAAACTTATTTAATTCTACTATAGAAACTTTTAAAAATCAGGATGTAGAATTAGCAAGAAAAATTATGAAAGATTATAAGAAAGAAATTTCTAAAAAATGTGATGAAATAACAAACACAATTGTATCAAGTAAAGTAGATATTGAAGCTGATAGTGCTACTGCAGTTGCCCTTTATGCTAGATATTTAAAAAGAATAAGTGCCCATTCTAGAAATTTAATTTCAAGTGTTGTTAATCCATTTGAAAGGATTGGCTACCCTGAAGAAAAATAGTATTTTATTTCTGTGTACTGGAAATTCTTGTAGATCCCAAATGGCTGAAGGTTTTGCAAAACAAGTATTACCCAAACAAATAGATATAAAAAGTGCTGGGACAGAGGCCCATGGATTAAATCCTTATACAATTTATACAATGAACGAAGTTGGAATTGATATTTCACATCATAAATCAAAAAAAATTAATAATAATGATATAGAAAAATTTGATTTAGTGATAACCTTATGCGGTGATGCTAAGGATAAATGTCCTATTGTAGATAAAAATAAGCATATACACTGGGATATACCAGATCCTGCTAATTTTAAGGGAAATGAGCCTGATACAAAGAAAAAATACTCAGAGGTAAGAGAACTGATTCTAAATAAAATTAAATTATTTAAAAAAGAGGAAAAATTATAATGAAAAAAATATTATTAATGTCTTTACTATTTGCCTCAATATACTCACAAGGAACTTTTAGTGGGGTTACTTATTTTGACTATACATATGATTTAGCTAAAGATGCTACTAATGATGCTGGATTCGGTTTAAATCGTGTTTATTTTACATATCAAAAAGAAATATCTGATGGAATTTCATATAAATTTCAAACTGATGTTGGGCAACTTGAAGTATTTGATGATGTTGATGTTGATGTTGATGGAGAGATACTAGTTTCTACTGATAAAACACAATTTGTCGCATATTTAAAAAAGGCTCAACTTGATTGGAAATCTCCAATTGGTAAATTAACATTTGGAATGCAAGGGATGAATATGTTTAATGTAACTGAAAAAACATGGGGTTTTAGATTTTTACAGAAATCAGCAATGGATAAATATAAGTTTTCAAGTTCAGCTGATCTGGGTATTGGCTTATCAGGAAAACTTTTTGATAATATAAGTTATAGTGTTATGTACACAAATGGTACAGGTTATAAAGCAAGTGAGAATGATAAACATAAAAAAATATCTATTCAACTTGTCCATGGAGAAAAGAAATTAGTAAAAAAAGATGGATTTAATGCTGGCACATCATTTTCAGTAGAACCCTATGATTTTGATGAAACTACTATCAAAAATAAAATAGTAACCAGTATTTATGGTGGTTATGCTGGAAATGGATTAAGAATAGGAACAGAACTTGATACACACACAGATGAAGGAAATGATATAACTCAACAAATTATAGCAGCATATGCAAGCTATAAACTATCTGAAAAACTTGAAAGCTTAGTATATTTTGATATGTATGATCCAGATATATCTAAAAATAAAGATGAAAATACTGATATGATTATTGGTTTTAATTATAGACCTGCCAAGGGTTTAACTATGACTCCAAACATGAGAATGAGCACTCCAGAAGAAGGTGAAGGTACTACAATATTTATGTTGAACTTTGAATTTAAATTTTAGAGATATATCAATATGAAATACATATCTGAGTTTATTGGTTCTTTTTTTCTTGTTGCAACCGTTGTTGGATCAGGAATTATGGGAGATAATCTATCACCAAATAATACTGCAGTAGCATTGCTTGGTAATACGATAGCAACAGGTGCTATTTTATTTGTTATTATTAAAATGTTTGGTAATATCTCAGGAGCACATTTTAATCCTGCAGTAAGCATTTTATTCTATTTGAGAAAAGAGCTAGACCTAAATAAATTATTAAACTACATTTTATTTCAATTCTTAGGCGGTTTATTAGCAATCTTTATAATTCACTATATATTTAATTTAGAATTATTTCAAATTTCAAAACATGCTATGAGGGTAGAAAATGCTCCATGGTCTCTTTTTATAAGTGAAATAATTGCTACTTCAGGATTGATATTAACCATACTATTTGTTAGAAAAAATGATGAACAATCAGTTGCTGTTGCTGTTGCTTTGTTTATTACTTCGGGTTATTGGTTTACATCATCCACTTCTTTTGCAAACCCTATGGTAACTATTGCAAGAATGTTTACTGATACTTTTACCGGTATTAATCCTGTTTCCATTCCTTATTTTTTAACAGGGCAAATAACCGCTATCTTCTTATCTTATTTTTTATATAAAAATTTTGAAAAATAATAAAGCTTAAGATTTAAATTCACCTAGTATCGTCTTACATCCTTTAACTTTATCACCTTTTTTTACAGAAACTTGGAAATAATCAGGTACAATAATTTCAACTCTAGAACCAAATTTAATAAATCCTAATTTTTGACCTTTTTCTACTTTTAAATCAGGTTGCATATGATTAACTATTCTTCTAGCAATAAAACCTGCTATTTGTTTAATCCTAAAGGGGTTGTTATTATCATCTTTAAATAAAATAGAAGTATGCTCATTATCTAATGATGCTTTATCTTTAAAGGCAATGAAATATTTACCTGGATTATAATACATATTAAGAACCTGAGATGTTGATGGCACCCATTGTCTATGTACATTAAAAAATGATAAAAAAATTGATATTTTTTTTGCTGGACCTATATCAGGATCTTCAATATCTTTAACAGATAAAATTGTTCCATCTGCCGGAGATAAAAATTGATTTTTATTAAAATCAATTACTTCTCTAATTGGGTCTCTAAAGAAAAAACAGCACACTAAAAAGAAAAAGCCTTGCATATAAAATGAAGTTAAAAAAACATCATAATCAAATCTATAATACAAAACTAGAGACAAAAGACTTATCCCCATAGTTGTAAGTATCAAACTTCTTCCTTCAATAGCAAAATTAAATAAATATTTTTTCATATTAAATCAACTCCAAAAAGATGGTATAAGTTTTGGAACCTCTTTTTTATACTGATTATAAGATTTTGAATCTTTCCATTTTTTCTCTGCAAAATTAATACCGCTGATACTAGTAAGTAACATATATATAAAAAATGGCGATATTAGTGTACAATATTGCCAACCACTCAATATTGGAAAAGTTATAATCCAAATACCAAGCCAAAGGACAATCTCTCCAAAATAATTTGGGTGTCTACATAAACTCCATAAGCCTACATTAATAAATTTTTCCTGATTATCTTTATCGTTTTTAAAATTCATCTTTTGAAAATCTGCAATAACTTCAAATAAAAATCCAAACAACCATATTATAACCCCTAAAAATGTAAAATAATTTACCCCTATTTTCACATCACTAGTTAATACAACAATTACAGGCAATAAAGTAATTACCACCCATGTTGCAGACAATGTCCAAGTCATTAAAAATACGGGAAATGATTTAAGCTCATTAAAGCGCCAATCATGCCCTACCTTAGATATTCTATAAAATAAAAAAGACCCTAAACGAATAGTCCATACTAAAACACAAATACATAAAATAATTGAGTGTAAATCTAAATTACCTATTATATCTTTCTTTAAATATATAGCACAACCCATTACTGATAAAAAAGCTAATGAACCCGTAAAATCAAAAAATTTTTCAGTTTTATAAATAAATGATGGAATAAAAATAATCCAGTGAATTAAAAAAGATAATAAAACACATAAATAAATAATAGGCATATCATTTAAAGCAATACTCTCTGAAGATACTAGAAAAGTAGCAGTAAAAGAAAAACATAGGCATATTATAATCGAAATTAACGAAGTCATACTACTATTAATTTGTTATTAATTCTACCATTAAGACAACATCTAAAATATTTAAAATTCCATCAGAATTCATATCTGCAATAATAAATTGATTATCATCTGGTTCACTATTATTTAAAATAAAATTAATCAATAAAACAATATCTTGAATATTTAATAAACCATCATTATTTATATCTCCCAACATAGATTGTAGATAATTATATAAAAAATTATATGAATCATACAATATAACATCCCAATACTCATTAGGTCCTCCACCTAAATCAAAATTTCCATTTAATGCTCCATAATATTCATGCCCTTCATTTTGCTCTAAAACAAGCAAATTATCAATATCTAATTCATCCATTCTATCAGAGATTTTTGAAGAGCCATATACATAAGGCAAAGTGATATTTAATGTAAAGGGATAACCTTCATCATATGGAACTACTAAATCAGAAGTACCATGGAATAAGGCTACTGGCACATTCTCATATTCATCTATATAGCTTAAATCTGAAACTGCACCCCAAGTAGAAATAATAGCGGTTGGTTTATTTGGATGTTGATATGTATTACCTTCACAATCAATACATCCTAAATCTGGATCAAATTCATTACCATATGTTGATAAAGGTCTTTCAGAATCTTCTAAATAAGCTAAATGTAAACCTATAAATGAACCTGCACTACTTCCCCAAAAAAATATTTTATCATAATCTATATTAAGATTATGATGATATTCTCTTAAATATCTGACTAAAGCACTACCATCTTGAACACCTCTATAAACAGCTCTTTCTCCACTATAACTACTTAGAATATTAAGCCCAAGTCTATACTCCATTGATATTGCAACATACCCCCTCTTTGCACTTGCTTCACATAATGCCACCATATCTTGAGCATCTTTATTACCACTAAAAAAAGCTCCAGAATGTGCAAAAATAATTACAGGCCTATCCTGCATTGTATCTCCAGAGGGTTCATAAATATCAATATGTAAATCAATATCATAAGTATTCCATTCAAATAAAAATATAAAAGGAAGATCTGGAGCATTAGCATAGACAATATTTTCTGTGATATCAATATCATCAAACACTTCATCAATAAACCTGGTTTCTTGACTGAAAATAACAGCTACAAAAAATATAAATATGTAATTCTTAAACTTCATACTTTAATTTATGGAAAAGTCAAATTGTTTGGAAACAATTTTCTGACTTTCTTTTATCTTAAATTGAACGAAAAATCTATAGTTACCTTTTTTTAAGTTTATTGATGGAAAAATTATTCTACCCATACCATCTAATTCCCTAAAATTACCATATTCATCTTGAATTAAACCAAAATCACATACAAAATTATTTGAATCAGTTTTCATAAATTTTTTCTGAGCACTCATTGAAATTGATCCTAAAGGATGCATATGCATGTATATATCTGAATCAAGACCTAGAATAACTCCATGCCCCCCCATACCTACATATGAATCTAATTCAACTAATTTTTTATTTTTTGAAATTTTTAAATCAAAATTTATATTGTCATTTGAATTGTAAATTTCTTTTTTGCCTACCCATTCAATATTAATTTGATCATCATCAAAATTGGTATATGAATTATCAGGGTCACATAAATCATTATTAAAATTCTCATTTTTTATTGGATTATTAATACTAAAGGATTCTGTTATAGAATGACTATAACCATCTTCATGAGCTAAGTCAGCATATAATACATAATCCCCTTTTTCCATGCTTGGAAGACATGTTTCAAATTCATAATCATCAATTAAATACAAAGGATGTAAGTGAGCCATAAAGTTTTTCTTTTCTTTATCAAAAATATAAATATGAGCCCACTTATTATGTTCAGTAATGATTTTGCCATGCTCTCTAATTGTTCCTTGTGTTTCTATAAAAGAGCTGCCTTTTGGCGGCGAATCTATTAAAATATTTAATTTATTATTTGTTACATTAAGTGATGTTTGAAACGGTTTATAAAATCTTTGCATAAATTGTTTTTCTACCTCGAGCCACCAATTGTATCCAGAGTATATAAATAAGATTAAAAGGATTGATGAAAAAATATTTATTATATATCTTTTCTTTAATCTATTTTTAGATATTACTTGATCAAAAGTTAAGGTGCTCTCTGAATAAGCTACCCCTATAATATTTACAGCTCCTGCAAATAATAATATTAATAAAGACCATAAGATAGTTGACATTAAAGGCGACATCTCAATTGTTTTAAATGATAATGAATTAACTGGAACTATAACACTTGACTTTCCATTATTGCCATCAAAAAAAACTTCTACTCCATATGCTCCATAATCCATCAACCAAAGAGTTGATTGGAACATATTATCAATTTGTTCACTTTTAGGAACAATTTCAGGTTTGAGCATAAAAGTATTCAAAGTATCTCTATTGATGGTGTTATTATGTACTGCTCGAACTTTTACCGTCTCCACCTCTTTATCAATAGAAAATATTTTAATTGAGGCTAAACCTGGAACTACACCTGGCGGTTCAATGATAATTCTAGTAGAATATGAACCTACATTACCTTCAAAATACGAATTTTCAATACCTATATGAGCAGATAATATTGAAACTATAATAAAAAAAAGAAATTGCTTCATTATCTTTTTACTCTATTGAGCCAACCTCCAATAAAACTACCTATAATACAAGATACAATACAAAAAAGAACTAATGGGAGGAAATTAAATAAGTTTACAGGTTCAATTATCACCCAATCTCCATATGCACTTTTATCCATAAACCAAAATGTATAATCATGTAATTCAGGCTTAATAAGTTGCACAATTTCTCCTGCTTTATTAATAAACTTTTCACCTGATTTTATATACATCTCCCCTAATCTTTCAGGTGTAGCTTCTAAATCAGCATAAAGTTTTCCTATAAAATATGGGATCGTTTTTCCTGTACCAAAAAACCAATTTCTTCCAAATGGAGATAATAATAAAATAGAAGAATACCAATGC
>CEUQ01184505.1_pt1 | contig 16569 bp, 14 predicted proteins | sample 361491 | NCBI WGS metagenome assembly CEUQ01 (sample SAMEA2622796, study PRJEB7988) | marine metagenome | biome: marine biome (ENVO:00000447); feature: marine epipelagic mixed layer (ENVO:xxxxxxxxx); material: "saline water (ENVO:00002010), including plankton (ENVO:xxxxxxxx)" | depth 120 m | reverse complement strand
CATTCTTTCATTCTTTCATTCTTTCATTCTTTCATTCTTTCATTCTAAACAATTATACCTTCTTATACTTATTTCCACAGATATGCTATTTATGTTCTTGACAAAATAGAATTTTTCCAGTAACTCCTTTACTAGCTGGCCCTATTAAATATAAATAGGTTGACATTAACTCTTTTGGATGAACTAAATTTTTCTTAACCTCACCCGGATGGGTTTTTGTTCTTTGTGAAGTATGTACAGCTCCAGGGATTAATACATTAATACGCAAATTTGTATGTATTTCCCATTCTTGAGCTTGAATTTTTACTAACGCTTCTATACCTGCCTTAGCAACAGCAAACCCACCCCAATATGCTGTAGGGCAATGCCCATGTGTATCTGATGTCATAATAACGCTGGCATCAGGAGAGGCCTTTAATAATGGAAAGCAAGCACGCGTCAAAGAAATTGGTGCGACCAAATTAATACGTAAAAGAGCCAACCACTGCTCAAAAGTTTGTCCCTCTAATGGCGTAAGACTTGGCATAAATGCTGCATTATGTAAAATCCCATCCAATCTACCTAGCTGTGATTTTATTGCCTGTACAATCACCTCAAAATCTTTTCCATCAATTTTCTCTAAATCAAATGGGAAGATTGCTGCCTTTGCTCCTCCTTTAGACTCTATTTCATCATACACACTTTCCAGTTTATCAACCTTCCTCCCATGTAAAATCACTGTAGCACCATGCTCAGCATATTCCAGTGCAGCAACACGCCCAATACCCTGTCCTGCACCAGTTACAAGAATTACACGATCCTTAAGAATATTCTTACCTGGCCTATAATTTGTAATATCACACATAAACACATGGCTTTACTCAAAGAACAAATTTTAAGATTCTTTATACTAATAAATTTAAAAAATAATCAACTATAATATTATCCCTTAATCCACGTTCTCCATCCTATCCACAACTTACGTATTGGAGTTAAGCTTACACGCTGATGCATAACTTGACATGCATCTTCCTTAATTTCTTCCAACAAGGCCCTATAAATAGCCGCCATTATAAATCCTGGTCTTTGATTTCTCCGATCTCTTTCAGGCAAAAGCTTAAACGCTTCAGCATAGTAATGTTCAGCTCTTTCTATCTGAAATTCCATTAGCTTCCTAAAATTATCAGATTCACGCGAATGAAGTATATCTTCATTAGATACCCCAAACTGAATAAGCTCATCTTCTGGCAAATATATTCGGCCACGACGAGCATCCTCACCTACATCACGTATAATATTTGTTAATTGAAATGCGAGTCCTAAATTATGAGCATACTCCAATGTTCTAATATCATGATACCCAAAAATCTCAGCTGACAATTGCCCCACTACTCCTGCCACATGATGACAATAAAGTTGCAATGCATTAAAATCCGGGTACCGATTATAATTTAAATCCATTTCCATACCATCTATGATTTCAATTAACTTATCAGCAGCAAGATTTATTGTTTTTATTACCTTAGCTAAAGCTTTTGCTACTGGGTGACTCAATTCATTACCTTTACTTTCACTATAAATAGAAGTAATTTCTTTCCGCCACCAAGCAAGTTTTATTCGTGCAACAGATTCATCCGTACACTCATCTACCACATCATCAACTTCACGACAAAATGCATAAAGCGCAGTAATTGCAAGACGTTTCTCTTTTGGCAAATAAAGAAAGCTATAGTAGAAACTTGAACCACTTTTAACGGCCTTCTCTTGACAGTACTGATCTGGCGTCATAAAAATATATTAATAGTAATTTTCTGGTTATAATTAATAATTACCTCGATATTAAGAGGTAAAACTCATCTTAACAAATCTTAATTTACAGGAATTTATAAATCTCGTCTGCTCAAAATATAAGATACAATTAAATTTTCCTATCCCAATAAAAAACCCTACCGAAGCAGGGCTCTTTATCTCTCTTAAATATATAGATACTAAATCCTACATACCCATTCCTCCCATACCGCCCATTCCTCCCATACCGCCCATTCCTCCCATACCACCCATATCACCGCCACCTGCAGGTGCAGCAGACTCTTCTTTTGCCTGCTCAGTAACCATAACATCAGTAGTAAGTATTAAACCAGAAACAGAAGCAGCATTTTGTAAGGCAGAACGCGTAACCTTTGTAGGATCCAAAACTCCCATTTGAACCATATCACCATATTCACTTGTAGTTGCATTGTATCCAAAGTTTCCTTGACCTTCCATAACCTTATTAATTACTACGGAAGGCTCATCTCCAGAATTGGCAACAATCTGACGCAAAGGTTCCTGTAATGCCCGCAAAACAATCTTAATACCTGCATCTTGATCACTTGTTTCACCTTTTACGTCCGCTGCTTTGCCACAGGCTCGTAATAGTGCTACACCACCACCAGGAACAATACCTTCCTCAACAGCAGCACGAGTTGCATGCAAAGCATCCTCAACACGGGCTTTTTTCTCTTTCATTTCTACTTCAGTAGCTGCACCTACTTTAATTAATGCTACACCGCCAGCTAATTTCGCTACTCGCTCTTGCAATTTCTCTTTATCATAATCACTGGTAGCTTCCTCTATTTGGGCTCTTATTTGCTTAACCCTACCCTCAATAGTTTGTGCTTCACCGGCGCCATCTATAACTATAGTTGCTTCTTTACCAACTTCTACCCGCTTTGCCTGTCCCAACTCATTCAATGTGGCTTTTTCTAACGACAGACCTACCTCCTCAGCAATTACTGTGCCACCAGTAAGATGTGCTATATCTTCAAGCATAGCTTTACGACGATCACCAAAACCTGGAGCTTTTACAGCACAGGTTTTTAAAATTCCACGAATATTATTAACCACCATTGTCGCTAGTGCTTCACCATCAATATCTTCAGCAATAATTAATAAAGGTTTATTAGTTTTTGCTACTTGCTCTAACAATGGCAACAACTCTCGGATATTAGAAATTTTCTTATCGTGTAATAGAATATAAGGGGTTTCTAATAAAGCCATTTGCCTATCTGTATTATTGACAAAATAAGGAGAAAGATAGCCACGATCAAACTGCATCCCCTCAACAACATCAAGCTCATTCTGTAGACCAGAACCATCCTCAACAGTAATTACTCCTTCCTTACCAACCTTTTCCATTGCATCTGCAATAATTTTCCCAATTTCATTATCTGAGTTTGCAGAAATACTACCTACCTGTGCAATTTCCTTGCTTGTAGTACATGGTCTAGAAAGGTTCTTAAGCTCTCCAACTGTGGCTTGCACGGCTCTATCAATACCACGCTTCAGATCTGTTGGGTTCATTCCAGCAGCAACAAATTTCATACCTTCTCTAACTATTGATTGAGCTAATACAGTAGCAGTAGTTGTACCATCACCAGCAATGTCGGAAGTTTTGCTAGCAACTTCCTTAACCATCTGAGCCCCCATATTTTCAAATTTATCTTTCAACTCAATTTCTTTTGCTACAGAAACACCATCCTTTGTAATAGTAGGTGCCCCATATGAACGATCTAGAACTGCATTACGGCCCTTAGGGCCAAGAGTAACCTTAACTGCATCTGCTAAAACATTGACTCCAGATACCATCCTGTGACGGGCTGAATCACCAAATTTCACTTCTTTTGCTGCCATAATCTTTCTCCTAATTTACAAAAATGTTGTAAGCACCTATAAAGAAAAGGGATAATTATCCCTCAATTATACCCATAATGTCCTCTTCTTTCATTACTAGGAGTTCTTCTCCCTGGATTTTCACAGACTGCCCAGAGTATTTCCCAAACAACACCTTATCACCAACATTAACGTCCAACCCACGAATTTTACCGTCATCCCCAACCTTTCCGTTACCTACAGAAATAATTTCACCTTGATCTGGCTTTTCTGCGGCACTATCTGGGATAATAATACCTGATGCTGTTTTAAGTTCTTCTTCCAGCCGCTTGACAATAACGCGGTCATGCAAGGGACGAATTTTCATGCTTCTTTCTCCTGTTTAAATAAAGTACAATTAAATCAATGGCTAATAATTTCGACCTATTCGGATTTCTGTAATTCCCGCTACGGAACATAAATTAGCACTATTTCTATAACTATTAATAATATGGGCTGTTCATAAGAATTTCAAGTATATGACTAATAAAAACTTAATGGATCGTAGTCTGCACTCTGTTTGGCATCCTTGCTCTCAGATGAAACAATATGAAAATTTACCCCTTATTTCTATTCAGCGGGGCAAAGGAGTGTGGCTTTATGATTTTAATAAAAAACGCTATCTTGACGCTATTAGCTCATGGTGGGTCAACCTATTTGGGCATACAAACTCCTATATTAATAATGCTATTCTAGAACAGCTTGAAAAGCTCGAGCATGTAATGCTTGCAGGCTTTACACATGAACCTGTGGTAAATCTATCAGAAAGATTAACCAAATTAGCGCCTGAAGGACTTAATCATTGCTTTTATAGTAGTGATGGGGCCTCTGCAATTGAAGCTGCATTAAAAATGAGTTTTCATTTTTGGCATAATCATGGCCAACCTAAAAAAAATAATTTTATTAGCCTTCAAAATGGATACCATGGTGAAACCCTAGGGGCATTATCTGTCACTGATGTCCCGATATTCAGCAAGATTTATACTCCTTTACTACGTAAATCCACTAGAATTCAAACTCCAGATTGGCGATATGCTAAGGAAGGAGAATCTCCCAAGAATTACGCGCTACGTGCTGCAAATCATTTAGAGAAATACCTAGCTAAGAATCATACAGTAACTGCAGCATTTATTATTGAACCACTAGTTCAGGGTGCAGTAGGCATGGGAATGTACCATCAGGATTATCTTAAATATGCCCGTGAAATTTGTAACAAATATCAAGTACATTTAATTGCTGATGAAATTGCTGTAGGTTTTGGTAGAACAGGAACTATGTTTGCTTGCGAACAAGCCAATATTACACCAGACTTTTTATGTCTTGCTAAAGGGCTGACTAGCGGATATTTGCCGTTATCAGCTGTACTAACTTCTGAATCAATTTATCAAGCTTTCTATCACAAAGAAACTACACGTGCATTCTTGCATTCACATACTCACGCTGGTAATGCCCTCGCCTGTACAGCTGCACTTGCTACACTAGATATATTTGAACAGAATGAACCGATTCAGGCTAACCATACAAAAATTAAATATCTAAATAATATATCTAAGCCAATTGCATCACATGATAAAGTAAGAAATTTCCGTAACTGTGGAATGATTTGGGCATTTGAAGTGATAGATACTAATCCTCATTTCTCTGAAAATTTCTTTCAGCATTCAATAAATCAAGGATTATTACTTCGCCCACTAGGAAATACTGTATATTTTATGCCACCCTATATTATTAATAAGAAAGAAATAAAATTTCTTGTAGATAAAACCCTACAAATTTTAGATTCATATTAAAAGCATATATTAATAAATATTGCCTCATTAAATTTTAGACAAACCCATATATGAGCCCAATTAAATTCGCTACTATCTTAGGCTTCATAATTAATACATATTCTTTGCTTGTTTTCTCACAAGACTTACCTGACACAGTTAAACAGGCACTTATCCAAAATGATATTCCCGAATCTTCAACCAGTATATATATCCAAGAAGTCAATACTAATCAACCAATTATTTCATTTAATTCTGATAAACCAATGAACCCTGCATCAGTGATGAAACTTGTCACCACCTTTGCAGGGCTTGAGCTATTAGGGCCAGCTTTTACCTGGAAAACAGAAGTGTATTTAAATGGCGAACTAAAAAAAGGGAAATTACAAGGTGACCTTATAATAAAGGGCTACGGGGACCCAAAGCTTAATCTAGAAAATTTCTGGAAATTTACCAATAGAATTTACCATACAGGACTAAAAGAAATTACTGGGAATCTTATAATTGATAATAGCTATTTCAATATATCCACTGAAAACCCTGCAGCCTTCGATGGCAAGCCCTATCGGGCTTACAATACTTCTCCTGAAGCTCATTTAATAAATTACCGGGCAACTGAATTACGTATAACCCCGAACCTCAAAAATGATACTACTCATATCATTATAAGTCCAGATACTGAATTTATTAGCTTAAATAATAATTTAAAACTTACCCAGGAGGCATGTAATAAATGGAGAGATACTTTTGATACCATCATTAGTGTTAATACTAAAAACTATCACCGCGCATCAGTCACACTAAATGGAAATTACTCTGTTTCTTGTGGCGAGAAATCCTTATTATTAAGCTTACATGATAGCAAAACATATACATTAGCCCTTTTCAAGAAATTTTGGAAACAACAAGGTGGAAAATTCAATGGGGAAATATATTCTGGATTAGTACCAAAAGACAACACACCATTCGAGATCTACCAATCTCCGCCACTTATAGAAATAATTCGAGATATTAATAAATATAGTAATAATACTGCCGCACGCCAACTATACCTTACTTTAGGAACAAAATTAGATAATGAACCTACTACATTAAGCAAATCGAATAAAATAATCAAACAATGGCTTAAATCTAGAGATCTAAATTCTCCAGGATTTAAAATAGAAAACGGCTCTGGATTATCAAGACATGAAAGGATTAGTACGCGCCATTTAGGAAGAATCTTACTTAAAATATTTCAAAGTCCAGTGATGCCAGAATTTATCTCATCTTTACCAATCTTAGCAGTAGACGGGACCATGAATAAAAGGCTAATAAATACCGATCTTTCTGGCCAGGCTCACATAAAATCTGGATCACTTAACGGAGTAAAAACAATGGCTGGCTACATGATAGATAAATCAGGCAGACGTATAATTATTATTTTTTTTGTGAACCATATTAATTCCAGTAGAGCACAGCATGCAATGGATAAATTGCTAGAATGGGCATACTGGAGACCCTAATTATTTATCTAATATAAAATTTATTATTCTACTTTACTATCCAAACCACATTCTGCTATTTCAGCTGCCTTTAGAAGTGCTTTTGCTTTATTCACAGTTTCAATCCATTCATTCTTTGGAACAGAATCAGCAACAATACCAGCACCTGCTTGCACATATAGCTTTTCATCCTTAATAACACCCGTACGAATAGCGATAGCAATATCCATATCACCATTAAAACCCAAATAACCCACTGCACCTGCATAAACTCCACGTTTAGAATTTTCCAATTCGTCAATAATTTCCATAGCTCTAATTTTTGGTGCTCCACTAACAGTTCCTGCTGGGAAAGTTGCACGTAATACATCGATTGCACTCAATCCAGGTTTCAGTTTTCCATCAACGTTGGAAACAATATGCATAACATGAGAATAATTCTCAATTTTCATCTTCTCAGTAACTTTGACTGAACCTATCTCTGCAACACGACCAAGATCATTACGTCCTAAATCCATTAACATTAGATGCTCAGCACATTCCTTAGGATCAGCCAATAAATCAGCAGCTAATTCCTCATCTTCATTCTGCGTATCACCACGTGGTCTAGTTCCTGCAATAGGACGTACTGTTACAGTATCACTTTCAAGCCGTACTAAAATCTCTGGAGAAGCACCTACAACATGAAAATCACCAAAGTTATAATAAAACATATATGGCGAGGGATTTAAATTACGTAACGCTCTATATAAAGCTAATGGGGACGTTTTAAAGACTTTACTACTACGCTGCGATAAAACTACTTGCATGATATCACCATCAAAGATATATCGTTTTGCACGCTCAACTGCTTGGATAAAATCTAACTCGCTAAACTCAGAAACCACTTTAGATGGCCTGACTGGTATTTCTAATGGGATTTCTACTGGCTTACGTAAATCTGCAAGTAATACTCTCAAACGTTTTTTTGTTTCTTTATAAGCATCTGGGATACCTGGATTTGTATAAACAATCAAATACAATTTACCTGAAAGGTTATCTACTACAATTAATTCTTCAGATAAAAGTAATGATATATCAGGTAAATCTAATAAGTCTGGATTAATATGACCAGAAAGTTTCTTCTCTATATAACGTACTGTCTCATAGGAAAAATACCCCACCAACCCACCACAAAATCGTGGCAACCCCGAGCACGGGGCAACTTTAAAGCGTAACAAATAATCATGAATAAAAGCTAAAGGATCCTCTGCTTCTATCTGCTCTAATCCCTGGTTATTAATAATCTTTATAGAGTTATTCCTTACTTCAATCCTAGTTGAGGCAGGCAAACCAATAAAAGAATAGCGTCCAAATCTCTCCCCATCTCGGACCGATTCAAGCAAATAAGAATAAGGCTGATTAGCCAATTTAAGATATATTGAGAGGGGAGTATCTAAATCAGCAAAAGTTTCCAAAACAACTGGAATTCTATTATAGCCACGTTTGGCAAGATTAAAAAACTCTAATTCAGTCATCTTAGAATATCAATAAATAGAATAAATTATGCCAAGAATCCAGATGCAGTTAATCAAATAATCTTAAATAAAGTCTAAGTGTATTTCTATCATATATTTCCTCTAGTCTATGTTGGATTCTTAATCAATCCTATTGCTTCATAAATAGATGGAATAACTCTATCACAGTCTAATTCATGCACATCCTTTCCTTCATTATAGCCATATGGAACACAAAACACATAAGATCCTGCTGCTCTTGCAGCCTTAATATCAGTTACTGAATCGCCAATTAATAACATTTCAGTTGGAAGAATCTCAAAAAACTCACAAGCATGATACAAAGGCATTGGATCTGGCTTCTTTCTTGGCAAACTGTCCCCAGATAAAACTATATCAAAATAATTTAATAATTGGGTATCACGCAATAAAGGAAGAGTAAAAGCCTCAGGCTTGTTAGTAATACAAGCTAAGCGAAAACCTATTTTCTTAAATACTCTTAATCCATCAATTACTTTTGGATAAGGGCGTGTCATATTACATAAATTTTCTGTATAAGCTTGCTCATAAATTTTTAATGCCTTAGCAAGAAACTCAGGCCCTAGTGTATTACTGAAACTATTAGCCAAACACTTGCTAACAAGATTCGGTATCCCTTTCCCAATATAAGATTGAATTGTTACAAGTGGAAGTTCTACAGCTCCTAATTTTCTTAGCATTATATTAGCTGAAATAGCAAGATCGCCAGCAGTATCAAGTAAAGTGCCATCTAAGTCGATCATTACAACTTTGACCGCCAAAGGAAATTTAATTTCTATTGAGGAAGATACAGGCTGGGTAGAATCTCTCTTATCCATTAACTTATAAAGATACAAGAAAAATAATCTTAATTTATCCTAATATCTACTATGATTAGACCTTAGCCAACTCTGCTCTTAATTCAGATAATATCGTATCATATCGATGAGGATCTTCGCTTTTACCTGAGCCATAAATTGCAGAACCAGCAACAAATGTATCTGCTCCAGCACGTGCAATTTCAGCTATATTATCCACCTTAACTCCACCATCTATTTCTAACAATATTTTTTTATTACTAGCATCAATACAATTACGTACAAATTTTAATTTATTTAATGCCTCAGGAATAAATTTTTGCCCACCAAAACCAGGATTAACTGACATTATTAAAATAAGATCAATCTTGCCTAGTATATGATCAAGATAATGTAAAGGAGTGGCAGGGTTAAATACCAGTCCAGCCTTACATCCATTTTCTTTAATAAGCCCAATCGTACGATCTATATGCTTAGAGGCTTCAGGGTGAAAGGAAATAATATTTGCCCCAGCTTTTGCAAAATCAGGGATTATTCTATCTACTGGTTCTACCATTAAATGAACATCAATAATTGCATCTGTTAATGGTCGAATTGCCTCGCATACAAGAGGCCCAATCGTTAGATTGGGGACATAATGATTATCCATCACATCAAAATGAATAATATCCGCACCAGAATCAAGGACATCATTAATTTCCTCACCTAACTTAGCAAAATTTGCAGAAAGAATGCTTGGGGCAATAAGATAATTTGACATAAAATATATTCTTAGACTTAGAAACAGGAACGACATTTTAACCTCAAATACAGCTCTAATGCTATCTACTTTGACTTAATATGATAAAATTAATCGATCCTACTTAAAATATGAGTTTTTTCATAACTTTATCCTTACTGTAACATACTAATTATATACACTAATTAATAATATGGAAAAATATGAAATAGACATAATTGTACGTACTACCTACCTTCCTGAACAATCAGATGAGACTTTAGACCGATATGTATTTGCATATACCATTACCATTGCAAATACTGGTATGGTTGCAGCGCAATTAATCAGCCGTCATTGGATTATTGAAGACGGGGGTAATGACGCTCAAGAAGTACGTGGATTAGGTGTTGTAGGAGAACAACCACTACTAAAACCTGGAGACAGCTTTGAATATACAAGTGGTACCGCTATCTCTTCTCCTGTTGGATCAATGAAAGGCAGCTACCAAATGGTTGCAGAGGATGGTCTACATTTCGATGCATCAATCCCAGAATTTACTCTGAGTGTACCAAGAACTCTACATTAAAAATACCTTGATTTTCTATTAGAGTAAATATATACAGAAAAGCTTTTACACTAATCTAAAATAACTTATAAAATCTATTTGTTAGATTAGCGGCCATATTTCTTCTTGTTATTGCGGCGTTTCCTATGAAGACGTGCCACTTCAGAATCATTAAGTGCTTCAGCCTTCTTCCCCTCATAAGGGTTATCACCTGCCTTAAATTCAACCCGTAGCGGGGTACCCTCTAATTTAAACGCTAAACGAAATGAATTTTCTAAATAGCGCTGGTATGTTTTCGATATGTATTTTAAAGCGCTACCATGAATTATTATTAGTGGAGGATTAGATCCACCTTGATGGGCATAGCGTAACTTAGGACGATATATACCATAACGTGGCGGAGGTTGTTTCTCTATTGCTCCTAAAAGTACACGTGTAAGCTTTGGGGTAGATAATTTCACCATCGCAGACGAATATACCGACTCAATAGATGGAAACAACCCCGTCATGCCATTACCTCGCAGCGCGGATATATAATGTACACTAGCAAAATTAAGAAGGAATGATAGCTTCCTTGAAATATCACGCTTAATAGTTTCACGTTGATAAATATCCAACCCATCCCATTTATTTACTACCAAGATTACTGCACGTCCGGCATCTAATATGGATCCTGCTATATGGGCATCCTGTTCAGAAATCTCACTACTGCCATCTAATACAAGTATTACCACATTAGAGTTCTCTATTGATTCTATAGTTTTAATTACTGAAAATTTTTCTATTGTCTCAGAAATTTTCCCGCGACGACGTAAGCCAGCAGTATCAATCAAAGTATATTTACGTTTATTACGTTCAAAATTAATGCTAATACTATCTCTAGTAGTCCCAGGCTGATCAAAGGAAATTACACGTTCCTCCCCTAGCAATGTATTTATCAATGTCGACTTTCCAACATTAGGTCTCCCTATTACAGCAATCTTTGGGTGCTTATCTTCTTCTAAACCAACTTGATTCCCAAGAAAGTTTGTTAATGATAATTCTAGTAATTTACTAATATTATCTCCATGCGCAGCCGAAATAGCACAAGGCACACCTAATCCCAATTCATAAAATTCAGCAGTAATAACAGTGGATACCATACCTTCGGATTTATTTACTATTAAAATAATATTTTTTCCTGTTTTCCTAAGCTGCTTAGTAATAATTCTATCTTGAGGCGTTATACCCTGCCTTGCATCGACAATAAATAACACTACATCAGCCTCATCAATTGCCTGTAATGTCTGTATTGCCATTTTATGTGGTATTCCATTTTTTATTATGGGTTCAAAACCACCTGTATCCACTACTAAATACGGTTTATTACCTAATTTTCCATGACCATAGTGTCTATCACGCGTTAATCCTGGAACATTAGCTACAATTGCATCACGGCTGCATGTTAACCGATTAAAAAGAGTAGATTTGCCTACATTGGGGCGGCCAATTAATACAAGAATAGGTTTCATTTTTCTAAATCATCTCTATAGAAAACATCTATTTTCTCTCTCCTTTAAAGAGAGAACTATTTCTATATTAAAAAATTTAATCAAACTGAATTTACTGTATACCGAATGTATAAAGTCCACCATTAATAGTTTGAACTACTAAACCATTAGGCACATGCTCTGGACGAGTACGAATTGCGCCTCCATCAGTCCCCGATTGGGAAATAATAGAGCCATCATCATTCTTAAGAACTGTTACAAATCCTTGAGAATCTCCTACCACCACCTGTGAGCCATAAACAAAAGGTGCAGACAATCTATTAATGAGATCTCTCGCGCTTTTACCCATAATATTTGTTACATATTTCCCAAAAGCACCACTACCTCCACCTCGCAGATCAGGCCTATCACTTTTTTCCCAGTCATCCTCACCTTCTTCCATCAAATCGAAATCCTTTAAGAAATCCCAAAAATTAGACTCTTCTCCAGTATATTCATTTTCAACCGTTCCGCGCCCACGACCATCACCTGGCTCAACCCAGCTTATATTACCAAAAGTATTAGCTTTCTTTTTTGGTATCTTTTTCTTCCATATAACATTCCCATTATTTTTATCATAAGCAATTACAGCACCATCATCTCCACTTACATAAACATATTTATTATCCATAGTTAGGCCAGCACTACTTGACACCTCCCTCGTCCAGATTGGATTCCCATTCATAACTTCAAAACATGAGACACGACCTTTATAAGCTACAGCGCATATTTGCTGGTCATCTGCAACTGGTAGACTAGTAACATCTGTAATACGTTCTAATTCTGTTACACCTTGTGGTTTTGATACTGCAGCTTCCCATGCTAGTTTACCGTTCATTAATTGTATTGCCACTAATTTCCCACCAGGAAAACCAACAAATACACCACCTCCTTTAACAAGAACCCCAGCATATCCCCTTACAGTAAGAGAAGGAATACTCCCCTGATAGATCCATTTTCGTTTTCCATCCACTGCATCTAAACCAAAAATTCTACCCTCCCCAGTACGTACTACTACTACACCATTATCTACCTGAGGTGGACTTAAAACTTCACTAGTTACTACCGTTTCCCACAATTGATCACCATTAGTATCATACGCTAGTACCTTTCCTTTTATAGTTCCTACCAGAATTAAACCTTCACCCACTCCTACTCCACCTGATAATCTATTTTCAATATTAATACTCCAAACTTCATCCCCTGTCACAGGATCAAAACGCGTAATATTTCCACCTGGAGAAGCTGCATATATTGCATCATTATAAAATGCCGGCACTAATGCTGTTGGTGCTGTAGCGCTTACCCCTATTGGATAAGTAAGACTAATAATATCAGCCAAGGCATCCCGTGCTGAGAATTCACTATAATAGCTAGTATCTGAACCAACATCTCCTTCCCATAAGGGGGGTACACTAGCAATCTCCTCTGCATCAATTATCTCATTACTATCACTTGTTTCTGATTCACTCTCAAAGGGATAGCTAATCTCTTCTGAATTTATATTTTTGTTATTAGATGCATCTTCTTGATCTATATTAGATTCCGTTTCTTTACTATCTGACTCGAAAACTGGTACTGAAATACTATTCACACCATAATCAACAAGCTCACCAACATCCGCACATCCAAAAGATATCATTACAACTGGAACCAAATAAAAGTATCGTAATATAGTATATAAGAAATTTAATACCAGCTTAATTATGACCATTACTCTACTTATTCAATGCATCAATTTTCATCTGAATAATTTTATAGCGAGTTTCTTTTTTATCAATCTTACTCATCGCAATTTTATATGCAGAAATTGCCATTGAAGCATCTCCTTTATCTGCATAAATGTCTCCTTCCAAGTCACCATATAAACTATCAAAAAATTCACTATGCTCATTTTCTAATAATTTCAATGCCTCATCATGCTTTTTTTCGTCTAATAGCAACCCAGCTAGCCTAAGATGAGCAATATCTCTTAGCTCCGGTTCTTTAGAATTTATCAATATCCATTGCAATGCTTTCTTTGCATTCTTTATATCTTTTACATCAATACTAGCTCGAGCTGAAATTAGAGCAGCACGAGACGCATAACCATTATCTGGGAAGCCATCCATCAGCAAAGTAGCCGCATCTTTTATTTTTTTAGCCCCCCCAGCCTCAGAAATCCCCTGTAAAGAAATAAATAATTCGACAGCCTGATCAGACTGTTGTTTCTGATAATATTTCCATGCTTTACTACCTGATATCCCAGTAATAAATATTGCTAAAATTATTATTACTGTTGTCCCATAAACCTCCCACCAGGACTTTAAACTATCTATTTTCTCCTGCTCTTCTAAGTCGTATGTTGCCATCTCTCTTCCTAAACAGATTAAAAAATATTCTTATCTTAAATACCTTTAATTAATTTTATTGCATCTATCAATTCTACCTTTACTTGCTTTATTTCTGCTCTCAAATATTTTAGGCTCACTACTCCATCCTTTATTTCATCCTCTCCAATAATTAAAGCAAAACGTGCACCACTGGAATCTGCTTTTTTCATCTGTGCCTTAAAATTTCCACCCCCACAATGTAAAATTGTATTAAGTTCTTGATTACGCAAATGACTCACTGTTTTCCAAGCCTCTTTAGCTGTATTCTCACCCTGATGTATTACATAAACATCAGGAACAGAGAATGGTATATCCTTTTTTTGCTCTACAATCAAAGCCAATAAGCGCTCTATTCCCATTGCAAAGCCACAAGCAGATGTTGGCTTACCACCTATCTGCTCAACCAAACCATCATACCTTCCTCCAGCACATATCGTTCCCTGTGCACCAAGCTTATCAGTAACCCACTCAAACACAGTGCGATTATAATAGTCTAAACCCCTTACCAATCTAGGATTAATCTCAAATTTAATACCTTGCTCAATCAATATACGCTGCAACCCCTCAAAATGCTTCAGTGATTCTTTATCTAAGCTATCCAATATTTTAGGGGAATCATTAATAATTTGCTGCATTTCTGGATTTTTACTATCAAGTACCCTTAATGGATTCTTGTATAGTCTCCTATGGGCATCTTCATCAAGACAATCTAAGTTTTTTTCTAAATATTTTATTAATTTAAACCTATGTAATTTACGCGATTCAATGCTACCTAAAGTGCTAATCTGTAAACACACATCAGAAATACCCAATCTTTCCCATAAATCTGCACACATAAGAATAAGCTCTGCATCGATATCAGGGCCTGAATACCCTAATGCCTCAACACCTACCTGATGAAATTGACGATACCTTCCTTTCTGAGGACGTTCATGCCTAAACATTGACCCTGAATAATATAATCTTTGAGGCCCCTTATATAATAAATTATGTTCTAGTACCGCACGTACACAAGAGGCTGTACCTTCAGGACGTAAAGTTAAACTATCTCCATTCAAACGATCAAGAAAGGTATACATCTCCTTCTCAACAATATCAGTGACCTCACCTATAGAACGAATAAATAAATCAGTATATTCAACAATCGGCATACGAATTTTCTTATATCCATATGCAGCCATCCATTTATGAATAGTCTGTTCAAAAAAATCCCAAATATACCCATGCTCAGGAAGGGTATCATTCATCCCACGAACAGCCTGAATCTTCTTAACCATTAGCTACTTTCTTTTGGAATTTTGTCTGTACATATTTTTCTACGATCTCACGGAATTCTCCTGCAATATTATCACCCTTCAGAGTAACGAATTTTCTACCATCTACAAAAACTGGTGCTACTGGCCTTTCTCCAGAACCCGGTAAACTAATACCAATATTTGCATGCTTACTCTCTCCAGGCCCATTAACCACACAGCCCATTACAGCCAATGTCATATTTTCCACTCCATCGTATTGCTTACGCCAAAGAATCATTTCATCACGCACATAGTCTTGAATACTCTCTGCAAGCTCTTGAAAATAAGTACTAGTTGTTCGGCCACAACCTGGACATGCTGCAACCATTGGAACAAAAGCACGCAGTCCCATAGTCTGCAATATTTCTTGTGCTACAACTACTTCCCGGGCACGATCCCCACCTGGTTCTGGTGTTAAAGATATGCGAATGGTATCACCAATACCTTCTTGTAATAGAACTGATAAAGCTGCAGTAGACGCCACAATACCTTTCGAACCCATTCCTGCTTCAGTCAGCCCTAAATGTAGCGCATAATCACAGCTTGCAGCCAAATCTCGGTATACTGCAATTAAATCCTGTACACCACTAACCTTACAAGATAAAACAATATGATCTCGACCTAGCCCTATCTCTTCTGCTTTAGCGGCACTCTCCAAAGCTGAGGTAATTAAAGCTTCACGCATAACATAACTAGCATCTTTTGAATCCGATGACCCTGCATTCTTATCCATTATACGAGCTAATAACTCAGGGTCTAAACTACCCCAATTAACACCAATCCGTATAGGCTTATCGTATTTACATGCAGTTTCAATCATAGTTGCAAATTGC
>CEUQ01048978.1_pt1 | contig 16592 bp, 16 predicted proteins | sample 361491 | NCBI WGS metagenome assembly CEUQ01 (sample SAMEA2622796, study PRJEB7988) | marine metagenome | biome: marine biome (ENVO:00000447); feature: marine epipelagic mixed layer (ENVO:xxxxxxxxx); material: "saline water (ENVO:00002010), including plankton (ENVO:xxxxxxxx)" | depth 120 m | reverse complement strand
TTTCACAGAATAGTTCAATGGTATTAGGATCATGATGGTCACCAGCATTGATCTCATCAATGTGATGCTCACGATAAGTTTCTAACTCATTTAATTCTTCTGCAACATGCCTACGAGCTGCAGGACTAGTTGTTGGGTTGTCAAGAATGTCTCTATCTTTCTGAATATGTTCTTCGATAGTTTTCATAATTTTAATCTCCGTTACTATAGGTAACAATAACTATTTATCTTTTGCTAACCGAATCCTTACATAAAAACAGTTCTGTCTTCATTTTAGAACTTGATCCAACACCAGAGTGATTAACTCCAGCAATAACCCATTTACCGTTATATTTTTTATCAGGTGCTGGTCTATCACCAGATAATTTTGTAGCTGGCATTTCAACTCTTACACCATTACCAGCATATAAGTCTAAATTACCAGGAACTGCTATAAACATCCTAATGTTTCTAAGGGTTTCTATCCTCATCCATTGGTATGCTTGCAATTCAACTAACTCCTCATAATTTGATTGTGGGTTATTTTTATATTTGGGATCAAAAATTTGGTTAGGAAGCATAGTATAACGAACCCTCTTAGGAAAGTCAACTATGTTTTTGATTTCATCATCCATATTATTAACTGGATTTATAGCATTAGATTTTCCAATATGAGACATCTTTCTCCATAATTTCTTAACACCGTAACGATACTGCTCTTCCTTCATATCAGTACTAACGCCCCAACGAGATTTAACTATATTAACTGGATCAAAACCAACACTATATCCAGACCAAGTACCATGCCTTAATCCCATTAGATAACTTTTCTCGTCAGGAAAGGTTACAGTATCAACAGTGTATTGGTCATCCGCTTCCTTTGTAAAATTTTTAGGTTTATATGTGTAAGTATACATCTTACCGAGACCTGTTTTAAAACTAGTATCTGTCGTTCCATCATTATCGTTTATATCATCAATAATTTTATCAATAGATTTAAAGTTAAATCCAAGAGCATTTTCCCAAAATAAGAAACCATTTTGCAATGTCCCTCCTTTAGGATTCTTACGTACTGCTCTATTAGCACACCAGAAAATTGTATCAATTGCCCTCCAATTAGGAGAAACAAATGTTTGTTTATTAAGACTTTCTTCCAAATATATCTTTTTCTTACTATTCAAATATTTTCTACCTTTTACTAATACTCTAGTAATTTCTTCTGCTTTAATTTTATTATCAAAAATTTTCTCACTTGAACCAAATACATTACTAACCTCATTTTTAACAAATTCATTTGAACAAGCATTAATTTGAAAGAAGTCAGTAGACTGACCAACTCTTACACGAGATTCTATTTGATAAGTTCTAAAATAATAGGTTCTATCAGTCAATCCAGTCTTAACCATCAAACGAAATTCTTCTGTACCTGTTAAAGATTCTAACAATCCACCTTGATCTTCTATAACAAATTTTGCTTCTTGGGTTGCTGAACTTATACTTTCAAATACTTCCCAACCAGCCAAATATTCTGTTAAATCATACTTACCATTAGATGTCTCAACTCTTTTACCACTATTGTAAATACTAAATTCTACCTCGCAATCACCAGGACCAGTTCTTGTTATTGACATTATATTACCTCAATGGATTATTAAATGAATTTAAAACTGCTGCAGTAGTTTTAATCAAAGCACCAAACATACCACCAGGAGCTTGAGCACTACCCTTACCAGGTGCATTACCTGATGTCCTCTTAACAATAGTAGTAACAGTTTGTTGTGCTCCAGATATATATGCTCTAGTTTGTGCGTTGGATTGTTCAACAGCACCTAAAGTTGTTTGAACTATTTCTCTAGTTCTAGAATTAATCTCAGCTCTTGCCCTATTCCTTTCTCTTGTTGCTCTTTCAACCTTTGCTTGGTCATCTCTCTTTGCCTGTGATCTCTTTACATTTGATACATTACCTCGTTTTTGACCACCACCTCCTCGTTGATCACCACGAGGTCCGCCACCAAATACATTAGTTAACATATCAAATAAACCACCACCACTCTTACCACCCATCATCTCTTGAGCACCACCACCCAATCCACCAAATAAACCACCACCTATTTGTCCAGTCTTCTTAGTATAAGCACTACCAGCTTTCTTAAGTTCATTCTTATCACCCAAACTAAGTGATTCTGGATTTAATAGTTTCTGGAATATTCCACTCTGCTTCTCAGAACCTGTCAAAAATCTAGCATCTAGATTATCATTTCCAGCAGTATTAAAAGTATGATTCCCAAACTTAACTTGATTAACATCCTGAGATGGATCATAAGTAGCACCTGCAGAATAATTACGGAATCCAGTTGCAGACATCAGTTTCATTAATTTTCTTTCATCAATACCACCAGTAGTCAAAATACCTTTCAGTCTTTCATGACTCTTTGCAATACCAATAGCTCTATCAGCAAGACCTAATTCAGCAGGAGTAAACTTCTTGTCAATAGCACCATTTTGGACAGGAGAATATTGACCAGGTGCAGTAATAATATCCTGAAGAGATCCACTCTTTGCCATAAATGTTCCTGGATTGCCAGTTTCTTCAATAATAGCCTGTCTATTCAAAACAGATCTTGCCACCATTGCCATACCACCCAATCCTTCACCTCTAGCTTCCGCAAGAATTAATTTTTTAAACAACTCACGACTAGGATCTTCTGTTTTCTGTCCCTTCTTCTTCTTTTCAGCTACTTTCTTATTTAATGCCTTATCAGATATACCAGTAAATTTAGGAATACTTCTTGAAGTAGGAAGATGTAAAGCAGGTCCAAATTTACCACCATATTGGAACTGTGCTGCATTATTAGTACCATATCCAGGCGGAAACTCACCATGCTCCAGAATATATCTCTTCAATTGCATCTTATTAATAGTATTACCCATACTGGTCTGATCAGATACTTTATGATCTCTATCTTTTGCTAATCCAAACCAATTACCAAGTGTCTCAAATATACCACCTCCTTTCAACTTTTTAATACCAAGATCTTGAAGATTGAATCCCATCCTCTTTGCTTTTTCTGCTTGCTTTGAAGTTATAAATGGATCTCTTCTTGTAGCAAAATTATCAAGTGGTATAACATATCCAGAACCATCACCTTTAGTAGCAACATATTCTGTACCGTGACCTATAAAGGAAGGTGGTAATGATGGATGTAGAGAGACAGGATATCCAGAATTAGGTCCAGTTATTATACCACTACCCATATCTCCTCTAACACCACCACCCATCTCACGTTTATCTTTATTCCAGAAACTAAACCCTTCCTTCATACTATCCCAAAAACTCTTAGTATCCTTTTCCTGGAATCCCTTTTCAAAAGCTTTAAAACTACCAATAGCCTTATTAGTAGATTCTTGAATAGCATTTTCCTCACCAGTTAGAGAACCAAAAATACTAGAAACAGCACGAATAACATTAAATTTATGCTCATCACCAGCAGCATCCTTATCATAAGAATACTTTCTCTGCATATCCTTCATTGTACTATTTGCTAAGTCATTAGCAGCAGTCCAACCAGTAATCTCTGCTAGAAGACTCTTATTCTTATCATAAGCCTTATCATCATCAGATTTCCCTCCAAGAGTTTCTTTAAGTTTTCCAGGTAAATCTGTAATAGCCTTCCACCAAGGCTCTTTTTTCATCTGATCAGCTTTATTTTTTACCTTATCTGGTACTTGATCCTGATCTTTTAATTTTATTTCTCCTTCTCTCCAATTAAGATTCTGATGGGAATCGTATACTCCATCATTTGTTAAATCTTCACCATAACGCTGAGTTGACATTGCAGCATCAATAGATCTTTGATTCTTCTCAAGTTCTCCTACAGCATCCTTATCACCTGACTTTGCATAATGACCTCTAGTACTTTCATCATAACCCTCATCACCAGGTAAATTTCCAGAGGCATCCATTTCAGATTCTAGAGTACCCTCAGCAGTCTTACGTGGGAATAAAAGTTCCATTGCTGCCCACAACGCACTAGCACCAATAAATCCACCAAGGAACCATTTCCCAGCTCTACCACCAGTCATCATAAGACGACCTTTCCTCTTTAAGAGCATTGATTTAGTTGCTCTACCTCTCCTATCAAATAACTGCCAAACTCTCATAAAGTCGCCAATTATCTTCCACGGTTGGGTAAGATATCTAATTGCTAAAAATGCTCCTGCAAATTTAAGCCATATACTCACAAATGACTTTATTTTTGTCCAAGGATCTGTTTCATCACTAAGAAGATTATACAGATCATCAACCATCCCAACAACTTGAGCACTAACAAACTTAGCAATAGCACTAAAAATCTTATGTAATTTAATAAGAGTCTCCTCAATCTTATCATGATTTTTAGGATCACCCAACCATTTCAACAATGGCCAAACAACCATCAACTTAAATAAGGATCCCAATAATCCCATAAGACTATCAAAGAATCCTGGTGCTTTAAATGATCTTACATTGTTGAAAAACTTTTTAAATTTATTTGGTTTTATCTTACTATCACTAGGTTTTATTGTCCTTAATTCTTTCCTTCTTTCTTCTAATCTATCTTCTTCAATATTTTTGAGTTCTACTAAAGTAGTAATACATCCATTCAATACACTACCAATATTATTGATAGCCATTGTATTGAGATTGATAGTAGATACTAATTTATTCTCAGATTCAGCCTTAGTACCAACTCCTTTTCCTGTCGATTGTTTTTCAACATCGATAAACTTATACATGTTTATCTTTACAGTTTTTGCCATTTACCCAAAGCCTCCTGCCATTCTATTTAACAACCCTCTCATACCACCAGCTGTTGATAATTGTTCACCAACACCTGAACTAGAATCAACTGGAACAGGGGTTGCTTGTAATTTTTCAACAATAATAGGTATTGGTATCATTTCAAGAGCAGTCTGTAAAGCATATTCAGTATCAATCTTTCCATCTCTAAATACCTCTCCAACTTGATCAACGACACCTAGAACTCTCTTATCAACACCTAATTCAGGTGCTAATTCTCTCAATCCAGATGCCATATCACCACCATCAACAACACCCATCATTGCTTTATAAATTCCACCCAAACCATGTTTTTCTGCCATACCAGATACAAATGCAGCAGGACTAAAACCACCACTCACCAGAGAGTTAACTCCAGGAAGAGTATCCAATCCAGGAATATTTGCTATTGCTGAAGTAACTCCTGGTACCATACCAAGAACTCCACTCAATCCAGCAGCATCTATCTGTGCTCCAAATGCTGCAAGACCTTGCTCAAAACCAGTACCTTCAATTGCAGCACCTAAAGCACCTCCCCAATTTCCTTGAATTAAAGCAGCAGATACTTTACCAACTTTAGTCTCCATGAATCCATCATAGATAGATTTTCCTTTTTCCCATATATTACTAAATTTACTTCCAATATTATTATCAAACCATGTAGTAACTTTATTACCAATATTTGAAAATGTTTCAGGGAATATACCAGCACCAGTATTCCACAAAGATATTACTGCTGCTATAGGGTTACCGTTTGATAATGCTCTGAAAGTATTCATTCCACTAATTAAAGTTTGAATCCATTTATATTGTGGGAATATAATAGGTAATGCAATTGATAATACCTGACCCAATTGACTATTCATTATATCATTGGCAATATTACCAAGACCTTCGATACCATCACCAATCCATCCAGCAACTGTATCCACTGCACCAGCAACCCACTCAAAAGGTTTTTTAACAAAATCAATGATACCCTTAAAGAAGTTCGCTTGTGGAATCTTACCATATCCACTAATAGTCTGACCTTTATACGTGGATGACAACGAGCCACCTATTTGCTTATTGCCACCCCAGAATTTCCACCAAGGTTTCTTGGTTTCTTTCTTTTTGGGCATATTAACCATATCATCAACATCACTGCTGATTGTTCCTAATATACCACTACTACTACCTTTCGATTTCGTTTCTTTATTACCACCACCCCAGAATTTCCACCAAGGTTTTTTCTTTTCTTCCTTTTTATCATCATCACTACCACCATCTTTACCATTACCATATCGACGTAACTTCTCTTGCATAGACATGTTATGGTATTTGGTATATTCATCCATCGAAACTTCTTTTCCGTTTATATACCCTTTCCCTGTCTTAACATCAAATCTAGAACTAACTTTACTACTACTACTTACTTTCTGTGGAGTTGCAGTTTCAACCTTTTTCTCAGGATCATCTTCTTTACCAGTTCCAGCCCATCCAAGAAAATCCCACCAAGCTCTTTTCTTTTTCTCCTGTTGTTTTTTAATCTCCTTATCAGCATTAACCATATCAGTAGCATCACTACTGATTGTTCCTAATATACCACTACCACTGGCATCAACCTTATCATCATCAACATCCTTTCCAGCAAGTATTTTATCAACTTCCTTAGATTTCTTCTGAGCAGAAGGACCAATCTGACCAGTCATTCTATCTACTAAACCTGTTAAACCAGGTATAATCTGCATGAGACCGCCATCCTGTTCCCACTGCAGAATAGCTGGACCAATTCCAGGAAGAATTCTAGCAAGTAAGTATGCATCAAGAGCAGTTCCAAGTGCTATCATTGGACCACCCCAAGTAGCACCAACACCAGTTGCAGTACTAATACCACCACCAATAGTTAACGCACCAGCTATTCCTTCTAATATTCCACCTATATTATCACCACCATCAAATGCTACTTTACTGAAATAGAAATTACCTAAACCACCAATAAAAGGTAATGCAGCATTTAATCTTCTACCCCATCTTCCAGTAAATTTTCCAAATGATCCCCAAGTTATACCCCTCTTCCCTAGTGCCTCGGTCATCTTGCGGATGAAAGGAACCTTATTAATTGCTCCTAATAACTTATTACCAGCACTACCAACTGCACCAATTACAGGTTTAATAAACTTTTTGTAAATTGGACCAAATATTTTAGATTTTAATCCCTTCTCAATCTTACCAGGAAGATGATATATACGCTTTAAGTTTCTTCCAGCCCAACCACCAAACGCTCTAGCACCTCTTCCAGTGTTTCGTACAGCAGTATTAAACATCCCTCTTGCTCTCTTGGATATTTCTGTCCCAAGTTCCAGAGCACCCTTTACAACTTTACTATCTTTCAGACCCTTAATATTCTTCCATGTCTTACCAAGATTCGACTTAATACCATCACCAATTTGTCCAGGAAGTTTCCTTAACTTTTCTCCTATTTTTAAATCATCAATCTTAGTTCTAAATGAATTGATAATTGGTTTTGTTTTTGCTCCAAACCAATCCTTTGCTTTACCTGGAAACTCACGAATCCCTTTTGGAATTTTCCACTGCTTAGCCTTTAAAAGATCATCACCCCTTGCACCCTTCTTAAATAATCCCCTTAAACCTATTTGACCTCTACGGAGTAATCTTAACCTATCTCCAAAATTAGAAGTACCTTTAATAAATCTTCTATAAGAATCTGCAGCTCTTGTAACTGAAGTTTTCTTTTTCTTAAAGAACTGCCACCACTTACTTTGCTTCTTCTTAAATTTTATCTGATTTTTTCCTTTTGGTCCCCTTATTCTATTTGGTCCTTTCCCTCTACCAAAATCAGGAACCCTCCAATTCATTATAAAGTCTAACAGACCTACAATATCACCAATTAGTGCAAAAGGATTGAGTAAGTATCGTAAACTAATAAAACCAAATAAAAGCTTACCTAAATTCTTAACTTGACCTATGAATCCTATAGGATTACCATCTTCATCCTTACCACTAATAAGACCTGTTAACCCATCCAGTATATTATCACCAATTATCCACTTGGCAAAATCAAATAATTTCTGTACAACGAATACAAATTTTTCTACAAATACTTGTAATTTTTCCTTATTATCTGGATCTCCAACCCATTTTAATAGGTCTTGTATGACATAAAAACTAAGAAGTCTTACTATAAACTTAGCAATAGGACCCCAGAGTTCTCCCATCCAACCAAATATCTTACCAAATTTATTTTTCTCCTTCTTAGTCGGTTTTCGTACTTTTCCCTTCTTATCATCAGTCAGTTTTTGCATTTCTGCAAAATCTTCTGCTTCTTGGTCTCTCTCTCTTTGACTCTTTCTACGTGCTAATCTTTTTTCTAAAACATCAAGTTTAACATTAGATATAGCAATATCTCTTAACGACCCAGCTAAACTTCCAACAGAAAATGCAGTAAGACCTAACCTATTTTTAGCATATATTCCTTTTCTGGCTGCAAGAACCGCAGGAGTTGCCTTACCAGATGCTCCAGTTACACTGACTAATTTATAGGGGTTAACTTTAGTAGCCACCGTATTGTCTCTTCTCTGTTGCTTGTTGTGCCTTCATTCTTTTCTCTTCTTCCTTAAGGAATCCGACCAAAAGATTCATATAAACTTCTTTCTCCCAAGGCATTAAATTATCAATTGTATCAATTGACCATTTATGATGATGCATTAAGGAGAAATTTACTTCATAATAAGTTTGGAGACTTGTATGGAGAAGAGCTATCCGAAAAAACTAGCTAGACCCTCAAGTACTACATCACTTTCGACCTTAGTTTTTGGATTAGTAACCTTAACAGTATGAGACAGTTTAGGCATAGTTTCAAAGAAATTTTGAACCATCAGAAACTGCTTACTACTCAATTGATCAAAGAACTCAACTAACTCCTCTTCGGTACTATCAGAAGCTTCGTATACTTCTTCAGCATCAGAGATTTGTCTTACACATGAAGCAGCCATCTTAAATATTTGATCAACTCCAGGTTCTTCACCCAAGAAATTCATCTTAACAAAATTATCCAAACTAGGATATCCCATAGTTAGAATAATCTCAGGACTAAGTTTTAGATCTGTTTTATGACCTTTTGTCTTAGTAACTTTTATCTCATTTAAAGGTATTTTAACCTCAACCTGAGTTTCGTTATCATCAGGACAAACAACGGACACATCAACAGCTTCACCAACAGATTTTGTACGAATCTGAAGAAAAACAAATTCAATGTCAAATGTAGGAAGATCATCAATATCATGAATATCAGTACATTCAGTAATGATAGTCTTAATAGCTCTAATAATATCGGCTTGATCTCCTGTTTCAGTTGCTAATAGCAACAATTTTTCTTCTTTGACTAAGAATGGTCTGTAATTCACAGTTCTGCCATCAGAAGGCAGTTTCAATTTGTACTTAGGTACATTCAGCTTTGGTAATGCCATATAGAATTCAATTCAGTAATTATATTTATGAGGCTAAGTGACTAGTAATTGATTAACTGTACTTGCAATTCGATGCTGGAGAAGACTTGCATCATCCACTGCAGCATTAAATGAAGAATCACGAGGAATAGTAATATCCTTCCGAGGTCCAATTTCATCCACTTTTGAAAATTGAGCAGGGAAAAACCTATATCTTTCAAAATAAAATCCAACCGTTAATGTCATAGATCTTGCACGGTCATTATTTAATTGTATACCACCAATATTGTATGGAAACGCTTTCCACAACTGCCAACATCCAGTTAAAGAATATAATCTACTTGCAGCTATACTAGTATTTGCAGATCCACCAGTAGCTACATGATCGGCAAATCCATCTGGTAAATTTCCACCTGCTTTTCTTTCCCACTTATAAATTGATATTTTAGGAGAAACATAAAAATTATAAAATTCTGTATATTGATTTGCATCTGGAGCCATTAATTGCAACCATCGTTCAAAGAAATTTCTTGTATGCTGATTTCTAGGCATTATAAAGGTTGCACTTATTTGACTAAATGCTTGTCCTGTAGCATATTTTTGAGCAGCACCAATATTAACCAAACCACCAGTTGTCGCTTGTCTACTAGGAACATTTACTGTTTGACAATAATAATTTAAAGCATTTCTAAGATTTCCTAATTCAGCAACAAAATTTCCTCCAGGTTGTCCAACACTATTCTGAGTTACAGCTAAATTGTCGTCTGATTGAGCATTATTGAATCCTATAACATTCTGTAATATAGGTGGTGTTGCTATATGAAAAGACCAAAGGTTTGTATATGAAGGGGTGTAATCTTCGTTTTTAAGAGAAAAAGAAACGAATTCATTTAGTTTTGGATACTGAGCAGCACCAGGTGAAGGAACTGAATCCTGTGTCACATCCCATGAAGAATTATTCAGACCCAAAGTATTACCACTAGTAGCAGTACTGGAATTACTACCACCAGCAGTGCTATTTCCAGCTCCACCACCACCTGATGATCCACCGCCACCTCCACTGCCAGAACCATTGCCACTAGAAACAACAGCAGCTACTGCTCCAACCAACGTTGCTAAAATTGCTAATCCAAACATTAGACTTTTAACTCCCTTTCGGTAATTATTTTAAAAATCAATCCCCTATCTTTACAAAAATCATCTGCTGCATGCCATTTTGCTTTATTAATAGCATAGGTAAGAACTTCAGTAATATAAGTTCTTTTACCCCTTGCAGACTTTCTCATTACAGGTTCTTTTGTTTCCCTTTCGGGTTTAACTTCGATAATATACTTTTGACCACCCATTTTCATATAAAAATCAGGTACATAACGATGAACTCTTCCGTCAGATGGTTTAATGTAAGGAATTTTTATTTCCTCACTACCCCATTCAGTGACATGGGGAGTTCTCTCACAAAATAACATGAATTTAAGTTCCCAAGATGACCTATACCATACATTATTTGGGTCACCCCTATACTTTGAAGGTCGTGTTAATTTATAACGACCCTGTTTATATCGTTTAGACCGCATAAATAAAATATATGATCACTATAATATTTAGCGTAGTAAACTAATGCCTGTAAGAAATGGAAATGGGATATATACTTATCCATTAAGACCACCAGTTCCATCTGATCCTGATAATCCCGATTCTTGGGGTGGAACAGAAGCTATTGACTATGTGCGATTTAAGCAATATAGAATAAAATTTGATGATAATAACAAAACGGAGATGAACTCCTTATATAATTACGGTGAAGCTGAGAAACAGTACGTTCAAGCACCTCAAGCGGTGTATCTCGCAATGCCTCCGCAATTAACTACCCAATACGCTGCTAATTATAGACAAATAGATCTTGGGGTTGGTGGTGTAGCACTAGGGGCAGCAGGTGGTGCTAGTGGTAGTGGTTTTGATGATATGAATGCTTTAACCAATACCCTTCAAGACGCTGCAAGAGCATCTGCTCCAGAATTCCTCTCAAGTACTTTAACATCAGCAGTTAATAGTATTGGTGGTATGATGGGACTGCAAGGTAGTGTTGATAAGCAATCTCTAGAATCAATGACAAGGGGAAGAATATTTAACCCCTACACGGAACAAATATTCAATAATATGAGTTTCCGTTCGCATAACTTTAGTTTCAAAATGTTTGCTAGAGATCCTCAAGAAGCACAAACAATAGAAGAAATTATACATTATTTTAAAGCAGGTGCTCATCCAAGATATCAAAGAGGTGATATATTATCTGGAATGCCTTATGCAGATGGGCAAGCAAGATATGCTAATCAAGATGGAGAGGGAGTTGAAGAAAGATATAATAAAAGTAAAACCTCATGGGAAAACCTCTTTGGAAATAGTGAAAAATCAGGTATTTTAGGTGGTAATAGTGCTATAAAAAGTGCAGCAGAGGAAAGAAGATTCTTCTCCATCCCAAATAAATTTGAAATAGAATTTGTACGTTTAGCAGCAGATCCAGCAATTGAACAAGCAGTTCTACAACCAAATCTACATTTTAGAATAATGCCTTCAGTCTGTAGTAATATCACTGTTAACTATACTCCAGATAATCAATATAATGCATTAAAAAGAATTGCAAAGGATTCTGCTAATGACCCTACAATCAGGTCATTAAGTGTACCAGCAGTTATTATGAACTTATCATTTACAGAAGTAACACTACTTACAGCAGATAACTGCACACAGGGATATTAATTATGTCTTATTTTTCTCACTTACCAAACGTATATGTTGGAAAAGGTATCACAGATGATGATGGATTTAACCATGATCTTGTCAAAAATATCTTCAGACGAGTTATACTAAGAGAAGATATAGACAAATATGTAACTCAATTTGAATTACAAACGTTACAAGACGGTGTAAGACCAGAACAAGTTGCAGAAGCTGTATGTGGTACTGCTTATATGGATTGGTTAATTCTTATAGTAAATAACATAACTGATATTTACGAACAATGGCCTAGAAGGGAATCAGATCTACAAGCTTATGTAAATGAAAAATATGATACCGATCCAGATGATTTACACCATTGGGAAACACGTGAAGTAATATGGGAGCAAGCAGGATTTGAAGATATTACAGTTGTTGAAAGAGGACATGAAGTTAATGAAACTTTTAGAGCAAAACTTCCTGATGGAACAATAAAAACCAAAGAAGAATCAATATATCCAGTAAGTAACTATGAACACGAATCTAACTTAAATGATAAAAAGCGATTTATTAGAATTCCTACTCAAGGTCTAATTAACAAAATAGAAAGTGAAATTGATGAATTATTGATGTATGAAGATCATAGAGAGTTAGATGATGAAAATGATAAATTTACACCTTTGAGTGTTGCACAAAGATTCTTAAATACAAAAGGATACGTTTCTGGTTCAGAAACAATATCCTTAAGCCAACTTGGAACTATAGTATCTTATGATAACGGTCCTGGAAGTTCAACTATAAAACTTGGTGAATCCTCAACTACTACAACTTCAACTTCAACAAGCACCACTACTGACACTACAACAGATACAACTAGTTCTAACACTACAACTGATACCACCACTACAACTCAAACATTTGATGGTGGTGATGCAGCAACTGCCTCATATTAAAAAAACCCTACACACGAAAAAATGTGCCGAGTTTTTTTTCCACTTATCTGGGAATAAAAAGTTGAATAATATATGACCCCCCCCTCTTTATTCCTGCATGGGACTACCTGTCCTGTACCGTGCGTTAACAAACATAGTTTCAATCTCTAGGATATAATTTGTATCGATCCACCTAGACTGTTTAATTTCATCCATTGCAACGGATGCTTCGCAATATTTACTTAATGTTTCTTTTCCGTATTTGGTATAGTACTTAGACGGTTGAGCACCATGAAGATTATCGCCTGACATTAGATTGTGTTGAATTCTACATACTATTTTATATTAGGAAACCCCCATAAAGGGGGTTTTTTTATAATGATTTAAGTTTTGCGTAACAGTTATTTATCGACTCTTATCATTTTATATGGTTGCTCTTCATACTCCACACGTATAAAAACTCTTCTTTTTTTATCAGTACAAGTAGATCCTCTGTACTTAATTCCTTCATCTAATACTGCAATAGAATTAGCAAGACTCTCAACCTTTATATTCTCCGATGAATATGAGGTATTACTATCTGCAATTTCAAGTACTCCATCATTACTATTAACATAATAAATTGCAGTCTTTCTTGTACTAGTAGTATACTCTTGCTGTATTATACTATCTGTATTTGCAATAGAGATTGCTTTAACAACAAATGGTTTAGAAACTTTTAATGCAGCCATCAAAGGATCTAATATCAAACATGTACCAGCAGCAATTTCTCTATCTGGTTCTGGGTTCTCACCCTTAGCAGAATAAAAAACATGCTCATACTTACATGATGGATCTTCTGATGAATAAAACCAAGGAAAATGACTTCCCATTATATAAGAATGTATAGCACCTGCTTCCTTCTGTGGAAGAAAATCATCATAAACGTTCATTTAAAATCTCGGTATTTTTTGTACTAGTGGAAGGACTTCAGTCTCTACTTTCTCTGCAATCTTATCAACTATACTTATATCTATGTCCAGAAAAGGTGGGATAATACCAAGTAACCTTAGTGTGCCATCTAAAAACAATGCCAAACAAGTAAAACCGAGAATCATACTAATAATAGTAGCATCTCGGTTATGTTTACGCATAGACTCTTCATCTATTGCTCTTGCTTCAGCAACAGCAGCCTCTATCATAAGATCAACTTCTTCTTTAGTATAACAAAGACTTTTGATCTTCTCTTCTGTCATGGATTACCCTCCATCAATATCACAACCTATCACACTACCACTGACAATTCCAAGAGGGATTGCCCACCAACGTCCATCTCCTTGAGATAGTGCTGCAGCAGCACCTCCACCTAAAATACCACCAAGAACTGCTCCTTCACTACACTCATTACCGTCAGGTGATGGTGGTCTTTGATAGATTGGTCTTGGTTCTCTAGGTTGTGATGATCTCCATGGCCTACATGGTACTTCAATAGTATCATGCCATGACTTAACATATCCTGGACTGTTTGCTGTACCAGGAACATACTCTTCTCTATATTCTTTGCGTATACATTTTCTCGATGAAGACCAGCCTGGTTGTGACTCGTACGCTTGAGCACTGCCAGCAATCAGAAATGGGAACAATAATAATGGTGCTAGTTTCATAATTCTCTTGTTAATATACTTATTATAACAGCACAAAGAGGATATTAAGTCCTCCTTGTGCCAGTTTATAATCAGTCCTCCTCTGCTAATGATTGAAAGTATGAGAGGGTATCACTTTCAGATGCTGAAACAGAAGGTGTTGTTGCACCCACTTTTTCTCTGAAATCCGATACTTCTTTACCCCAATTAGCAGGTACTACTTCCTCTTCACTCTCATCAACAGCAACTGGTGCTGGTCGGGTAGCATTCTTACCCAATACCAAATTCAATCTTGACTTCAATTGCTCATAAGTTTTGAAGTTCTTAGCAGCTTCAAACTCAGCAAGTGAATAAGACTGTTTCCAGATCTCCTCTAATTCACCATCATCAAATCCACCTAACGTTGCAGGTGCAGCGAACTCTGACTTATCATAGTTCCAATATCCATCAACCTTTCTAATCTTAACCTTAAAGTCAGCACCTTTCCATAGATTAAATGGATCAAGTGGTGTCTCATCAGCAAAAGCAGGTTGCATTGCTTCGACAAGTTTATCGAAGATCTTTTTACCATACTTATAAAGGAAGACCTTACCTTCATTCTCTGGATGTGCAGGATCTGACACAACATAGATGTTAGAGTAATAAGAAAGCTTACGCTTCTGTACTCTAGCAGTTGCTTTGTCAGACTCACGACCACTGTTCCAGAGTTCTCTGTTCAGTTCTCCAACGGGATCATCCTTACCTATAGTAGTAAGAGAGTTCTCGATGTACCACTGACCACCAGGACCCTTGAAAGAGTGTGACCAGATCTTTGCCCAAGGCATATCCTCTCCGTCTGGAGCAGGAAGGAATCTAATAACAGCATAACCGTTACCAGATTTGTCCAACTCAGGTTTCCAAAGACGCTCATCAGCACCTCCACCACCTTGAGGTTGGTTTAGTTTTTCTATCTCTTGTGTCAGTTTACTAAGAGTGCTACCAGCAGAGGCAGCTTTCTTTAGTGAAGCAAATGACATAATCGTATTCTCCGTATTGTGTGTATTAATGCTACTGTGTAATCGTAGCATACTATTTAGGTATTGTCAATCACGTTCTGATTGACTTTTTTCTGCTCTTCCTAACGTAACGAGCATAGCATCCATGCAGTCCAAGAGACTAGCATATCCAAATGCTTGAGACAAAGCATCAATCCTTACCCTCATGTCTGCTGCCTCAGCATCTTCTTTAGATGCTAAAGTTAACCTAGTATAAAAATTTCTTTGTTTATCTATCAACACTTTACACTTATCAATGTGTTCAATTCTTGCTTCTACATCCATCTTATGAAGATGATTAGTCATAGAAGCTATCTCATGATAAGTATTAAATATATCATTTAAATTTTCCTGAACTTGGTCTGATTCAAAGAACGTTGCCTTTGTCATAAGGGTAAGACTCCTTTAGTTGTTTGCTTCATATAATTAAGACGTTGAGCTTCATGCTTCAGTCTTTCTTTTAATGGTTTTGACATAAGTTTTGGTACAGTTTCTATTTCAATCTCATTCTCTTGACAGTAAGTTACTACTGCTTCAATGTAAGTAATGAGACCACTGCTTTTATGTACCAACCTTTCAATCTCTGCAGAGAATTTGGTTGGAGTTAAGAATTTATCTTCAAGTAAATTTTCTTTAGGCATTCTTTCCCCTAACAAATTCTTCAATGTAGGACTTAAGTAATTGTAGATAGTCATCAAGATTGTATTTCTGAAACACTTGTATAGATCCATCTTCAACCGCAATGAGTGTGACAATTTTCTTTACCTCAATACCTGTACGTTCGAGGAACATCGCTGCGTATGCAGTCTCTTGAACAAAGTAATGTTCAACCCAGTCCTCTTGTTTTTCTTTAGTGGAGGTTTTAAAATCAATTACTGCTAACTCACCATCAAACTCTGCAATGCAGTCTACACGACCAGCAAGTCCAAGGTAATGTGAGTATAGGAAAGTTTCCAAACAGTGTATGTTATCAATGCGGTCAAGAGTAGTCTTTGCCGACTGAAACATTCTAACAGATAATGGATTATTTTCCAAGTATATTT
>CEUQ01182855.1_pt1 | contig 16638 bp, 12 predicted proteins | sample 361491 | NCBI WGS metagenome assembly CEUQ01 (sample SAMEA2622796, study PRJEB7988) | marine metagenome | biome: marine biome (ENVO:00000447); feature: marine epipelagic mixed layer (ENVO:xxxxxxxxx); material: "saline water (ENVO:00002010), including plankton (ENVO:xxxxxxxx)" | depth 120 m | reverse complement strand
TTCTTAAATTTAGAAGTTATGTCAAAACTAACATTTAAAATATTTATTTTGTTTGTTTTATTCACACTAAACTTTTCTGCAACTATTAGAGGTAAGGTTTATGATGAAAATAATGGTAGTCCATTAATTGGTGCAAATGTTTATCTTGATAACACTTCTTTAGGTGGTAGTACAAATGTTGATGGTCAATATATCATTACTGACATTCCAAACAATTCAAGTTATACAATAACAGTTAAATATTTAGGCTATAAACAATTTACCCAAGAAATAAATTTATTTGATAAAGAGCTTATTGATTTAGATATTTCATTGTCACCTTCAAATATAAAAGTAAAAGGTGCTGAAATAGTTGGGTCAACAAAAACAATTAATGATAAGATAACTAACTCACCTGCAACAAAAGAATTAATTTCTTCAGAAAGAATTCAAGTAGAAGCAAGTACAAATCTTGGGTCTTATCTCAAGGGTTTAAAAGGTGTAGATTATACTGCATCTGGGATGGATAGTTATTCAATTTCAGTAAGAGGTTTTAATAGTAGTTTTAGCTCAAGGCTTTTAACCTTAACTGATGGTCGGGTTGCAAATATTCCAGCACTAAGAGTAGTATCCTATAATACAATTCCTCAGTCTCAAGATGATATTGAAAAAATGGAAGTAATTTTAGGTCCAGCAACAGCATTATATGGTGCAAATGCTCATAGTGGCGTAGTAAACATTGTATCAAAACCCCCTGCCTCATCAGAAGGTTTTTCTTTACATGTAAGCGGAACAAATGATGATAGATCTCTAAGAAAAATTAATGGTAGGTACGCTAAAAAAATGAATGATAATCTTAGTTTTAAAATATCTGGCTCTTATTTAAATGCATATGAATGGGAATTTATATCAGAAGATGAATGGAAAAATCACCAATATACATGGATTGGAGCTCCTAATAGGACTATTGATGGTTATGATAATAACCCGTGGAATGAATTTGCATGGGATGATTCTGTTCCTGCAAATTGGGAAAATATTAAAACTGTTGTAGAATCAAGCGGTTGGAACATTGAAGAATATTGGGAAGACTACAATAATGATGGTGTTTATCAACAAAATGAATTTATTGGAAACCCAGGAGAGGAAGGTGGATGGGACACGGTTACAAAGTATACCTATCATCCTGAAACAGGAGAACTCATTTTAATTGGTAATGGTGAGGGAATGAATACTGGTGATCCTGATGGTGATGGTATAATGGGCGAAGATTGGGTAAATGGATATGATGATGATGGGGATGGTCTTATTGATGAAGATTTTTTTAGAGCTGATGGTGTTGATAATGATGGAGATTGTCCAGGTGATACAAATGGGGATGGTATTGAATGTGGTCCAGGAGATGTAGGGGTAGATGAAAATATAGATAACGAGTATGATTTATCATATGATGGGATGGATAATAATGGAAATGGTCAAGTTGATGAATCATGGGAATATGACCATGATGGTAATGGAACCAGTAACTGGGGTGAATCATTAGATTCTGATTTAAAAATAATTATCTATGATGGTAGAAAAGAAGAATTTTTAAATGGTCAAGAAAATTCATGGCATTATATAAATGGTGAGGTTAGTACAGATGATCATATAAGAGGAGATTATATTTGGGATGAAGATAATTTTACAATCATGTTTGATGTTTTTACTGATGATTTTGGCGATGATGGTTTAGCTGGTGATAAATTTATTGATGTTGGTGGTAATAATGTTTATGAAGTAGGTGAACAATTACAATGCAGTGATTACTACGAAGATTGTTCAAATGCTACATGGTTTCAGTATGGACATTATGATAATGGGTTGGATGGAATACCTTTTACTTTTGATGAAGGTGAAGGCGATGGTATATGGCAACCAGGTGATGCATGGGTTGATTTTAATAATAATGGTGTTGTCGATATCACTGATGGATATGATATTGAATATTCTTTTGATGAAGAAGATGATTTGTGGCCACCTCCAAATGGTATATATGATGAAGGTGAATATTTTGAAGATTGGGGACAAGATGGAATTCACAATACTGGAGATCCGGGAGAAGGTAATGGATTAAATCCTTTAGACAATGATGAATTAGATGGAAATTATGATACAGGTGATGGATGTTATGGGTGTAATTCTGATGAAATTGAATTGGTGGGTCGTTTTCAGCAAATTAATGATACCAATGGCGACACTCTAAATGATTATCCTGACTTTGAAATTGATAACAGAAAAGTTGAGGCTCGTATTGATATTAATGGAATACCTTTTTTAGGAATGGATGATCTTGATGTGACTTTTCAATCTGGTTATTCCTGGTCAAAGTCTCAAGTTGTGACTGGCGTTGGAAGATATTTGTTAGATGGATGGGAATATACATTTAATCAATTAAAATTAAGTTATAATAATTGGTTTTTTCAAACTTATTTAAATAGTAGTTATTCTGGTGATACAAGAGGATACTTAAGAGGTGATTTGATTACCGATCTATCAAAAAATAGAGCCTACCAAATACAAAACAATTTTAAATTACCTGCAATTGATACTGATGTTACGTGGGGAATAGATTATTTTAGAACAGAACCTGTTACAAAGGGTACTATTTTAAATGATGGCCCAAATGGAAGAGACGAAAATGGTAATGGCATAATTGATGATCCTGCTGAATTTGATAATCCTATTGCTAATGAAGGAGGTCTATACTTTCAGTCTTCTTCAAAATTATCCAAACTATTATCTGATAAATGGGAATTAGTTTTAGCTGCAAGGTTAGATTATCATGATCAATTAGAAGAGGATGATGGATTAAATATATTTGGACATAAATGGCAATTTGGTCCAAAATTTGGACTTATGTATGATCCTCATCCAAGTGAATCGTGGAGAGTTACTTTTGGTAGGGCTTTTAACACTCCTACCACTACTCAATTATTTACAAATTATTATGTGCAAGATTTTAGAATATTTAATGTATATCTTAGAGGTAATAAGGATGGAACTAATTATTTAAGGGTCGGTGATGATACAAATATAAGTCAGCCACAATATTATGATTCAAATGGTGATCTTCAATATTATGGAAAATATAATTTTGGAGATGATTATATTGATAGAATACAAGATATGCCCTACTTCTTTTTATATGACACTTTTGAAGGAGTTCCTTCAGATTGGATTCCACTAGATACAACTAATTTTTTAGTTTATATACCTGAACCAAATGGAGATGGATATATAGTGAGGCCAAGTGATGTAAAGTCAGGAGAACGATACATACCTGATATACCTGCAATTAAATCTGAAAAAATTAATAGTTTTGAAATAGGTTATAAAAAAATGTTTGACTTTGGTGCAATTATGTCGCTTGATTACTATGTAAACCATTATACAGATTTTTTTAGTCCAGCAACTTATATTACCCCTACAGTAATTTATAGATATAATGCTGATGGTTCAGAAGCAACTGTGGATGATTTTGAATTTGCAGGCTTTATTCCAGGTAATCAAAATAATTCAAACCCTCCCTACTCAACAGGTTGGAATGGATTGGATGATGACGGAGATTGGGATGTTTGGGCTAGTGACTTTGGTTGGGATTTAGATGATAAAAATGGCGATGGCGACCCTAGAGACCCAGGAGAATGGGGTTTTGTTGATTTAGAAACAGGTGAAGTTTATACGCCTGCTCAACTTGGATTTGATGGAAATGGGCTTCCATGGATTTATTCTGACCCTCTCACTAATCAATATGGAATTAACTATAATCTTCTAGATAAAGTTGGTGTAGATGAATGGAGCCCACAAGAAGGTATGGCTGAATACGAATGCGAAAGTTATCCATGTAGCTCTAATAATGTTCAAGGTAGAGCAACTAGCCCACCAGAAATTATTCTTGGTGTTCTAAATTATGGGAATGTTTGGACGCAAGGTATTGATATGGCTTTCACACAAATTATAAATGATGAAATGTTTTTTAATGGAAACTTTTCCTGGTATAATACTACTGAATTCTATAATGAGCTTACCAAAAGAAATGACCCTATAAATGCTCCTAAATTTAAATGGAACTTAAATTTTAATTATAAAAATGATGACTATGGTATGCTTTCTATTGCATATCGACATGTAGATCAATTTGAATGGCAAGATGGTATTTGGTCAGGAGTAATAGGACCCTATAACTTGTTTGATCTACATTATAAATATGAAATTAGTAAGCATCTTTCAGCTTCAATTTCTTGCTTAAATATTTTCAATGATGTAAGAAGAGAAATCGTTGGTGGAGCAAAGATGGGTAGACAAATTGTTATGAGATTTTCAACAGGATTTTAAATGAAAAATTACTTTAGTTTAACACTATTTTTTTTATTACTATTTTTTTCATGCGAAGAAGATCCTAAAGTTATACAAATACAACCCAGCATTAATATTATCTATCCAGAAAACAATTCAACGATGGTGTGTGATAGTGAAGGAAACTGGTATGACGATAATATGCAAGATTTTGCTTGTCAAGAAATAGAAGATAAATCATCATGTCAAGATATTGATAGTTGTGAATGGATACTTTTAGATTATAATCAAGATTTAACTTGTCAAGATATACAAGATCCAATTCAATGTGAAAATACTAATGACTGCGAATGGTTAAATGAATCTTGTCAAATTAAAGAAATATGTCAAGATAAAAATGATAGCTGTATTGTTGAAATCAAAGTTAATATTGAAAATAAAGAATCTGCAGATTTAGCACAAATTTTAGTAAACGGAAGCGTAATTTCCAATGGCTCTTTAGATACCTTAACAGCTTATTATAAACCTCCATCAGGTGTTAATCAAGATAATATAAATATTGAAGCCAGATTAATTGATTTTAGTGAAAGTTTATGTACCTCTTATGATAATCAAGATGATTGCTTAGCTTCTAATGAAGAATGTATGTGGACAGATACTAATTGTTATTCTGAAAATTTTACTGTTTTAGCTACAGCTTATAGTACCCTTAATATTAATACTGAAGAAACAGATTCCTATTTTATCAATCCCACATTTTTAAATGTAGATAATCAATTTAGTATGATGAGATTTCCTGTTACAAATAGAGAATTTATAAGCTTTTTAAATTCTAATGATTATCTTGAAGTTGAAATTGTTGATATTATATGGGATGATGAAGATAATCTTGGTTATGGTAATCCAAATGATTGTGAGTTTGATGCTTTAGATCAATATGAACCTACAGAATGGTGGTATGTTAACGTAAAAGCAAATTTTGGTAACCAAGACTTACCTTCTGGTATGTATAGCGTTTATAAAAATGGTTATAATATATATGATGCAAATGCAGATTATAGTAACCAAGGTGGTAAAATTAGATATGATTGTTATCTGCAAAAATTTTATTTGCCAAATGAAGATGATGGTTCAGAATCAATATATTTAGATCATCCTGTTACAGGAGTAACTTGGGTAGGGGCAACTATCTATGCTAATCATTTTGGATGGACGCTACCATCTGCGGAACAGTGGTTGATCGCTGCAGGCATATCAGAGTCTAATATTTATCCCTGGGGAAATGATATAGATGAAAATTATGCAAATTATAATTCAAATTCAACAACTCCTGTTGGTTATTATAATGGTATTGGCACTCTAAATTTAAGTCTAAGCCCATATGGAATATATGATATGATAGGTAATGTATGGGAGCTAACTTCTAGTCCATCTAATGAAGAATCATATAAAAAATTTGGTGGAGCTTTTAATAGTGAAATCGATGAACTTAGTAATTATGCATATAGTATTTATGATCAGTCATTAAATCATACTGGCTTTAGATGTATTGCAAATATTGGTTATCCATCTTATCCAGCGATTGGATGTATGCAAGAAGGTAAGTGCAATTTTGATTCATTTGCACAACAAAATTCCGAATGCTTTGATGATGATTGTCTAAACATATGTGGAGGAACTGCTGAAGAATTTATTTTTTATGAAGACTCAGATGGTGATGGTCTTGGTAACCAAAATTCTACTGAGTTACAATGTAATGAACCAGAAGAAGGCTGGGTTGATAATGATGATGATTTAATTGATGAAAATTGTCCATCAGATGATATAAATCAAGATAATATTGATTGTAATATTGAATGTAATGGTGAAGCCTATATTGATGGGTGTGGTGATTGTGTTGGAGGAAGTACTAATGAAGAAGCATGTGTTCAGGACTGTAATGGCGTAGATAATGGGTCAGCTGAGCGAGATGATTGTGATGTATGTGCTGGTGGAGATACCGGATTAGAGCCAAATCAAGATTTAGACTGTAATGGGATATGTGACCCATCAACACCTCAAGGTCAAATTGATTTAGAAAATGGATTTGAATTTGGGGCATTTGTTGATGACTGTAATAACTGTGTTGAAGGTGGTACTGGTTTAGAAGAAAATTATGCAGATCTTGGTTGTGGTTGTGATGAGGATGAGCCTGAATACTATTGCTTAGACTCAAATAGTAATGGTTGTTGTGATTGTGGCAATGATAATGATGGAGCTTGGGATGAATGTGATTCAGATTCTGATGCCGATTTAGTTTGTGATAATGATTTGACTGCTGATTATATTAGTACACTTTTAGGATGTTCTGATGACATGGCTGAAAATTATTATTGTGATAATGAAGATAATCAATGTATATCATTTGGAACAAATATTATTCCTCCATGTAATTTTATAGATGATGGAAGTTGTGTAGTTTATGGTTGCAGTGATCCAAATGCTATCAATTATTTAGATAATGCAACAATATGTGAAGATGGAACATTAAATGGATGTTGTGATTATGCTCCAACTGTATATATTAATTTTGGTGCAGTGAATGATACTACAATGGAAATACTAATAAATACACCAAATTCTGAAGTTGGTGGATTTCAATTTTTCATAGAAGGTACAAATATTATATCTGGCTCAGGAGGGTTAGCTGAAGATGCTGGTTTTGTGATATCTTCTGCTGCATCACAGGTGTTAGGATTTTCTTTTTCAGGTACAGTTATTCCTGAGGGAAGTAATGGTATTTTAACTATTTTAAACTATTCACCAACAGATACTAATGCATGCTTTAATTTGGGAATAGGAGCTATATCTAATGGTACTGGTGATGCCCTATTAGCACAATTTGGAGATCAGCCTGAGACTAATCCAGATACTATCCAAAATGACGATTGTATAATACTTCCATAAATGTTAGAATTAATTCTAAAATTAGATGAATATATTTTTAGATTAATCAATTCAAACCTCAACTCATCTTATCTAAATCCAGTCTTTATTTTTTTTCATGATTGTCATAAAAATCTGTTATTTATTCTTCCATTATTATGTTTATGGTTTTTTTTTATTATAAAAGATAAAAAACAACGGTTAAGTTTAATTTTACTAATTCCTTTATCAATCATTATAACAGATCAATTTGGAAGTTACATCAAAGACTTTGAGCTTAGACAGCGCCCCTATATGTCTATTGATAAAAAAGATATAAACCTATTAGTGGAAGTTGCTATAAAAGATAATGGCGACTATAAAAAAACATCTAGTTCACAAAAATCTTTTCCTTCAAATCATTCTGCAAATATTTGGGTAATTGCATTAATAATCGCATATCTATATCCTAATACAAAAGGGTATTTTTTATTTTTAGCTATAATGGTAAGTATATCTAGAGTTTATATTGGCGTTCATTATCCAATTGATATTATTGCTGGTGCTATAATAGGGGTATTGATTAGCTTATTACTAATTAAACTAGATCAAAAATTAATTAGGTAACACATCATCTGGTAATTTAATTTGTTGAGATTGAATTTCTTTCTTTGGAGTTTGTATCTTTCCGAATTTTTTTTCATACTCCTTGATTTTAGCATTTAAGAGTAATAATAAATTTTTAGTATGCATTGGAGACATAATCATTCTTGATTTAACATCTGCTTTTGCTATACCAGGAATGATCTTGATAAAATCTAAAATAAACTCAGCTTGTGAAAAACCTACTATAGGTAAATTCACATAATGACCTTGAGCTACTTCTTCCTTTAATTCAATTTTAATTTGTTTCTTTTTATTTTCTTTCATTTCTAATCTTCATCATTATCTTTTTTATTAAAGGTTTCCCAATCTTCTTCTATACCTTTCCATTTTCTAAACTCTTCTTCATTAGTGTCAGATTCTTTAAGTTGGTGCTTTTCATCAATAAATTCCATTTTTTCACTCTTATCTTCATATTCATCATGAATAGTTTCATCAAGCAACTCTTCTTCTGTTTCAGACTTTTGAATTTCATGACCATATAGTGATTCATCAAAAAAATCAATATCTGAAACAAGTCCTTGCATCATTAAAAATTCCAAAAATGCTATATATTTTTTCTGTTTTAATTTAGTATTGCAGTGAGGACAGACAATAGCTCCTAAAAAATTTTCTTCTTTTAAAGGTCCAGAACAAACTGGACAAATGATTCCCTCAAATGTCATTAAATTTTCTCCGAAAATAGATTGTAAAATAGGGTAGAATATATTTTAATAATCAACATTAAACAAGTAGATTATTAAAAAAATTAAATAAATCTATATATTTATTTTGTTATAGATTTTTTTAAGAAATTGGACTTCTATTTTTGATAGTTTTTTAGATCTTCTTCTCTTCATTATTTCTAAGGTTGCAATAAATTTCTTAAAATCAACTTTTGAATTTTTTCCCCAAGAAAAAGAATCAATAAATTTATCTTGAAACCCACCTCCAAAAATATTTGATCCTAAGCCAAAATATGACCCTGTATTAATCATAGTACTTATTCCAACTCTTGTATAATCACCTATCATAACACCAAGAAAGTTTCTTTTAGTATTTATTGTTTCACTAGGAAAAGTAAAACGAACATTGCTATAATTATTTTTCAAATTGCTATTATTTGTATTTGCTCCTATGTTTACCCATTCACCTATATAACTATGACCTAAAAAACCATCATGAACTTTATTTGAAAAACCCTGAAAAATAGTATCTGTAATTTCACCACCAACTTTACATGTATTACCAACTAATACATTTCCTTTTATCTTTGTTCCATTACTAATTATTGAATTACTATCAATAAATGAAGGACCTTTTATAATTGAGCCTGATTGTATTGTAACTTTTTCAGAAATAATAATAGGACCTTTTGTTGCATCAAGTATACAACCTGGCTCTATAATAGCAGAATTTTTAACAAATATATTTTTATCCTTAATATATATAACATCCTTAGATTTATCCAACTTATCGTGATTAATATTGTTATTCATATCAAACTTGAGAGTTGAAGGCAATAGATCTATACAATCCCATAAATATGAAATATATGGTATATCTGTTACTTGGGCATTTGAAATGAGATTAACATGTTTTTTGAACTCACTTAATTTTAACTGATTATTTAATGTAAACCCTACTATATCTTCTTTATTTTTTAATGGGTTTTCAAATAAAATCTCAATATTATTTTTATTAATAACTGAAGATCCATTTAAACATATACCCGATGGTATTATAGATGGATTAATTTCATAATTAGGGTATTTTTGATTAATTAAATCTTTTAAATCATTTCTAACAATTAGAATTATATTTTTATCATTAAATTGATTTATAATTCTTTCTAAATTAGTAAAAATGCCGCATCTTAACTCAAATGATGCATGATTAATGGAAAATGGAGCCAATTGTTTTACATTATTATCTTCGTATATAATTATATTTTTCATATTAATTCTAGAATTTTTTGATAACCATTTTCAGCAATTTGAGATTTAGATATATCTAGTTGAACATTATATAGTGAATCTGATTTCTCATGCATAAATCCAATTTTAAAATTTGAATCTTGCTTTAATATAAACTGCTCAGATTTAGAATCATAACTAATATTTAAATCGATGATAATATCAAAATTGAACATATTTAAACTATTCAACACTTCATCAATATTAACTACTTCACATTTATCATTAATAGATAAATGATGAACTGCTCCTCTCCTCAAGCTAAACGAATCACTAAAACTACTATTAATTAAATAGTGAAAATTTATCTCTTTCTTATCATATGGTAAATTTCTATATGTATAGCTTGCAACTCTAAAAAAATTTTCATCAAATGGAAAAATAACTAATGCGGTCTTTGGGCTTGCTGAAACTTTAGATATAGAAATATTAGAATTTATTATATTATGATTATCTTGTTTCTTTCTAAAAAATTTCTTTATTTTTGAAGAATAACTCATATTGATATAATAATTTACAAATTTCCTAATTTTTTAGCTAGATTATAAATATGAAATCTTTGTCTTATTTAGTTTTTTTAATTTTCTTCAATATTAGTCTTTTAAGCCAAAATTATTTATGGCCAACAAATGCTAGTAATACAATAACAGCTTTTTTTGCAGAAGAACGCCCAAGAAGATATCATGCAGGGATTGATGTTAGGACTTATGGAAAAATAGGCTTTGAAACTTATGCTATAGAAGATGGTTTTATCGAAAAAATAAAAATTGATTATAAGGGCTATGGAAAAACTTTATATTTAAGGCTTAATGATGGTAATTTAGCTGTTTATGCTCACCTTGATAGATTTTCACCAGAGGTTGAAAATATTATTAATATTTTAAAAAAAGATTATAACAATCAAGTTTTTACTCATTATTTTGATAAACAGGAATTAGTTTTTAAAAAAGGTGAAATTGTTGGTTTTACTGGTGATACAGGCACTATATCTGGCCCACACTTACACTTTGAGATTAGAGACAAAAACAACATAAGCTTAAATCCATTAAAGTATTTTTACTCCTTTGAAGATAATATTGCTCCCATACCTAAAAAAATAGCTTTTATTCCTAAATCTGCTAATACTATCATTGATGGTTTTTCTGATATTAGAGAATATGATATTCTAAAAAATAGCGAGACAGAATATATTATTAGTGATACAATTTCTGTGATTGGTGAGTTTGGTATATCACTTAATATTGAAGACAAAGTTAATAAACAACCATTTAATTACGGGCTTTATAATATAGAGTTATATATTAATGGTGATATTAAATATAAAGTTGAATATAATGATCATAATTTTGCAGATGGACCTTTAGTACTTAAGGAGAGAAACTATAATCTAAAAAGGACAAATCAAGAAAGGTTTTACAATTTATATAACTCAACACCAAACCTAACTTTTATTGATAAAAGATCCTGGCCTAGTTATAAGCTAAATCCAGGAATAAATAATATTATTATTAAAGCAAAAGATATAAATGATAATAGTATAATTATTTTTGGTACAATATCTGCAAACAATAATAAAGAATTAATACTAAATTTTAATGAAACAACTGAAGCTATAAATATACAAGTTGATGAAGAAACTGATTTAAGGGATTACAAAGTAGAACTATGCAATAAATATGATGGTAAAACACTTAATTCTTTTGTTACTAATGATAAGTTAATTACAATAAATAAAAATCAACTCGCTGATCCTTTTACAGTAATAAAAATTTCAGGAAAAAGTAGTGATGGAGTAAATTCAAAAAGATATTTTTATCAATCAAAAAATAAAAAAAATAAATTTTCAGGTGATTTTGATATAAAAAATTTTAAACATGGTTGCTTAATTCAATTTACAGAAAATGAATTCACGGGTCTGCCTGGAAAAATTAACCTAGTCAAAAAAGATACAATTCATAGTTATTTAACAAAACGAATTGAACAAAACATCCTAACTACAGATATCATTAATTTTAGTGACTTAAATAATGTTAAATTTTTAGAATTTGAATATGAATCTAACCCAAATATATCAATGAAAATGAAACTAAATTCAAAAATGTTTTATCCTGATGAAGGTCTCTATATTAGATTTAATAATTTGATTATTGATCAAAGCAAAAATTTTATTAATGATACAACATTGTTTTGGGTTCAAGAAATTGATAAAGATGCAAATACCAATATCAACTTTGAATCAAAATTATATAAAGTTAATCCTAATACAATCGTATTTGATGATAAACTTAATATATCTTTTGAATCAAAAGTTAAGGATGAAGGAGTTGGAATATATTATTATAATGTTAAAAAAGATAATTGGAATTATTTAAATACCAAATATGACAACGGCAAATATTCAACATCCGTATTATCAAATGAAACTTTTGCATTAATAAAAGAAAAGGATTCTCCAATAATAACAAATCTAATACCTTCTCCAAATTCAACATATAGATTACAAGACCTAAAACAACTTTCTTTTAATATTGAAGATAAAATATCTGGTATTAATGATATTAGTAATATTAAAGTTAAAATTGATGGTAAAAACATACTATTTGATTATATTCCATACAGAAAACTTGTGAAATACGAATTTGATGAAATGCTAATCGAAGGTAATCACATATTAGAAATTGAAGCAAAGGATAATGTAGGAAATACTACATTAATAAAAGGGAGCTTTTTTATAAAATGAACAATGTATACCTAATAGGAATCGCTGGAGGATCTGGTTCAGGAAAATCTAGATTGGTTAAAAATATATTGAATGAAATTAATGATAATATTGTTCAAGCTATTGAAGTTGATTCATATTATAAAGATTTATCACATTTAAGTTTTGAAGAAAGAGAAAAAAATAATTTTGACCATCCTGATTCAATAGATTTTGATTTGTTATATGAAGATTTATGCAATTTGAAAAATAAAATCACGATTCATTCTCCCATATATGATTATAAAACTCATACTAGACAAAAAAATGAAACAAAAACAATTAAAGATGCTAAAGTCATTATCATAGAAGGAATTTTTGCATTATATAATGAAAAAATTAGAAATTTGTTATCAATGAAAATATATGTTGATACACCTAGTGATATTAGGTTGCTTAGAAGAATTAAGAGAGACATGAATAAAAGAGGTAGGTCAATAGAAAATATTATTGAGCAATATAATAATACTGTTAAACCTATGTTTAACAAATTTGTAAAGCCTACTAGAGATTTTTCTGATCTAATTGTACCATTTGGTGGGAAAAATAAAGTTTCTATAGATACGATTGTAACAAACATAAAAAAAACTTACATTTAGATATGAGAAATTCTCCAAAAAATACTGGCTGGATTGAAGTTATTTGCGGTCCAATGTTTAGTGGTAAAACTGAAGAGCTTATTAGAAGATTAATTAGAGCAAAAATAGCAAAGCAAAAAGTAACAATTATTAAACCTGCACTAGATAATAGGTACAGTGAAGATTACATTGTATCTCATAATCAAAGAAAAATAAAATCAATAGCAATAAATGATATTAATGATATAAAAAAGTTATCAAAAAATTCAAATGTAGTTGGAATAGATGAGGCGCAATTTTTTGATCATAAACTTATATCAATATGTAAAGAATTGTCTAAAAATGGAAAAAGGGTTGTAATTGCTGGACTTGAAAAAGATTATCAAGCAATTCCATTTGGACCAATGCCAGAACTTTTAGTTGATGCGGAGTTTGTTACTAAAGTTAATGCAATTTGTATGCAATGTGGTGATCCAGCTAATTTTAGTCAGAGAATTACAAATGAAAAAAATCAGGTTGTAATTGGAGAAATTGATAAATATGAAGCACGATGCCGTAAGTGCTTTGAACTATAAATAAGGAGTAGCAATGGAAAGATTTACTGGAATATTAGGTATGCTAGCAATTCTTGGAATAGCCTATTTAATGTCTAATAATAAAAAAAATATTGATTTAAGATTAGTAATTTGGGGATTAGGTCTACAATTATTATTTGGTATTTTTATTCTAGTCACACCATTTGGAAAGCCAATATTTGCATGGTTTGATAAGTTAATAAAAAAATTGCTAAGTTTTTCAAATGATGGTAGTGAGTTCCTATTTGCATCTTTCATTGATGGAAAAATGCATCCGTCTGTAATTAATTTTGCTTTCTCTGTACTTCCAACTGTTATTTTTTTCTCAGCCTTAATGGCGGTATTATATCATATTGGGCTGATGCAAAAAATAATTAAATTAGTAGCAATTGTAATGCAAAAAACAATGAAAACTAGTGGTCCAGAAACAACAAGTATTTCAGCAAATATATTTGTAGGTCAAACTGAAGCTCCTTTAGTGATTAAACCTTTTGTTTCTAAGATGACTAAATCAGAATTAATGGCAATTATGACAGGTGGATTTGCTACTGTTGCTGGAGGGGTTATGGCAATTTATGTTGGTATGTTAGAAAATATACCGGGTATAGCAGGTCATTTAATGGCTGCATCAATAATGAGTGCTCCTGCTGCTTTAGTTATTGCAAAGATAATGTATCCAGAAACTGAAAAAACAGACAGCCATCAAGAGTTTGATCAACTTTCATCAAATTTAAATGAACCCGTAGAAGGAAATGTTCTTGAATCATTAGGAAATGGAGCAACAGATGGGCTTAAGCTTGCTGCTAATATTGCTGCTATGCTAATCGCTTTTGTAGCTCTAATCTCTTTATCAAATTATATTTTAGGTATATTTGAAACTTCACTTGAAGATATATTTGGTTATATTTTTATGCCTTTAGCATTTTTAATGGGTGCTCCGTGGTCAGAGTCACACATTTTAGGTAGTTTATTAGGACAAAAAATTGTTTTAACAGAGTTAATTGCTTATATGAATCTTGCTGAAATACAAGCTGGAACAAATCCGATTTCAGATAAAACTGCAATTTTAGCAAGCTATGCTTTGTGTGGTTTTGCAAATTTTGCCTCTATTGGAATACAATTAGGTGGAATTGGCTCAATTGCCCCTGAAAGAAAAAAGGATTTAGCAAAATTAGTAACAAAAGCTATGTTTGGTGGGGCTTTAGCATCATGGTTAACAGCAACAATTGCTGGTATTTTAATATAAAGGAAAATAATGAGAATACTTTTACTTGGTCCTCCTGGTGGTGGAAAAGGAACTCAATCTAAATTCTTAATGGAAAAATTTAACATACCTCAAATATCCACTGGAGATATGTTAAGAGAGCATGTTCAAAACAAAACTGAATTAGGTATTAAAGCAAAAGAATTTATGGATAATGGTGAATTAGTTACAGATTCTTTAATACTTAAAATGATGGATGTAAGATTTAAACAGCATGATTGTAATAATGGTTTTATACTTGATGGATTTCCTAGAACAATTGTACAGGCAGAGGGATTAGAAGAATTATTTAGTAAAACTAACCAAAAACTAGACCATGTAATTGTAATTAATGTTAATGATGATGATATTGTTGAAAGAATGAGCGGAAGAAGAGTGCATCCACAATCAGGTAGAACTTACCATATAATTTATAATCCTCCTAAACATGAAAATTTAGATGATGAAACAAATGAACCCTTGATTATCCGAGATGATGATAGGGAGGAAACAGTTAGAAATAGATTAACGGTTTATCATAACCAAACAAAACCATTAATTGAATTTTACAAATCTAATGTTATAGATATTGACGGTTCTAAAGAAATTCAAATAGTTAAGCATAATATTTTCAATAAACTAAAATGATAAAAATTGGTGTAACTGGAAATATTGGATCTGGAAAAACAACTCTAACACAATATTTTAAAAATAAAAATTCCTATATATTTAATGCAGATAAAGAAGCAAAAAAACATTTAAAAAAACATTCGGTACTCCAAAAAAAAATAATCAATACTTTTGGTAATCAAGTTATTACAAGTAATAATTTAGATTTTAAAAAATTAGCATTAATAGCATTCAAAAATAAAAAAAATCAAGAAATTCTTAATGGTATTGTATGGCCAGAAGTATCAAGATTAATTGAAAGTTCACTTACACAAGCCAAAAATGAAAAGCGTAATTTTTTCATTGTGGATGCAGCTTTATTATTTGAAGCTAACTTTAATCATTTTTTTGATTATATCATTTTAGTCACTGCAGATAAAAAAATCAGACTAAATAGGGCGCTAAAGAGAAATAATTTAGATTTATCACAAATCAAGAAAAGAATGTCACTTCAATTATCTGATAATGAAAAGATAAAACAATCAGATTATGTAATTGATAATAATAAAGATAAAGAAAATTTGAAATTAGAATTTGATAAAATTATTATGAAAATTACTTCAATAAAGTAGTTTTTCTAGTTATTGATATATTTTTTGTCATTAGTTGAAAATAATAAATTCCATTTGAATATTGACTTGCATTCCATGTGTACATATAATTTCCTGGTAAATGAAAATAACTTATGGGACTAGATATCATTTGGCCAACTGAATTATAAATTCTAATTGTTACATAAGAAGGCTCAGGTACCCCATAATTAAAAGTTGTTTGAGGATTAAATGGATTAGGATATGAATGAGAAAGATAAAATTCTTGAGGTATGTTAATATCAAATTTGTCTAAACAACTAGAACCATCTCCATTACACTCACCACATTCATCAATAATTGCTCCACCACCACATTCACCTAAACAATCTTCAATATTACCATCACAATCACATGTACCCTCAGCTATACCATCACCATTACAT
>CEUQ01038864.1_pt1 | contig 16720 bp, 17 predicted proteins | sample 361491 | NCBI WGS metagenome assembly CEUQ01 (sample SAMEA2622796, study PRJEB7988) | marine metagenome | biome: marine biome (ENVO:00000447); feature: marine epipelagic mixed layer (ENVO:xxxxxxxxx); material: "saline water (ENVO:00002010), including plankton (ENVO:xxxxxxxx)" | depth 120 m | reverse complement strand
ATAAGGATGTAGATGGATTTCATCCATTTAATTTGGGTACTTTATTGACTGGAAAGCCAGAATTTGTTCCATGCACTCCAAAAGGAATAATGAGAATTTTGGAATATTACCAAATTGATTTATCAGGATTGCATGTTGTTGTTATAGGGAGGAGCAACATTGTTGGTCGCCCAATATCTGTTTTAACTAGCTTAAAAAATAAATATAGTAATGCTACTACAACCCTTTGTCATTCAGGAAGTAAAAATATGGTTCAATATTTACTAGATGCAGACGTTGTAATACTTGCTCTTGGTTCTCCTGAGTTCTTAAAAAAAGATCATATTAAAAAAGATGCTATTATTATTGATGTTGGTATTAATAGAATAATTGACCCTCTAAATGGAAAGAAAAAATTAGTTGGTGATGCTGATCAGAAATCATTAATGGGGAAAGCTGGTGCAATTTCACCAGTTCCTGGTGGGGTTGGACCTATGACAATAGCAATGCTTGTAGAGAACACTATTGAGGCAGCTGAAAAGTCAGTTGATTTTTCATTGTAATTACTTTCTTTTGTCCTAGTTTTTTACACAAGTTTTTCATTGAATTATATGGAAGTAGTAGTAAAACATAACAAAAACTCTTATAGAATTAACCAAAGCTCAGCTAAGTCTCTATCAATTCCTTACAATTACAACGGAGACCAACCCACTTTTTATGATTCAGAAAAGGGGAGCGCAAAACCAATGAAACAAAATGGGTTTATTGGATTAGTTAATGATAAAAACGGATGTAACGTGATGAATATTAACCAGAATATTCATTGCACAGGTACTCATACTGAGTGCGCGGGACATATTTTGGCGGATTCAATATCAATTAATGATGTATTAAGTCATGAGTATTATTTAACAGAATTGATTTCTGTCTCACCTATCTCAGCTCTAGAAACAAAAGAAACATATCATGTACCTTTTTCTAAAGAAGATAGAGTTATAACAAAAAGAATGATTGAAAGTAAAATTCCTGACAAAGCTTTAGGATTAATTGTTAGAACTTTACCTAATTCTCTATCGAAAATGAGCCAAAGTTATAATGCTACTAACACTATTTTTTTTACGAAAGAAGCCATTAAATACATAACTAGATGTAAAATCAGACATTTGGTGGTTGATATGCCTACAATTGATAAATATGATGATGGTGGTCAACTAGGAAATCATCATTTATTTTTTGAAAATACACCCCCATATAAAAAAACCATTACTGAGATGGCATATATAGGTAATGAAATAATTGATGGTTCTTATTTAATGACTATTGAAATTCCACCCATGGTATTAGATGCTGCACCATCAAGACCATTTATTTTTGATATAAAAAATTAATGAGTAAGAAAAAATCAAATAAACCAGAATATTATCAAGATTACTTAGAATTAGAAAAAATACTAAATAGTCAAAATCTTAATAGTGATAAAAATAATCAGCATGCGCATGATGAAATGCTATTTATTATTATTCATCAGGTCTATGAGCTTTGGTTTAAACAAATAATTTACGAATTAGATTCAGTGATTAATATCTTCCTAGAAGATGATATAAATGAATCAAATATTGCCACTGCTGTATCTAGGTTAGATAGAATAACAGAGATTCAAAAGATTTTAATTGATCAAGTGGGCGTTCTTGAGACTATGACACCAATGGATTTTCTTGATTTTAGAGATTTATTAGTTCCTGCTTCTGGATTTCAAAGTAAGCAATTCAGATTGATAGAAAATAAATTAGGATTAGATCAGCAAAAGCGATTTACTTATGGGAATGCAAATTATAAAAAATATTTGAATAAGAATGATAGCACAGAGGTTAAAGAGAGTGAAGTTCAGACTAATTTGTTTATTTTGATGGAAAAATGGTTAGAAAGGACGCCTTTTTTAAACTGGGGGGATACATCTTTTTGGAAAGAATATGAATCTGCAGTTAATAATATGCTAGATAATGACCTTTCTATGATAAAACTAAACAAAAACTTTTCAGATGAGGAAAAGAAAATTCATATACAGCATCATAAGAATACACAAAAATCTTTTGGTGTTGTACTAGATATTGATAATCACAATGAAATGGTTAAAAATGGAGAGTGGCGCTTATCGCATCAGGCAACGCAGGCTGCGCTCCTAATATTATTGTACAGAGATCAACCAATTCTAAATAACCCGTATCAATTTTTAACAAAATTAGTAGATATAGATGAGCTTTTTACAACTTGGAGATATAGACATGTTTTAATGGTTTCAAGAATGATCGGTCGTAAAATTGGGACTGGGGGATCAACCGGATCTAAATATTTAAATAAAACAACTGAAAAGCATCGAGTTTTTCAAGATATCAATCAACTAACTACATTTTTGATACCTCGATCATCATTGCCAGAATTGCCGGAAAAAATCAAAAATGAATTAGGGTTTTACTACCATATAAGGAAAAAATAATGGATAAAAGCTTAAAAGGTAAAACAGCTATAGTTTGCGGTAGCACTGATGGTATAGGTAAATCTACCGCTGTTTTAATGGCAGATAGAGGTTGTCAAATCATTCTAGTTGCAAGAAATCAGGATAAACTAGACTCAACTTTAGCTGAATTAAACAATAATCAAAACCACTCTTCAGTTTGTGCAAACTTTGATAATCCAGAAGAATTAAAGGAAAATATTTCAACAGCTTTAAAAAGTTTAAACAAACCTGTGGATATTCTAGTTAATAATTCAGGTGGCCCTCACGGAGGTCCATTAATAGAAGCTGATGAAGATGAATTTAGAGTTGCATTTGAAAGATTACTCATATGTAATCATATTTTAGCAAAAGCCGTTGTCCCAGGTATGAAAGAAATAAAATGGGGAAGAATAATCAATATAATTTCCACTTCTGTACGTCAAGTAATTGCTGGCTTAGGCGTTTCAAATACAATTAGGGGAAGTGTAGCTCAATGGGGGAAAAGCTTAGCTCTAGAACTTGGTGAATTTGGCATTACTGTTAATAATGTTCTTCCAGGCTATACAGCAACTTCTCGACTCAAAGACCTAGCAAAAACTAAATCAGAATCTACTGGAATCAGCGAAGAAGATATATATGAAGCTTGGGGAAACAATACTTCTCTTAAGCGATTAGGAATGCCAGTAGAAATTTCTGAATGTATAGCATTCCTTGCTTCTGATGCTAGTAGTTACATTACCGGACATAATCTATCAATTGATGGTGGACGTTTCGGTGGGGCTTAATGGATCCAATTCTTAATTATATTAATGGTGAATATGTTAAGCCATCATCTAATAATTATATTGATGTAATAGATCCAGCTATAGGTGAAAAATATACTGAAGTAGCCAATTCTGATAAAAATGATATAGATAAGGCTGTTTATGCAGCCGAAGAGTCTTTCTTAGGATGGTCCGCATTAAGCATAAAGGATCGATCCAATTTCTTAACTCAAATAGCAAATGAAATTGAAAAGAACTTAGATGAATTTGCATATTTAGAGACCAAAGATACAGGTAAGCCAATTAGATTATCAAAAAAGATTGATATCCCTCGCGCTATATCAAACTTTAGATTTTTTGCAGAACATGCAAAGTCATTTCACTTTGAATCAAAAATTCATGATGAAAATTCATCGAATTTAATTACTCGTTCTCCCCTAGGTGTTGTGGGCTGTATTTCGCCATGGAATCTGCCTTTATATTTATTTACCTGGAAAATCGCTCCAGCTTTAATATCAGGCAATACAGTTGTCGCAAAACCATCTGAAATTTCACCATTAACTGCCCATAAGCTTGGACAAATATTAACAGAAATAAATTTTCCAAAAGGTGTAATTAATATTGTGAACGGAGATGGTAATATTGCTGGCCAAGAGATTGTTCGCCATCCAAATATTAAGGCTATATCATTTACTGGAGGAACAAATACTGGATCTAAAATAGCACAGGATTCTTCTTCAACTTTTAAAAAACTATCTTTAGAAATGGGTGGGAAAAACCCAGCGATAATTTTTGATGATTGTAATTATTCAAATATGATAGAGACTGTGACTAAGTCGTCTTTTTCTAACCAAGGGCAAATTTGTTTATGCTCTTCACGTTTATTAATACAATCTTCTATCTATGAAAAATTCAAATCTGATCTAGTAGATTCAGTTTCTAAACTTAAAATTGGCGATCCAAATGAAATCGATACTGAATTTGGCGCTATATCATCAAAAGAGCATTATGATAAAATTATTAACTACATTGAATTGGCAAAAAAAGAAGGTGGAGACATTTTGATAGGTGGTGATTCTTTAAATATTCCTGGTAGATGTAATAAAGGATATTTTATTGCTCCAACAATTATTGATTCACTAGATAATTCATCAATAATCAATCAAGATGAAATTTTTGGACCAGTTGTGACTCTACAATCATTTGATTCTGAAGATGAGGCAATCAACATTGCAAATAATATTGATTATGGCCTATCAGCAACAATATGGAGTGATGATATAGAAAAAAGTAATAGAGTGGCATTAAATATAAATGCAGGCGTAATATGGATAAATTGTTGGCTAGTAAGAGATCTTCGAACCCCTTTTGGAGGGATGAAGCAATCTGGACTAGGCCGTGAGGGTGGTGATTATGCTCTAGATTTTTTTACAGAACCTAAAAATATTTGCAGGAGTTTATAATGAACATTAAAATTAATAAGGCTCCAACACCAGTAGGAGCGTATCCGCATTCAAAAAAAGTAGGTAATTTTTTATTTTTATCAGGAGTGGGCCCAAGAAAAGGTGATTTAAAAGAAATCCCTGGTGTAAATAAAGATGAAGATGGAAATGTAATTTCTCATGATATTGAAATTCAATGTCATTCCGTTTTTGAAAATGTCAAAATGATACTTGAAGAATCTGGAAGTAAATGGGAAAATTTAGTTGATATAACTGTCTTTTTAACCGATATGGAAAATGATTTTAAAAAATACAATGAAATCTACGCTGAATATTTCAAGCATGATCAGCCCTGTAGAACAACAGTTGAAATTTCATCATTGCCAACACCAATAGCGATTGAATTGAAATGTATCGCAACCATTGATTAGGAGGAGAATAAATGAGAATTATTCCACCAATTAATTTTAAAACTTGGATAAATGAAAATAGACATTTATTGAAGCCACCTGTTGGCAATAGTGTTGTTTATGACCAAGGTGATTTTATGATAATGGTTGTCGGAGGTCCCAATAGCAGAAAGGACTATCATGTCGATCCCATAGAAGAGTTTTTTTATCAACTTGAGGGTGATATGTTACTTAAAGTGATTATTGATGATAAAAGGGTTGATATACCTATTAAAGAAGGTGAAATTTTTTTACTTCCAAAAAATATTCCTCACTCACCTCAGAGATTCAAGGATAGTGTTGGTCTTGTCATTGAATATAAGAGAGAAGAGGGTGATTTGGATGCATTTCAATGGTATTGTGACGAGTGTGATAAAATCCTATATGAAGTCTCGCTGGATCTTGAAAATATTGTTACACAACTTCCTCCATTGTTTGATGCGTATTGGAAAAATAAAGAAGCTCGAACTTGCAAATCATGTGGCGCTATACAAGAGCCACCCAAATAAGCATTTCATTCCAAGAGTAATAAATTAGTTTAAAAAAGAGAGAATTATGAACATAGATTTATTAACAGAGTTTTTTATGTGGCTCACAATTCTAAATATTGTATTCATAATATTTTTTTATGTTATGATAAGATTTGGATTTGATCTTGTTTACAACACTTTTATAAAAAGTTTTTATCTTGGAACAAAAGAAGAGTTTAATAAAATCATAGTGAGCTTATTTGTGTTATATAGATTATCAACTGCTTTTTTTGCACTTTTTCCATATCTGGCACTTTTATTGATTAAATAACCAACAATTGGAGATCAAATGAATCAACTTAGAGTATTTATATTTTCTAAATTTTTATTAACAATCTCACTTTTAATACCTCTTATTGGACAACAGAAGCTTAGTGTTGAAAAGAAAAAAGAAATATTTAATGTTTCCAAGTTAACATCTCAAGGTCCTAATGCAGCACCCAATAGAAAAAAAGGTGAGGGAAAAGGACCATTCAAAAGATTAGTTATAAGAGGAGCAACGGTCATCGATGGAACAGGTGGGCCTCCACGAGGACCTATGGATATAGTAATTGAAAATAATATAATCGTAAAAGTACAAAATGTGGGCTATCCTGGAGTACCAATCGACGAATCAAAACGACCAAAAAAAGGTGATTATGAAATTGATGCTACTGGGAAATATATCCTGCCAGGATTTGTAGATCTACACATTCACAGTGGAAATCAATTTAAAGCGCCAGATGCCGAATATACTTATAAACTATGGATGGCTCATGGGATTACAACAGTTCGTGGTGTCGCTCTTGGGCCAACAGAATGGTCATTAAATGAAAAGAGGAGGAGTGCCAAAAATGAGATAGTTGCACCTCGAATTTTTGTCTATGATAGGCCAGGAAATGGCTCAGACTGGAGAGGTGGAGCTATTAATGACCCTGAGACCGCCAGGAAATGGGTTAAGTATGCCAAAAAGAAAGGCATAGATGGGTTGAAACTCACCTCACCAAGGCCAAAGATAATGAAAGCCTTGCTAGATGAAGCAAACGCTAATGGTATGGGTTCAGTTGCTCATCTTGCACAAACTGGGGTCGCTCAAATGAACTTAATTGATGCCGCTCGTCTAGGCTTACGAAATCAAACTCATTTTTACGGATTATTTGAAGCCTTATACAAAAACAATGATGTTCAACCATGGCCTTATGATATGAACTATAATAATGAACAGCATCGATTCGGCCAAGTTGGAAGGCAATGGAATTTAATTCATGAAAGAGGATCATCTGAATGGAAAGCTCTTATAAAAGAATTGCTTGAATATGATTTTATTATTGACCCTACAATGACTGCATATGTTGCTACTAGAGATGTTATGCGTGCTCAAACTGCAGTTTGGCATGAAAAATATACCCTTCCATCTCTATGGGACTATTATATACCAAGCAGGTATAATCATGGAGCTTACTATTTTGACTGGAATACAGCAGATGAAGTGGCATGGAAAAACTTTTATAGAGTTTGGATGTCATTTTTAAATGATTATAAAAATGCTGGTGGAAGAGTAACTGTTAGTTCAGACGCAGGATACACTTACAATCTTTTTGGGTTTTCTACAGTAGAAGAAATGGAATTATTACAAGAAGCAGGATTTCACCCTCTTGAAGTTTTTAGAGGTGCTACAAAACACGGTGCAGAGGCTATTTTTGAACCTAAAGGTGAAGATATCAAATTTGGAGTTATTCGCGCAGGTCTTCTTGCTGATCTAGTTATTATAGGTGAAAATCCAGTTGAAAATTTAAAAGTTTTATATGGAACTGGCGCTGTTCGCCTAAACAATGAAACCGCTGAGGCTGAATTGGTAGGTGGAGTACTTTATACAATAAAAGATGGAATTATATATGATGCAAAAAAACTACTTAAAGATGTTGAATTGATGGTTGAAAAGCAAAAAAAACAGCGAGGTGGATTAAAACAGCTTAAATGGAAAAAATAATTTTTTCATGAAAATAGATATTCATACACACATACTGCCAGAAAACTGGCCTAATCTAAAAGAAAAATATGGATATGGAGGATGGGTTCAACTGGATCATCATAAAACAGGTTGTGCAAGAATGTTAAAAGATGGTCAGTTTTTTCGAGAAATAGATTCAAATTGTTGGGATCCTCAAAAAAGAATTTCTGAATGTAATAATCATAATGTAGATGTTCAGATACTTTCTACCGTGCCTGTAATGTTCAGCTACTGGGCAAAAGAAAATGATGCGTTAGATCTCTCAAAATTACTGAATGATCATATTTCAAATATTGTAAGTAAATATCCAAAAAGATTTGGCGGATTAGGGACTGTTCCATTGCAGAATACTGATTTAGCTATATCTGAGCTAGAAAGATGCATGAATGATCTTAATCTATTTGGAATACAAATTGGTTCCAATGTGAATAATGTCAATTTAAATGATGAAAAAATATATCCTTTTTTCGAAGCAGCATCAGAACTTGGTGCATCAATTTTTATTCACCCTTGGGAAATGATGGGTAGTACAGAAATTAAACAATATTGGCTACCGTGGCTTGTTGGAATGCCAGCCGAGACAAGTAGAGCAATATGCTCATTAATATTTGGCGGTGTCTTTGAAAAGTTACCTAATTTAAAAATTGCTTTTGCGCATGGTGGAGGTTCATTTCCAGCAACAATTGGAAGAATTCAACACGGATTTAATGTTAGGCCAGATCTATGTGCTGTTGATAATAATATAGACCCTGAATCATATCTAGGAAAATTCTGGGTTGATAGTTTAGTCCATGACCCATCAGCATTAAATTTTCTCATAGAAAAAGTTGGAAAAGACAAAGTTATGCTTGGAACAGATTATCCGTTTCCTCTGGGAGATCTAGAACCTGGCAAATTAATTGAGTCTTCTGATTATAATGACAAAACGAAAGAAATGATATTGTCAGAGAATTCTCTTGATTGGTTAGGTTTGCCTCAAAATTATTATATATGAAATTTGATCTAAGCAAAGACTGTGCGATAAAACTTGATAAGATAGATCCATTGGGGTCCTTTCGCAAAGAATTCTATTATCCAAAAACAAATGGTAACAATGAAGGAATTTATTTATGTGGTAATTCACTAGGCTTACAACCAAAATCTGCATCTAAGCATATCAAAAAAGAATTAAAAATTTGGGAAGAGAAAGGTGCACTAGGTCAGCATTCTCGATGGGAGCACTTTCATGAAAGATTGATAGAATCAACAGCACGTTTGGTTGGCGCAAAAAATGATGAAGTAGTTGTCATGAATGCTCTTACCGTAAATCTTCATTTATTAATGATATCTTTTTACCAGCCAAATAAAAATAAAAATAAAATTATTATAGAGTCCGGAGCATTTCCATCTGATCAATATGCAATTGATTCACAGGTCAAGCTTCATGGTTTAGATCCAAAGGATGCTATAATTGAATTAAAACCGCGAAATGGTGAGAACTCAATCCATACAGAAGATATTATTCAAACAATAGATAATTATAAGAATGAATTATCAATGGTTCTAATGGGGGGAGTAAATTATTACACAGGTCAAGCTTTTGATTTAAAGACCATTACTAAATCAGCTCATTCTGTAGGAGCAATTGCAGGTTTTGATTTAGCTCATGCTACTGGAAATATTTTATTAGATTTACATAATTGGAATATTGATTTTGCTGCTTGGTGCAGTTATAAATATTTATGCGCAGGCCCTGGTGCTCCTTCAGGAATATTTATTCATGAGAAACATCATGAATGGGATGGCCCTAGACTTGAGGGATGGTGGGGAAATGATAAGTCAACACGCTTTGAAATGAATCGCGACTTTAAGCCAATAAATACAGCTGAAGGTTGGCAAATTAGTAATGCACCTATATTTGGGATGGCTCCATTGATTGCATCAATGGATTTATTTGAAAAAGCTAGTATGGCTAAAATTTACAAAAAAGGTCAAAATCTTTCAGATTATCTATCATATCTATTATGCGAAAAAACCCCAGAAATAAAAATTATCACTCCAAATGATCATGGATGCCAACTCTCTCTTGTAGTACCAAATGGGCGAGATGTTTTTAAAAAATTATCTAATAGGGGAGTAGTATGTGATTGGCGGGAACCTGACGTGATAAGATTTGCACCTCATCCTTTATTTAATTCCTATTTGGATTTATTTCATGTAGTTGCATTATTAAAAGAATCCATCAATGGATAAAAATAAAATTGTTTTGATTGGAGCAGGTCTTTCTGGGCCAGTAATGGGTATTTACCTATCCCAACATGGGTTAAATGTGGATATATATGAGAAACGACCTGATATGAGATCAAATAATATGTCTGCAGGAAGATCAATCAATTTAGCACTTTCCATAAGAGGCATAAGGGCACTCAAAGAAATTGGCATTTTCAATGAAATAAAACCTTTATTAATACCAATGAAAGGTAGAATGATTCATGATATAGATGGCCAAACAGCTATGCAACCGTATGGGCAAAAAAATAATGAAGTTATTTATTCTGTTTCACGAGCAGATTTAAATAAAAAATTAATGAATGCAGCTGAAAACACAGGTAAAATCAATTTTTTTTTCAATCATGATTTAATTAGTGCTGATTTAAGAAATAATTTTTTATTATTTAACAATAAGAAAAAAATTTCGTTTAATAGCGTTATAGGCTGTGATGGGTCATCATCTATTTTAAGAGATGAGATAATAAGAGAAAGTAATGCAAAGTTTGTCAAAAAACCATTGGGTCATGCTTATAAAGAATTAACAATACCGCCAATATCAAATCAGTTTGCAATAAAATCAGATGTTTTACATATTTGGCCAAGAGGCAATTTTATGCTTATTGCTCTACCAAATATGGATAAGTCTTTTACATGCACTTTATTCATGCCTTCAAAAGGAACTACAAGCTTTGAAACAATAAAAACGACAAAAGAGGTAAATGATTTATTTAAAACTTATTTCCCGGATATTTTAGACCTTATACCAACCCTTCATGATGATTATATAAAAAATCCAACAGGCGCTCTGGCTACAATCTACTTAGACCCATGGCATTTTGATAATCGAGCTCTATTAATAGGCGATGCAGCTCATGCTATTGTACCATTTTTTGGTCAAGGTATGAATGCATCATTTCAGGATTGCACAACACTAAATAAATTGATTAAAAAAGAAAAAAATGACTGGGGAAGGATATTTTCTACATTTTCAAAACAGCATGTAGTTAATGGTCATGCAATTGCAGATATGGCAATAGAGAATTATGAGGAAATGCGTGATTCTGTTAATAAAACTTCATTTCAAGCTCAAAGAAAGTTAGAGTTTTCACTTGAAAAACAGTTTCCAAACAAATTCATTCCAAGATACTCAATGGTATCTTTTAGTGAAAGGCCATATTCTGAAGTTTATAATAAGGGCGAGAAACAATATAAACTATTGAACGCACTACTGGAAATAGACCCAAGTGGAAATACGATTAATAGCGATATAGTTGACAGATATATTAATTGACACTAAGTGCGCCCGGGAGGATTCGAACCCCCGGCCTTTAGAACCGGAATCTAACGCTCTATCCAGCTGAGCTACGGGCGCTAATGATAAATAAATTAAAACTTTTTTTATCAATTATAACCACACTATTCGATTCTTTTGCTGTCAGTGATATATAAGATGTATATTTAAATATGGATCCTATAATTATTTATACATCAATTAATACTAAAAAGAATGCTAATAAACTTGCTAAAAAGCTAGTCGAGAATAGTTTAGCAGCTTGTGTAAATATTGTACCTATTAAAGAATCAATCTATAATTGGGATGGGGAAATTAAATCTGGTCCTGAATTTCAATTAATTATTAAGACTGATCTAAGATATAAATCATCTATTGAAAAATTTATTAAACTTAATCATTCATATGAATTACCTGAAATTATTTTTATTAAGGTTTCTGGAGGCAGTAAGGAATATCTAGATTGGATAAGTGACAACCTAAACAACTCCTCACAAACAACAAAATGATCTATAATATATGTTATGTATAATAAGATATATATTAATATATAATAAGTATGAACATCTATCCTTTTGAGAGTAAAAGAGTTATTTAACAACTAGATTAACAATCTTTTCCTTAACGTATATTGATTTAACAACTTCCATCTTGCCAATAAAAGCTGAAATTTTATCATCGGATTTAGCTTTATCTAGGACACTTGATTCTGATTCATCTTTGGAAATACTAATTTCTGAACGTCTTTTTCCGTTAATCTGAATAGCAATAGTGATTTCATCATTAATAATTAGAGAGTGATCATATTTCGGCCAGTCCTCATAACTTAATTCAGTAGTTTCACCAATTAATTTCCACAGCTCCTGAGCGAAATGTGGAATAAAAGGATTTAATATTATTATAAATGATCGTATTGATTCTCGATTTATCTTATCTAGCTTTTGTATATGATTCGTAAAAATCATGAATTCAGATACACAAGTATTAAAATGTAATTTGTCAAGGTTATCCGAAACTTTTTTAATCATTTGATGAAGCATTTGATTTGTTTTCTTATCAGCGGCACTATCATCTATATGCCGTGAAATATCACCTTCATTATCAACTAAGATACTCCATAATTTTTTAATAAATCTAGAGCATCCTTGCAATCCGCTTGTACTCCATGGCTTTCCTTTATCTAAAGGACCCATAAACATCTCATAAATTCGTAATGCATCAGATCCATACATATCAACAGTTTCATCAGGATTTACAACATTTCCTCTGGATTTGCTCATTTTTGAACCATCTGAGCCCAATATCATCCCTTGATTAAATAGTTTCTTGAAGGGTTCTTTTGTAGACACTAACCCCAAATCATATAAGACATGATGCCAAAAGCGAGAATATAATAAATGAAGGACAGCATGCTCTGCGCCACCTATGTACAGATCAACGGGCATCCAGTACTTTTCTTTTTCTGGATCCCACCCTTTTTCTAAATTATTCGGATCAATAAATCTTAAGTAATACCAACAGGATCCCGCCCATTGAGGCATTGTATTAGTTTCTCTAAGTCCAATAATATTAGACTCTGAATCTTTAACTTCAACCCATGATTTAATATTTGCTAAAGGAGATTCACCGGTTCCACTAGGTTCGTACTTATCAACTTCAGGTAGTTCCAGTGGTAATTCACTTTCATTAAGAGGTACAGGCTTTCCATCTTGATGTATAATAGGAATGGGTTCTCCCCAATATCTTTGTCGAGAGAATAGCCAGTCTCGCAACTTAAACTGCACTGCCCTTTTACCTTTTCCTTCTTTTTCAAGCCATTTTATCATTTTCTCCTTTGCATCATCAATATGCAATCCATCTAAAAATTCACTATTAATAGCTGGGCCATCTTCAGAATAGGCTTCACCATCGAAATTGTCAGGAGTTTCTACGGTTCTTACGATCTTTAAATCAAATTTCTTTGCAAAATCCCAATCGCGTTGATCTTGTCCAGGAACCGCCATTATTACACCAGTACCATATCCCATAATTACATAATCTGATATCCATATAGGCATTTTATTATTGTTAGCTGGGTTTATTGCATAATTTCCTAGGAATACCCCAGTTTTTTCTTTGTTGAGCTCAGTTCTATCCAAATCTGATTTTTTAGCTGCCTCTTCTATATATTTTTCAACAGCTTCTTGTTGCTCCTCTGCTACTATATTCTTAACTAATGGATGTTCAGGTGCCATAACCATGTAGGTTGCGCCAAATAGCGTATCATGCCTTGTTGTAAAAACAGTTAATTTTTCTTTAATAGATGGGATATTAAAATTGATATGAGCACCCTCTGAACGACCAATCCAGTTTCTTTGCAGTTCTTTAACACTATGTGGCCAATCAAGATCATCTAAACCTTCAAGCAAAGATTCAGCATAGTCAGTTATTTTCAACATCCATTGTCTCATTGGTAAACGTAAAACAGGATGACCGCCAATATCTGACTTACCGTCTACAACTTCTTCATTGGCAAGAACTGCTTTTAATTCAGGGCACCAATTGACGGGGACTTCTGCTTCATAAGCTAAGCCTTTATTATACAGCTGAATAAATATCCATTGAGTCCATTTATAATATTCGGGGTCTGTTGTGTTAATTTCACGATCCCAATCGTATGAAAACCCTAGCATTTTAATCTGCCTTTTAAAGTTTTTTACATTTTCGCGAGTGGTTTTCGATGGATGCGTACCTGTTTTAATCGCATATTGCTCTGCTGGAAGCCCAAAAGCATCCCAACCCATAGGGTGAAGCACATTAAAACCTTTATGGCGTTTAAATCGCGCTATAATATCTGTTGCAATGTATCCTAATGGATGTCCCACATGAAGCCCAGCTCCAGATGGGTAGGGATACATATCCAAAACATAATATTTAGGCTTATCAGAATGGTCATCGGTTTTGAAAACCTTATTGGCCTCCCAATAATCTTGCCATTTCTTCTCTATATTTTTGTGATTATATGCCATTTTATTTTCAACAATACCGATTCGACCTATTAATTTAATTTTAGTTTTTTGTCGAAACTATTAATTATAAATCAAAATAAAAATTTAGCCAGGAAAAAGCCACCAAATAAAAGTAATGTGAATAAAATTGCCAATAAATTAAAGTATTTGTCTATGAATTCTTTTATAGGTTTTCCAAATTTCCATATAAGTGCAGCTACAAGAAAAAACCTTGCTGATCTACTAATAGTAGAAGCAATCAAAAATAAGAAGAAATTAATGTCAAAAGCTCCTGCCGTAATTGTAAAAATTTTAAAAGGTATTGGCGTAAATCCAGCTGTAAATATGATCCAAAAGTTCCATTGTTCATATTGATCTTTTATAGAGTAAAAAACATCAGTGCTAAAACCTGGAATTATATTAAAAAAGAAATTGGCTAAGCCTGTAAATTCACTTGGCGATGACCACCACAATATTGAACCAATTCCGTATCCTATAATTGCCCCAAAAATTGAACCTGCTGAACAAATCAGAGCATACTTAAATGACTTTGATTGTGAGCCTAAGCATAATGCTATAAGTAAAACATCAGGCGGAATAGGAAAAAATGAAGCTTCAGAAACAGCCATCAAGGCTAATGCAACCACACCATATTTTGAATTAGACCAATTTAAAACCCAATTATAGAGATTTTTTATCATGGCATTATTAATTTGAAGAATTAATTACAAATGAAAGGGAGTCATGCCGAACACCTAATGTATCTTCTACAACAAGTAGCCATTCTCCCACCCTATTTTCATATACATTAATATAACTCCATGTCCTCCAATTAAAAGATTTACCCACATCTAACAGAACTTTTGATTTTAAATCACCTTGATGGTACCATTTATGATATAGTTTTGTGTCATCACGTCTATTTTGAATTCCACTTAAACAATAAATTCTATCATTTTCTGTAGTAAATGAAGTACTTCTACCTTCAAGCTTTCTATCAATTACGTTTGTCCCAAAAGAAATATTTAACACTTTAATTGGTTCATCAATAATAGGTAAAGGGTTTAATGCTATTTCAGTTTTTTGTTCGGCTATTTCTTCAATTGGTTCAATTTTTTTAGGAGTCTCAACAACATTAACTTTTTCAGAGACTGTATCTCGATCAACAATTATATCTTTGATATCATTATCATTACTAGCCTCTACCAAATCTTCTTGAGTATCTTCTTTAATTATAATTTTTCCAGTTGGTTCATAGCTAAAAATAATAAAGAGTAAATAAAATAAATAAATACCACCTAAAATTGCAGCAAATTGCTTTATTTTTTGCCAGATAGCTATAGACACTAGCAAAATAAGAACGATAGTAACTTCAAAAATCGTTGGATCATTAATTAATGCTTCAAACATAGCGCGGGAATTTAACAGCCTTTATTTTTATTTAAATACATGAAAATGAGTATTTAATATTTGAGTATTTAAAAAATGTAAGTGATGTGATAAGAAACTAAATTTCTTTCTCAACCAGCTTTGCTTTGATTGGAAAGTTTCCGAACTGAGTATCTAAAAAATATGTGCCATCAATTCGATATTTGGCTTTCTTTTTGATAATTTGATCAAATATAGCTTTACCCATCGTATTAACTCGAAGTTCTGCAACTTCTTCAAACGTAAAATTATCTTCCTTTGGTATTTTGATCTTTTTCTCATTATAAAATTTTGAACCATGCTTATCATCAATAAACAAATCAAATTCTATTCTATCTAAAGAAACACCAATTTTATTAGGATTATATCCATTGAACTCGATATCAAGAGAGATCTTTGTAAGTGACTTTAAAGGGTTATAATGTATTTTTTTAATTTTATAATTTATTGTTAAAGGCTTAACATTCTTCTTAACACTCTCTGTGGCTTTAGACTTTAATTTTTTTGATAAATTCTTGAATTGTGCCTGCGATGGAGCAATAAAAATCAGCAGCAGTAAAAATAATAAAGTTTTCTTTAAGGAATTAACTTTAAGGAGGATATTAAACATATAATAAATTAAACAAGAAATAATTTAATAGCCCCCAATGATGAGGGCTATTAAATTTAATCAAATTACTTTTCTTTGCTATTCATAAAGAATAAAACAGCAAGCGCTGCATTAGAAAATAAATTTCCATACACTGGGGGACCAGACGCTTGGCCAGTAGCTGCATGGTATCCTATTAATAGAACCCAAAGAGTAGTAACAATTCCCCATATTTGACCATACGCTACCATTGAATCTCCAGCTACATCAGGTGTTCTCCATGCAATTAAGCCAAGGGCAATTAGAGATGTACCCATAGCTTGTCCTAGGGTCAGTAATGACGGTGTCATTGTAAATCCAGCCATGCCAAGAAACATTTCTGTTAAAAATAGAAAGCTTAATCCATTGATAAATAATAATCCGCCAGCAATTCTAAATACTAATTGTAAACTCATAAAAACTCCTTATGCATTTATATTCTAATAGAATTTAGGTTTTTATATTAAAAGTTATACAAAAAATATAAT
>CEUQ01109719.1_pt1 | contig 16734 bp, 17 predicted proteins | sample 361491 | NCBI WGS metagenome assembly CEUQ01 (sample SAMEA2622796, study PRJEB7988) | marine metagenome | biome: marine biome (ENVO:00000447); feature: marine epipelagic mixed layer (ENVO:xxxxxxxxx); material: "saline water (ENVO:00002010), including plankton (ENVO:xxxxxxxx)" | depth 120 m | reverse complement strand
AGCAGTCTGCTCCCGATTCAGGCGAACTGAATGCGCCACATCGGCGCGATCACTATATTGAGACGCGCGTGCGCTTCGCGCAGTGCTGCCTCTACCGTGGCACTGTCCGGCGCGCGCGCAAACACAAACCCCAGATAACTCGACCCATCCGGCAGCGCTATGAGTTCGTGACCTTCGCGGGCAGCGATGAAGACATCCTCGACGTACGGGACCTTCTGCGCGTCCAGCACCCCTTCCACCCTGCGCAATACGCCGGTCTTCTCGATCGGTATCATCAATACACCACCCGCTGCGCCATCGCCGACGTAAGCCAGCGGGATGTCCAGCGCGCGCGCTAGCACAATATCTTCCAGCCCGTGCCCCGCGCCGAACTGCAACAAACGCGCGCAATCTCCGCCAATGGTCCGGGCTGCCAGCTCAAGTGGCCAGACGCCATCATCATTGACGCGAAACTCTGCGTGAATCGGGCCGGTTCGAAGCCCATAAGCCAGGCACACGTCCTGCGCGGTCGCGGCGACGGCAGCCTGCGTCTCCTCCGCCAGTCTGGACGGCGTCACGTAGTAGGTTTCCTCGAAATAAGGCCCGTTCAGCGGCTCCGGTTTGTCGAAAATCGCCAACACCTCGAGCACGCCCTCCACCAGCATGCCCTCCAGAGCCACCTCCTGACCCGGGATAAAGCTCTCAACCAGCGCCTGGGTCGGATAAGGCAATCCCACGTTGTTCGCAAATAGCTGCAGGAGCTGCGCCCGCCTGCCCTCAAGTTCCGCCGCATCGTCAGCACGCATGACACCGCGGCTTCCGGACAGTGCAAGTGGTTTGATCACGCACGGAAAACGCGACCAATCAGGGGGGCCATGCAAGTCGACGACCCGAAACTCGGGGACGTTGAGGCCAGCTGCGGCTTGCGCCTCGCGTGCCAGATCTTTGCGACTCGCAATGCGTGCTGAAAGTGGCGAATTGTGCGGTAGCTGCAACACTTCAGCTGCGCGTGAAGCAAGCTCTACCGTCGCGTCCTCGCTGGCGATAACGGCGCAAAACGGCGAATGCCGGTGCGCCGCTTCAATGGTCCGGAGGGCTAGGTCAGGCTGAGAGAAGTCGATTTGCAAGCCGGTCGCAACCGCGGTGACAAGCGAGTGTTCGCCACTTGAGGCGACGATCAATTCGATGTCCAGGCGCTCGGCCGCGCTGGCATAGGCGGCAATGCGATAGCTGGCAGGTGGCGCAATAAGCAAAACGCGAGCATCAAGCTCGCGTTTGCTGGTGGCATTCATCAGCTACCCAGGGAGGGTCGAATGCCGTTGAGCGTCGGAAACAGCTAGTACTCGGGGCGGCTTCGACGCTAACCGCACCCGCCTGCGGCACCACACGCGGAGCACGTCCCGCTTCCTCCCGTCGCCGCAAATACGTTGTTGAAGACAAAGCTCGAACCCGTCGGTTTAGTGACAAAATCGATCTCGACTCCACGCATGTAATGCAGCGCAACGGCATCGACATAAACATTGTAACCGTCACGGTTCAGCACCTTATCGAAAGCGTGCTTCTGATCGGTGAAGGTCATGCCATAGGTCATACCGGAACAGCCACCACCGGTGACGTAAATGCGAATGGCTTCAATATCATCATCGTCGACCTGACCATACAGGTTCACGAGTTGTTCGTGGGCAGCATCGGTGATGCTGATTTCTTCCGCGGTGACATCGTGGCGAAATGTGGGTAGCGTGGCTACGTTCATGAGACTTTACCCGAAGTAAGTCGGTTTAATACAATGTTACGGGTCTTGAAGGCTGTGCTCAAGAAAACGACTCAGCACCTGGTGCACTCGGCAGTCGCGGGATTCATCGCCGCGACTGTCATCACGACCGCGCTGGTGTGGGTCAGCCAGCCCGAAAGCCCGGTTTGGGTATTTGTCGCCATCTGGATGGCGACCTTTGGAGCGTGGCAACTGAGCGGAAAAACGGGATGCAGGGAGCCGTGCGCAACCTGTACCCGGGTCTGCGGCAGGCATCCGACGCAACATGAGCGGCCGGACGCAGCGACCAAGCCCTAGATTTCCACCATTTCGAAATCTTCCTTGCGCGCGCCGCAGTCTGGGCATACCCAGTTGGGTGGGACATCATCCCATTTGGTGCCCGCATCGATGCCATCTTCAGGGCAACCATCCGCTTCGTTATAGATCCAACCGCAAATCACGCACATGTAAGACTTCATTGGCTCATCCGCCACATTTACAAAGCGCCGAATTCTCGCAAGTTCCCAGACACAAGTCCAAGCATTTGCGACCTTTGAGAACGGCCTAGCGACGCATTGCGGTGCTAGAATCTCGCGCAGTGGAATTCGACCTCAGGAGCGTACCGGCATGAGCCGCTCGCAAGACCTTTTCGCAGAGGCACAAAAGCATATCCCAGGCGGCGTCAACTCACCGGTCCGCGCGTTTCGCGCCGTTGGTGGGGAGCCTGTTTTCTTCAAACGCGCCAGTGGGGCTTATCTGTATGACGAAGATGACAACGCCTACGTGGACTACGTCGGATCCTGGGGTCCGATGGTGCTTGGGCACGCACATCCAGAAGTCATCGCCGCCGTCAAAGCCGCGGTTGATAATGGCCTGAGCTTCGGCGCGCCAACCCGGGTCGAGAACGAGATGGCAGCCAAAGTCTGCGAATTGGTGCCGTCCTGCGAAAAGGTACGCATGGTCAGCTCAGGCACTGAGGCGACGATGTCCGCAATTCGCCTCGCACGTGGCTTCACCGGCCGCGACAAGATCGTCAAGTTTGAGGGTTGTTATCACGGCCACGGCGATTCCCTGCTCGTGAAGGCAGGCTCTGGTGCGCTGACGCTCGGCATCCCAACTTCGCCCGGTGTGCCCGCGGAACTGGCCGCACACACGATCACTCTACAATTCAACGATCTGGACCAGATTCAACAGGTCTTCGCTGAGGTTGGTGACCAGGTCGCGGCGGTCATCGTCGAGCCAGTCGCCGGCAACATGAACTGCGTGCCTCCGGAAGAGGGATTCCTGCAAGGCTTGCGCGATGTGTGCGACGCCTCTGGCGCCGTGCTGATTTTCGACGAAGTCATGACCGGTTTCCGGGTTGCACTCGGCGGCGCACAGAGCGTCTACGGCGTAAAACCAGACCTGACTACGCTCGGCAAGGTCATCGGCGGTGGTATGCCTGTGGGCGCATTTGGTGGCCGCGTTGACATCATGAATCACATCGCCCCTGACGGCCCTGTTTATCAGGCTGGAACCCTGTCCGGTAATCCCGTTGCCATGACTGCGGGCCTGAAAACTCTGGAACTCATCAGCGCACCCGGTTTCTTCGAGAGCCTGACCGAGCGCACAACGGCCCTCACGCGTGGGCTTGAAGACGTTGCCAAAGCAGCTGGCGTTGGGATGACAACCAATCGAGTGGGCGCGATGTTCGGGGTATTCTTCACGGATCAGAATCGCGTCGCCAACTTTGGTGACGTAATGAACTGCGATGCCGGCAAGTTCAAGGATTTTTTCGGTCGGATGCTCACCAGCGGTGTGTACGTGGCACCATCCGCTTTTGAGGCCGGATTTGTATCAGACGCACACGGCGACGCGGAGTTTGCGAAGACTTTGGACGCTGCGAAGGCTGCTCTTGCCTGATCAGCAAACCCGAACAGCATCCCTGAGGACGTGCTCCTATTCGAGCTACTTCATCCGCGTCATACCGGAAGCGTCTAATCCACCGTACCTTGAACGCCATTGGTAAAAGGTGACGCCGCTCACGCCCATTCCTCTGCGGAAGTCTTTCACGGGCATGTCGACAAGACGCAAATATCCAATAGTCACCGTCGCCTGCAATCCGAGGCGACAGTGTCCTGGTGGACAGTTCATCAACTGAAAACTATTCGACGGTAACGGACTTCGCCAGGTTACGCGGTTGGTCGACATCCGTGCCTTTTAATACGGCTGCGTGATACGACAGCAGTTGCAGCGGAATCGTGTAAACGATAGGCGCCACCAGCGGGCCAACACGCGGCATCGGAATAATGTGGACGTTGTCGCGCGATTTGAGGCTGGTATCCGGATCCGCAAACACATATAACTCGCCGCCGCGGGCACGTACCTCTTCAAGGTTGGATTCGAGCTTCTCGAGCAATTCGTCGTTGGGCGCCACGGCAATGACAGGCATCTCCGCATCCACCAAAGCAAGCGGGCCGTGTTTGAGTTCACCAGCGGGGTACGCTTCAGCGTGGATGTAGGAAATCTCTTTCAGCTTGAGCGCCCCCTCCATCGCCACGGGGTACTGCAGACCACGGCCGAGAAACAACGCGTGGTGTTTGTCGGCGAAGCGCTCTGACAGTGCGGCGATCGTGTCGTCCAGCGCCAAGGCTTGCTCGCACCACTGCGGTAGCTGCTCCAGTTCCTTGCAGATCTGCGCCTCGACATCATCCGCAACGCCGCGGCGCTTCGCCAGCGCCCCCGTCAGGATCAACAATGCAACCAGCTGCGTTGTAAATGCCTTGGTTGATGCGACACCAATCTCCGGGCCAGCGTGTGTCATCAACACCATGTCGGACTCGCGGACGAGTGAGCTCTCTGGCACGTTGACGATACCTACGGACCTGTCAAATCCAATCTCCTTCGCGCCACGTAGAGCCGCGAGCGTGTCTGCCGTCTCTCCAGACTGGGAAATTGTCACCAACAACGTGCCCGGACGTACCACGGTAGAGCGGTAACGGTATTCGCTCGCGACCTCGACGCTGGTGGGCAGCTTTGCGATAGACTCCAGCCAGTAGCGCGCCACCATGCCAGCGTGGTAACTGGTGCCGCAAGCGACAATTTGCACCGCTTCTACCGAGCTCAGCATCTGTGCCGCGTTTGGACCTAGCGCCGCATCCAGGATCAAGGAGTTACCGATGCGGCCCTGCACGGTCGCGCGGATCGCGCCTGGCTGCTCGTGGATCTCCTTCAACATGTAATGCCGGTGCTGGCCGCGATCGACGGCATCCGCGCTAAGTCCACTGGTGACGATGCGGCGATTCGCGCGTTGACCATTTGCGTCGAAAACCGTCATCTCGCCGTCGTGGATATCAACGACGTCACCTTCCTCCAGGAAGATGAACTGTTGAGTGACTGGAATGAGTGCAGCGACGTCGGATGCGATGAAGTGTTCGCCCACACCAACACCCACAACCAAAGGGCTGCCACGGCGGGCACCAACGATGCGCCTCGGCTCGTCACTGCTGACGACGCCCAGCGCGTAAGCGCCGCGCAACTCGTCCACAGTTGCGCGAACGGCTTCCAAAAGGTCTTTTCCATCCATCAGGTGGCGGTCTACCTGATGGGCGATAACCTCGGTATCAGTCTCCGAAGTATGCACATAGCCTGCCGTCATCTGCTCTTCACGCAGCGGCTGATGATTCTCGATGATGCCGTTGTGGACCAGCGCCACACGCGTACCGGACACATGTGGATGCGCATTGGACTCGGTCGGCTTGCCATGCGTAGCCCAGCGCGTGTGTGCGATCCCGACTCCAGAGCTCTTTGGCTCCGCACTCAGCAACGCTTCCAGATTTGCGACCTTGCCGGCAGTACGCGCCCTGCCAATCGAATTACCATCGTCCAGCACCGCCAGACCGGCGGAATCATAGCCGCGGTATTCGAGCCGGCGCAGGCCTTCCAGCAAGATGGGCACTACATCACGTTGCGCAACAGCACCAACGATCCCGCACATGTTTTGGTCCTCAGTTCCTGGAAGTTCTGATGGATTGTCCCTGACGCCCGACGCCGGGACGTTACTTCTTGATTTTCTCGGGCCGTTTCCAGCCGCTGATGCTGCGCTGTTTGACGCGGGCGACAGTTAGCTCACCGTCCGGGGCATCGCGGTTAATCGTTGAACCTGCACCGATGGTGGCCCCTGTACCTACTGTTACCGGGGCGACCAGCATCGCGCCTGAGCCGATAAATGCGTCGTCGCCGATTGTGGTTTTGTGTTTGTTGGCACCATCGTAGTTGCAGGTGATTGTGCCAGCGCCAACGTTAACCCGTTCCCCCACTTCAGCGTCACCGACATAACTCAGGTGATTTACCTTGGCGCCACGCCCAAGTTTCGACTTTTTCACTTCGACGAAGTTACCCACGTGAACATCTTCGCCCAGTTCAGCGTCCGGGCGCACCCGGGCAAATGGACCAACCCGCGAGCCGGCGCCAATTGTGGCCTTTTCAATCACGCAGTTCGGCAGCACGGTAACGCCCGATGCAATATCGGCATCGGTAATCACACAGTTGGCGCCAATCGTAGTACCCGCGCCGATCCGGACGTGTCCTTCGAGGATGACGTTAACGTCGATCGTGACGTCGGGAGCGACATCAACCTCCCCGCGAATATCGATGCGGGCAGGATCACGGAGCGTCACTCCGGCACGCATTAATGCTTCCGCGCGCTCACGTTGATAGGCCCGTTCCAGCTCAGCCAGTTGTACGCGGTCATTTACGCCTGAGATCTCGTTTTCATCGTCCACTAGTACCGTCTCCACAGGGACTGCGTCTGTGACTGCAGCCTCGACCAGATCGGTCAGATACAGTTCGCCTTGTGCATTGTTGTTGTCCAGCCGTGCCAGCCAGGTGCGCACCTGCGGCACCGGACCCGCCATGATGCCGGAATTGATCTCGTCGATGGCGAGTTCCTCCTGACTCGCGTCTTTATGTTCTCGAATCGCCGTGACCGAGCCAGACTCGCTCCGGACGATGCGTCCATATCCCGTAGGGTCCTCCAGTCTAGCGGTCACGACAGCCAGAGAACCACTGGCGGCGATATCCAGCGCGCGCTGTAACGTAGCCCGTTTCACCAATGGCACATCGCCGTACAGCATCAATACCGCACCGTCCGAGTGGACGTGCGGGATAGCCCGTTGAACGGCATGGCCGGTACCGAGTTGCTCGGCCTGGTGGACCCAGTTCAGATCATCAGCGGGGAGCGCGTTTTGCACCGCATCGCCACCATGCCCATACACGACGTGGATCGCGCTGGTACCGAGTGAGCGGACGGTCTCCAACACGTGGCCAAGCAGTGGCTTTCCGCCCAGATCGTGCAACACCTTGGGAAGCGACGATTTCATACGCGTACCCTGGCCCGCGGCCAAAACGACGGCTTCAGGACTGGATGTGGTCACACGAACTCCGGCTTGATAACAGTCAACACCTCTCTGTCGGCAATTATAGGAAACTCTGCACTGCCGTTACGTGAACCGGCGAACAGACTGACGCGGCAGTCGGGTGCTTGAATGAACCAGGTTACGGGCACAAAAAAGCCGGCCTAACAGCAGTCTGTTGGCCAGCTCCATGTTTTTGGCTCTCGCTTTGCGCTGTGCGGATGGCTCCACGCCAACGCACTGGTTCCCGTGGCGACCTATCTAGCGACTGAGTTTCTTCCGCAAACGCTGAATGGCCGCGATCTGCGCAACGGCTTCGGCGAGTTCGGCCTGGGCCTTGGCGTAGTCCATGTCGGCTGCACGGTCCGCAAGCGCGCGCTCGGCCTCTTCTTTGGCTTGCAAGGCAGCGGCTTCGTCGATGTCGTCAGCCCGCAGCCCGATATCCGACAGCACGGTCACAACGTGCGGTTGGACTTCCAGGATGCCGCCGTTTACGTAGAAGGTCTGTTCCTCGCTGCCGGAGATAGCGCGAACCTCGCCTGGCTTCAGGCGTGTCAGCATGGGGGTGTGGTTTGGCGCAATGCCTACCTCACCTTCTGCTGCCGGTGCTACCACCATGTCGCAGCTACCCGAGAAGAGGTTCTTCTCGGCGCTTACGATATCCAGATGGATGGTCGATGCCATCAATCTCACCTCGTCCTATGCGGCCACAACTGTGTCGCCGCCAGTTAGATAAGCCTTAAGACTTACGCGTCTTCGCCGCGTGCTTCCGCTTCTTCAAGACCGCCGACCATGTAGAACGCCTGTTCTGGCAGATGGTCCATTTCACCGTCGACAATCGACTTGAAGCCGGCGATGGTGTCTTTAAGCGAAACGTACTTACCCGGGCTGTTCGTGAAGACCTCAGCCACGAAGAACGGCTGCGACAGGAAGCGCTGAATCTTACGCGCGCGGGCAACAGCGAGTTTGTCGTCGTCGGACAGCTCGTCCATGCCCAGAATCGCGATGATGTCACGCAGTTCCTTGTAACGCTGCAGAAGCCCCTGCACACGACGCGCGACATCGTAGTGCTCCTGTCCCACAACCAGCGGATCCAGGTTACGGCTGGTGGAGTCCAACGGGTCAACAGCCGGGTAGATGCCAAGTTCAGCAATCTGACGCGACAACACGAGCGTTGCGTCCAGGTGCGCAAAAGTCGTCGCAGGCGAGGGGTCAGTCAAGTCATCAGCAGGGACGTAAACAGCCTGAATCGATGTAACCGAGCCAACTTTCGTCGACGTAATACGCTCTTGCAGCACACCCATTTCTTCTGCCAGCGTCGGCTGATAACCCACAGCAGAAGGCATACGACCCAGCAATGCCGAACATTCGGTACCCGCCAGGGTGTAGCGGTAGATGTTGTCAACGAAGAACAGGACGTCACGACCTTCGTCACGGAAGTACTCGGCCATTGTCAGGCCGGTCAATGCCACGCGCAGGCGGTTCCCCGGCGGTTCGTTCATCTGACCGTAAACCAGTGCCACTTTCTCGAGCACGTTGGAGTCATTCATCTCGTGGTAGAAATCGTTGCCTTCACGAGTACGCTCACCCACACCAGCAAACACTGAGAAGCCGCTGTGCTCGGTCGCGATGTTACGGATGAGTTCCATCAGGGTAACGGTCTTGCCCACGCCGGCGCCACCGAACAAACCAATTTTTCCGCCCTTGTTGAATGGGCAGATGAGGTCGATCACCTTGATGCCGGTCTCGAGAATCTCGAGGGCCGCCGCCTGGTCCGTATAACTCGGCGCCGCGCGGTGAATCGGCCAAGATTCTTCAGCGCCAATTTCGCCCTGTTCGTCGATAGGCTGACCCAGGACGTTCATGATGCGTCCGAGTGTCTTCTGCCCAACCGGGACGGATACCGGTGCACCGGTGTTGTCCACGCCAACACCGCGCTTCAATCCGTCGGTGGAACCCATTGCAATCGTACGGACCACACCGTCGCCGATCTGCTGCTGGACTTCGAGCGTCAACTCGGATTCCGGCACTTTCAGTGCGTCATAAACCTTCGGCACCGAATCCCGCGGGAACTCGACGTCAACAACAGCGCCAATTACTTCTACTACTTGGCCAGAACTCATGCCTGATACCTATATAGTCAAACTTAAATCAAATCTTCTTCAGTGCGCGCGACGGACTAACCGCCAATCGCCGCTGCACCACCAACAATCTCTGAGAGCTCTTGCGTAATAGCCGCTTGACGCGCCTTGTTGTATGCAAGCTGCAGCTCGTCGATCAGATTGCCCGCGTTATCGGAGGCCGCTTTCATCGCGACCATACGCGCCGCCTGCTCTGAGGCGATATTCTCCACTACGGCCTGATACACCAGGGATTCGATGTATCGGTCGAGGAGATGGTCAACAACCTCCTTGGCTTCCGGCTCGTAGATGTAGTCCCAGTGATGGTTCACTTCGTCTTCATCTGACGCTTCGCGCGGCAGCAGTTGCTCGGAGACCGCCTGCTGGGTCATCGAGTTCACAAAGTTGTTGTAGACCAGATACACACGGTCAACCGTGCCTTCCTGATACGCGTCCAACATCAGCTTCACCGTGCCGATGAGGTCATCGATGGACGGCGAATCGCCAATCTGCGAGACCTGCCCCATCACATTGCCGCCATTACGACGGAAGAACTGCAGCGCTTTTGAGCCAACCGTGCAGACGTCGATACCGACGCCCTTCTGGTCCCAATCACGCAGTTCTCGCAACAACATGCGGAACATGTTGCTGTTCAGGCCACCGCACAGGCCGCGGTCTGAAGACACAACGATGTAGCCAACGCGTTTTACGGTCTCGCGTTCTTCCATGTACGGATGGCTGTATTCGCTGTGTGCACTGCTGACGTGAGCAATCACGTTACGCATCTTCTCAGCGTACGGACGGGCGGCGGCCATGCGCTCTTGCGCGCGACGCATCTTCGATGCGGCCACCATCTCCATCGCACTCGTAATCTTGCGAGTGTTCTGAACGCTGCGAATTTTGGTGCGGATTTCCTTGGCGCCTGCCATGGGATTCCAACCTTTATCTTGTTTGTCGCACTTACCGCCGCAATTTCGCGGCGGCTACCTGTTGCTTCACCGGAGTCCGTCGCCTAGTAGACAGCATTAGCCTTGAAGCCATCCAACGCAGACTTCAGCTTCTCGTCGACCTCATCGGTAAGGTTCGGCTCAGCGTTGATGCTGTCCATCAACTCAGAGTGTTCAGCGTGCATGTGCGCCTGCATGGCATCCTCGAAGTCGCCTACTTTGGCGATTTCGACGTCATCCAGATAGCCACGCTCAACCGCGTACAACGACACGCCCATTTCCGCGACGCTCATTGGCGAATACTGCTTCTGCTTCATCAGCTCCATCACGCGCTGACCACGTTCCAGCTGGCGACGAGTCGCATCATCCAGGTCGGAAGCGAACTGCGCGAACGCGGCGAGCTCACGATATTGAGCGAGCGCCAAGCGCACGCCACCGCCAAGCTTCTTGACGATACCTGTCTGCGCAGCACCACCCACGCGAGACACCGACAAACCAGCGTTGATAGCCGGACGGATGTTTGCGTTGAAAAGGTCGGTCTCCAGGAAGATCTGACCGTCGGTGATGGAGATCACGTTGGTAGGAACGAACGCCGAGACGTCACCAGCCTGCGTTTCAATGATCGGCAGCGCCGTCAGAGAACCGGTCTGGCCTTTCACTTCGCCATTGGTGAACTTTTCCACGTACTCTGCGTTGACTCGAGCAGCACGCTCCAACAAACGGGAGTGCAGATAGAAGACATCTCCCGGATAGGCTTCGCGACCCGGCGGACGACGCAGCAGCAAGGAGACTTGGCGGTACGCCCAGGCCTGTTTGGTCAGGTCGTCGTATACGATCAGCGCGTCTTCGCCACGGTCACGGAAGTACTCACCCATCGAGCAGCCAGAGTACGGTGCGATGTATTGCATCGCGGCAGACTCGGAGGCGGTCGCGGCAACCACAATCGTGTGGTCCATTGCGCCGTGCTCTTCAAGTTTGCGCACGACGCCAGCAATCGACGATGCCTTCTGGCCAATCGCGACATATACGCACTTAACGCCGGTGCCTTTCTGGTTGATGATGGCATCAATAGCCACCGCAGACTTACCGGTCTGGCGGTCACCAATAACCAACTCGCGCTGGCCGCGTCCGATTGGCACCATGGCGTCGATGGCTTTCAAGCCTGTTTGCACAGGTTGGTCAACCGACTGACGTTCAATAACGCCCGGCGCAACCTTCTCAATCGGCGCGAACTCGTCAGCTTCCACCGGGCCTTTACCGTCGATCGGCTCACCCAGCGAGTTGACGACACGACCCAACAGGTTGCGGCCGGTAGGCACTTCCAGAATACGGCCCGTGCATTTGACGGTGTCGCCTTCGGAAATGTGCGTGTAGTCACCCAGGATAACCGCGCCAACGGAGTCGCGTTCCAGATTAAGCGCCAGACCGTAGCTGTTGCCGGGGAATTCGATCATCTCCCCTTGCATGGCATCGCTCAGGCCGTGAATACGCGCAATACCGTCGGTCAATGAGACAACGGTTCCTTCGGTACGCGCTTCAACGCCGACATCAAAATTCTGAATTCGTTCCTTAATCAGGTCCGAAATTTCTGTGGCACTCAGTTGCATGACTGAACCTCTATTCGATCAATTCTTGTTCGCTGCGGGCGTGGTCGCGCGCTTACGCGGCGGCACCACCAAGCGCCGTACCGAGCTGCGCGAGCCGCCCACGTACGGACGCGTCGATCACCAAATCGCCTGCGCGAATGATGACGCCGCCGATCAAAGCTTCATCTACCGTGACGGCGATGTCGACTTCGCGACCCAGGCGTCGGGCGACGGCTGCAGCAAGCTTGTCTTGCTGTGCCGCATCGAGCTCAAACGCGGAGACGATATCGACGTGGCGACGTCCCTCAAGCTCTGCACGGCGCGTCTCAAACTGCGCGCTGATTTCAGGCAAGGCCGCGGTGCGGTCTTTGGCGACCAGCAGACGGACAAAGTTGGCGCCGGTGTCGGACAGCCGGCCGTCGGCCACGCCCAGCATCAGCTCGGTCAACTTTTCAGCGTCAACGCGGGGATTGGCAATGACTCCCGCCATCGTCGGATCCCGCACGGCGTCAGCAAGAAAGCTGAGCATGTCTGACCATTCGGCCAGTTTGCCTTCGCTGTCTGCCTGACTCAGTGCGGCTTGCGCGTAAGGGCGCGCGATGGTGCTCATGTCTTCCATCGTTGCGTCCTTTTACAGCTCAGCTGCGAGCTTCTCCAAAGAAGCATTGTGGGCGGCTGCATCAACCTCCGCATCCAGGATGCGTTCGGCGCCGATGACTGCCAGACGCACAACCTCTCCACGCAACTGCTCGCGTGCCTGGTTGAGTTGCTGGTCAATTTCAGCTTGAGCTGCGGTTTTCATACGCTCGCCTTCTTCGCGACCGTCGTTCTTCGCAGACTCAACGATTTCCTCACCGCGCTTGTTTGCTTGAGCGATGATTTCCTTCGCCTGCTCGCGGGCCTCGCGCAGTTCTTCCTGCGCTTTGGCTTCCGCTTCTTCCCGATCTTTGATGCCTTGTTCGGCGGCAGCCAACCCTTCCGCAATGCGGTTAGAGCGGTCTTCCATCGCCTTCAGCACGGGGTTCCACAGGAACTTCATGACGAACCAGATCAGTACCGCGAAGGTACCCATCTGTCCGATTAGCGTTAGCGTCACGTTCACGTAACGTTACCTCGATCTCGCGCGGCTTAAGCGGCCGCTCTTCGTGTCATACAGCGAACCGCAGATGGTTCGCCGCATGTCCGTCTAGCTCGATGGGTCCGCCTGATTGTTACCAATCAAACCAGACCCGGCGCAACTCAGGCACCGATTGCAGCTTTGGCGGCGTCCACGAATGGGTTCGCGAAGACGAACCACATGGCGATACCAAGAACGATGAACGGGAACGCTTCCATCAGGCCGCCGCTGAACAGCATCTGGCCAAGCAGCATCGGACGCATTTCTGGCTGGCGTGCGATGCCATCGATGTACTTGCCGCAGATCAGTCCCCAGCCAAGGGCAGAACCGAGGCCAGCGAGGGCAAGAATGATGCCAACGACGAGCGCGGTGGACGAGTAGATCGAAGCGATATCAGCGGGGCTCATGAGAGTGTCTCCTCAATAAATGAGATTACGCAAAAGTTAAAACGGTTCTAGATTACAAAAATTCCGCTGCAAGCCTAGTGGTCTTCCTGATGCACCAACGATATATAAACGATGGTTAACATCATGAAGATGAAGGCTTGTAGCGTAACTACAACAATATGGAAAATTGCCCAGCCGCCACCGGGGACAAATTGAATCCACCAGGGCATCAGAGCGATCAGCATGAAGACGAGCTCGCCGGCGTACATGTTGCCGAAGAGTCGCAGTGCGAGTGACAAAGGCTTCGCAATCTCTTCCACCAGCGTCAGAGCGACGTTGACGGGAAAGAGCCACGGACCAAACGGGTGGGTCAGGTACATCTTGATGTAGCCCCAAACCCCTTTCAGCTTGATATTGAAGTAGGTGATGATCAGCAGCACCGACAGTGACATACCAAACGTTACGTCGAGGTTGGTGGTCGGCACCACCTTCAGGTAGACGTGGTGCGGGTCCGCTCCAAATATGTACTCACCAATCAGCGTGGCGATCCAAGGCAGCAGGTCAACCGGCACCAGGTCCATCGTGTTCATCAGGAACACCCAGACAAAAATGGTCAGACCCAGCGGGCCAACGATGGCAGGCGGCTTGCTTGGGAAAATGTCTTTGACCGTGCCGTTGACGAACTCAATCAGGATTTCGAAGAAGTTCTGCCAGCCAGACGGTGCATCCGTATTGATGCTCTTCCCTACCTTGTAGGCGCCCCACATGATGAGGCCGGCCAGTGCGGCACTTACGAGCCAAGCGTCGAGGAAGAAGACCGTGAAGTCGACCAATGCATCTGGCTTGTGGGTGGTTGGGTCACAACCAATACACCAGTTGGTCAAATGGTGCTGAATATATTGGACTGGGTTGTCAGTGGCTGCCGCTTCTGAACTCACCTAGGAGCTCCCCGATTGTTCGACGCGATTTCTCGCTTTATCGCCTGGCGGCAGTTTCTGCACACCTGGCTTGACCAAAAGTACGCCGCTGTAGGCGGCGACAAATCCAATCAGCATTGGTACCGGAGCCAGCTTCAAACCACCCATGCCCAATGCAAAAATACCTATGATCAGGACAAACCGTTGCACGGCGCCGACCAACAAAACCGCGGTCTCGCGACCGGGGTGGGTACGCGCAACCTCGGTTGCAGCGATGACCCGACGTGCGAACATCCAGCTATTCAGCATCGCCGCACCAGCGCCAAACGCCGCCGCCTGACTTGCACCCAACCCGCCAAACGCGAAGTAGGCGACAATTGCGGCCGCCAGCAGCAGCCCACACTGGGTCTGCAGCAATCGCCGCGCGTCAGCAGTCAGGCCAGCCATGGCGTCAGGGAAACCCTACATGTAAATTGCACCTAGCCGGACTGCCGCCCAGAGGTTCCCGAGACATTCTCTCGAGAGACCCATCAATGCGGCGCTAGGAGGAATAGCCGGAAGCCCTTAATCGAAGGCCGCAATTGTAGGGTTGAATGCAAACGCGATCAATCCATGGTGCGCCGGCCAGTATAACTACGGGTGCTGCGGCGCAGCAAGATGTTCAGACAATCACACTATTCTTCGTCTTCGTTCGGCAGCCCAATCCGCTCCAGAATCCCATCGAGTTGCTCGAGATCACCGTAGATGATGGTCAGTTTCCCTTTGCCGTTCTGGCGATGCTGCAGCGTGACGCTGGCCCCCAGATAGGTCGAAATTGATTCCTGCAGGCGCCGGATATTAGCGTCGGGTCGCGACGCATAAGTCGCCTCGCTCGGCGGCGCGAGCAGACTACGCACCAGTGCTTCGGTCTGGCGTGCTGTCAGACCATCAGCAACAATCCGCTCCGCGGTCTGGCGCTGTTGCAGCGCATCCAGCGCCAGCAAGGCACGGGCATGACCCATCTCGAGCTCGCCCGCCTCCAGTCGATCAGCCACATCCGGGTCCAGGTCCAGCAGCCGCAACGTGTTACTGACCGCGGCCCGCGAGCGCCCCACTGCGTCCGCTGCCGCCTGATGGGTCATCTCAAACTCGTCGATGAGCCGCCGCAGCGCGCGGGCTTCTTCGATCGGATTGAGATCTTCGCGCTGAATGTTCTCTATCAGCGCAATCGCGAGCGCCGCATCGTCGCCAATCTCGCGCACGACGGCCGGAACTTTGCTCAAGCCGGCCGCCTGAGCGGCTCGCCAACGTCGCTCGCCCGCAATGATCTCGAACCGACCTTCGCCCACCGGGCGTACGACCAGCGGTTGCACCACACCCTGCGAGCGAATGGAATCCGTCAGCGTCTGCAGGCTGTCTTGATCAAAACGGGTCCGCGGCTGATACCGTCCGCGCTCCAGCAGATCTATCGGCAGCTGCCGAAGCTGCTCGCCGGGAGCCGCCGTATCGCGCGCAGTCGCAACGCCGGTGTCAGACAGCAGAGCATCCAGACCACGCCCCAGTCCTCTTCTCTTGACCAATGTTGGTTGTCCTTTGTTCTCAGGCGCGCGCCTTGCGCATCACTTCCCCGGCGAGTTGCAGGTAGGCGACGGCGCCGCTTGAGCTACGGTCGTACAACAGTGCCGGCAACCCATGACTTGGCGCCTCCGCCAGACGCACGTTACGCGGGATGATCGTCGCGTAGACCTTGTCACCGAAGTGTTTGACGAGCTGAGCCGAAACCTGCGTACTCAAATTGTTGCGTGCGTCGAACATCGTGCGTAAAAGCCCCTCAACCCGCAGCTTCGGGTTGAGCAGCTTGCGAATCTTCTCGACGGTGTCCAGCAACGCGGACAAGCCTTCCAGCGCGTAATACTCACACTGCATCGGGATCATGACCGAGTCAGCCGCGGTCAGCGCATTAACGGTCAACATCGACAGTGCCGGAGGGCAGTCGATAATCACGTAGTGGTAACGCCCGACATGCTGCTGTAACGCGTTGCGCAAGCGCAGCTCACGTCCGATCTCGTCCAGCAGCGCCACCTCGGCACCTGTCAGATCGTCGTTGCCCGGCATCAAGTCGTAACGACAATGCTCGATCGACAAGATGGCGTCCGACGGCGGCACGTCTGCCATCAGAGCGTCATACGTCGAATGCTCAAGGCCACGCTTGTTGACGCCGCTGCCCATCGTCGCGTTGCCCTGCGGGTCTAGGTCAATCACCAATACACGCTGATCGCGCGCGGCCAACGACGCGGCGAGGTTAATGCTGGTTGTTGTTTTTCCGACGCCGCCTTTCTGATTGGCAACGGCGATGACACGCGTCACTTCGCGCTTGCTCCTCTAAGCGGGTTTAGCGACCACAATGTGGCGCTCCCCTTCTACTCCAACAGGGCGCACCCGCTGCGTATCCACCACGCACGCTGATTGCGCCTTCAGCGCCGCCAGCTCGGCCGGGTCCAATTTGCCCTTCATCGCTACCATTGCGCCACCTTCCGCCAACAACCGCAAGGCCAGCGTG
>CEUQ01172095.1_pt1 | contig 16769 bp, 16 predicted proteins | sample 361491 | NCBI WGS metagenome assembly CEUQ01 (sample SAMEA2622796, study PRJEB7988) | marine metagenome | biome: marine biome (ENVO:00000447); feature: marine epipelagic mixed layer (ENVO:xxxxxxxxx); material: "saline water (ENVO:00002010), including plankton (ENVO:xxxxxxxx)" | depth 120 m | reverse complement strand
TCATACGAAAAGCCATGGGCTTTAGACTTCCTCCGCAAATTCATTTTGACCAAATGATACTTTCTGATGAGTCGGCAGAAAAAAATCTCCTAATTCAACTCGCTGATAGAGACATTATTAGCGGCGAAACATTGCTCGAAAGATTTGGAGAGATTCCTTCAATCGAAAAAATAAGAATAAGAAGAGAAGTAAAAGACAGAGATGGAGATTCACTTACTCCTCCCAAGGCAAGTCCGTACCACAACCCTCAACACAAAGAAGATGTGGCAAAGCTTTCTATTAATAAGGACATTCTTGACAACGAAGAATATTTAGAAAGCATCGGACTTCCGCCGAAGGACGAGGAAGTAGAGGTTGATACCGAGAAAGAAGGTCAGCCACAAGAGAAGCAACAGCAAGAAAAAGAGTTTGATCCTGTGGGAAGGCCTGAAGATGGTCGTCCTAAAAATGCTAAAGATAAGCAGAAAAGAAAACAGAAGATTGTTAATCCTCGTTCTGGACCTCCAACATCTAGTAATGATAAAAGGTCTGATATAAATTCTGTGGACTATATATCTGTCAATGACTTAGTTTGGGCTTCGGAAGCTCAGAAGAAGATATCTGAGATAATTAACCCAGCAGTCCTTGCATCATTAGACAAAAAGAACTTAAGAAGTCTTACAAAGAAAGAAGTTAAAGACTTAGAGAACTTGAAGTTCAATGTTCTTTGTGCGATGGATAGCGGGCAAGATGTTACCGCAGAGACCGTCAATCACGCACTTAAGTTTTCAAAACCAGACATGAATAGTTATAATTCAACCTTAGCTTCTTTGGTGGATGGCTTTGTCGAATCCAATTCTAGACAGCCAACCATTGATGAATTTAGGAGCATTAGAGTTTCTGCATACGTGGCTACTAAAAACTAAACCCTCATTTTAAGCACGATTAAAAAAAAGAAGTGTATACTAAAATGAGGTGATACGATGAATATACCTATTTATAAAGATGAAATTGAAGCAGGGATCGCCGAGCAAGTAAAAGCCTCCGCTAGCATAGCTTTTCTTTCCCAGCTTAATGGCATTGAGCCAAACCAAATAGACCTTGATAATGCTAAGAAAATTGTCAAGGCTAGCGAGTTATTCGCACAGGCTGAAAGCAATCAAGATCAGATTGATCTTTATTATATTAATTCAGTCCTCGTTTCTACAGGTTGGAATAGAAACGACGACGTCTTTGAAAAAGAACAAACTTGGGCAGCTAGAAATACACCTGAAGACAAGCCCTTCAATCTTATGCACAATGAAAAAGAAATCATTGGGCACATTACTGGAAGCACCGTAATCGACAAGCAAGGCAAAGACCTTACTTTAGAAGAGATGTATCCAGAAGAGGACTTTGATATCGTAACAAGTGCTGTTATCTATAAAAGCTGGACAGATCCAGAAACTAGAGAACGCATTAACGAAATCATTTCTGAGATCGAGGCAGGAGAATGGTTTGTTTCCATGGAATGCTTGTTTAATGACTTTGATTATGCCGTGTCTCGTGAAGACGATCCCGGCTTCAACAAAGTTATTGCAAGAGATGAAGAATCCGCTTTTTTAACTAAACATCTTAGAGCGTATGGAGGAACTGGAGAATATAAAGGACACAAATTAGGAAGAATGTTAAGGAATATTTCTTTTTCTGGAAAGGGTCTTGTAAGAAAGCCTGCTAACCCTCGCAGTGTTATTCTAAATACAAAACCTTTTCTGTCCACTGAAAAAGTTCAAGCTACTGTATATTTTACGGAGACTAATAATATGTCTGAAAATGTATTTGAAGCTCAGATCGAGGAGCTTAAGTCACAGCTATCTGAGGCTAAAGCTAATGAAGCTGCTCTAAGAGATGAGGTTTCTAAACAGAAAGACGAAGAAATTCGTGCTAAAGTAGAAGCTTTTGAAGCAACTATTGCCGAAAAAGAAGAAGCAATTACTGAAGCCGAAGCTAAGGTTCAAGAAACTGAAGCTAAGGTGCAAGAGTTGGAAACAACTTTAGCGGAAACCCAAGAGAAGCTCGACGAAGCTGTTGCTGCTGTGGAAGCACAGAAGGCAGAAGCTAAGTTAGCTGCTCGTAAAGCCGCTCTTATTGAAGTCGGTGTATCTGAAGAAGAAGTCGAAGAAACTTTGGCTACTTTTGAAGAAGCATCAGATGAAATGTTTGAGCAAATCCTAGCTTTCCGATCCGAAGCTAAACCTGCTCCGCCAACAATGCCTAAAGGCAAGGTTGACGAGAAGGAAGAAGAAGAAGACGAGATGAAAGCTAAGTCCAAACCAGAAGAAAAGGCTAAATTAAAGCCTGTTAAAGCTGGTGAAGACGAAGAAGAAGTTGCTGAAGAAGAAGTAGATGAAGCTGAAGCCGGTGAAGAAGTCCTTGAAGACTTCGAGGAAGAAGCAGAAGCTACTCTTGCAGATGCTGGTGATGATGTCGTTGAAGAAATGAAATCTGTCGCTAGTGAATGGTTAGAAGAAAACGTTCTTCGCTCAACTTCCAACATTAAGTAATTGTTTCCAATAACTAAGGAGTAATTGAAATGGCTTTAAAAGCTGATAGAAATGAACTCGATGTAGATATCTCCTTCTTCTATGACGAAGGTACAGCTACTCGTGGTGGTGTCGTAATCCTCGACACTGTTGGTTCTGGAGCTGCTATGGACCAGTCACAAGCTAAAGTTAAATATGCTACCGTGACCGGAGCTAGCATTCCAGTTGGCGTTCTTCTAAATGATGTCGTTAATATTGACCTCACTCGTCAACACATTAACTGGCACAAAGATGAAGTTCAAAAGGGTAACAAAGTTGCAATTCTTAAGAAGGGCACGATTGTTACTAATATGATTGACACATCTACTCATGGTAGCTCACCTACCGCTGGTCAAGTAGCTTATGCAAGTTCAGGTACTGCTGGATACTTCAGTAATACCTACAGCCATGCTGCTGGCGACGATGAGGCGTTGGCTGTTGGTCGGTTTATGTCAACGGTAGATGAAGACGGTTATGCAAAAATCGAAATCAATCTGCCTAACCACGGTTAATTTTAGATTCCTATAAGGAGATAACTATAATGAGTATGACTCGCCCTGATGATAAGTTTATCGACCTTGTGAAACGCTCTGGTAGCGTTGACAGAGTCGAAGCGTTAGACGCGCAGCGAGAATTAGCCGTCGCCTTGGAGCAACCGCTCCGTAAAGGTGTTTTGGTTGGTGACGTTCTCGGCGGTATCTTTGAAAAGATGCCAATGGAACCCGGTGCTGCTGCTGAATTTCCACTAGATTTGCTTTCTCCCGGTACTGAGAGTGAGCATGTCGCCTACACTAATCCCGGCCACGGAAGAATTCCTGAACGTGCTGTCGAAGGTGATTACGTCATGGTTCCAACCTACACGGTTGCTTCCTCGATTGATTACCTACTTCGCTACGCTCGCGAAGCCCGTTGGGATGTTGTAGGTCGCGCAATGCAAGTTCTGGAAGCTGGTTTCACTAAGAAAATGAACGACGACGGATGGCACACACTGTTGGCCGCTGGCGTAGATAGAAATATCTTGGTTTATGATGGTGATGCAGCTGACGGACAGTTTACAAAGAGACTTATCTCTCTGTTGAAAACTGTTATGCGTCGCAATGCTGGTGGTAACACTGGTTCTATTAGTCGTGGTGCCATGACTGATTTGTACTGTAGCCCTGAAGCTATTGAAGATATCCGTAACTGGGGTATCGACCAAGTTGATGAAGTAACTCGTCGCGAGATTTACAATTCTAGCGATGATGGTGCTCCTCTTACTCGTGTATTTGGTGTAAACCTGCACGATATTGATGAGCTTGGCGAAGGCCAAGAATACCAGCTGTTCTACAGCAACCAACTTGGTGGTAGTCTCAACGGTACTGACCCTGAGTTGGTAGTAGGTTTGGACCTTTCCGCAAATGATAGCTTTATTATGCCTATCAAGCAGGAAGTTCAAGTTTACGAAGATGCCTCTCTGCATCGTCAGCAACGCGCTGGCTTCTACGGTTGGGCTGAGATTGGATTTGCTGTTCTTGATAACAGACGAGTTCTTCTTGGTTCCTTCTAAGTTAGAAGTAACGTTTATAAAAGCCGCCTGCGATTCATTTCGTGGGCGGTTTTTTTTGTATGGTGTATAATAAGATAGAATATTCTGTCTAAAAGACTTCTATATATAGAGGAGCAAAAATATGTCGGCAATGTCAAATTACCTTGAAGGTAAGTTGCTAGATCATCTTTTTAGAGATGATACATACTCAAAACCATCGAACATTTATGTTGGGCTAGTAAAATACTATGTGGCCGGAACCTTAGAGGCTGGCACTGTGACTCAAGAACTTTCTGGTGGTAGTTATGCTAGAGTAGCCCACGGCCCAGACAATGACAAATGGGAAACTGTTGGAGCTGCCGGTGCTACCCAAAATATGGGTAGTATATCTTTTCCTACTGCTAGTAGTGACTGGGGAATGGTTTCTGGTGTGATTGTTACAGACCACGCTACTGCCGGAAATGTACTACTACACGGAGCCCTCACGACTCCAAGAGACGTTAGAAATGGCGATCAATTTATTTTTGCTAGTGGCGACTTAGATATTACATTTGCATAGTCTCCACGATTCCAATAATGGGGATGTAAAATGGCACTTGTAATAGCCGACAGAGTAAAAGAGACCACGACCACTACAGGCACTGGCACAATTAATCTTGCTGGCGCCCCTAGTGGTTTTCAAACCTTTGTGTCTGGCGTTGGCAATAGCAACACTACATATTATACGATCGAAGATGCAAACGGCTCTTGGGAAATAGGTATTGGTACTGTCACCGACTCTAGCCCAGATACTCTTGCTCGCACGACTGTTCTTGCTACTAGTAATGGTGACACTACTAAAATAACACTGTCTAGCGGTACGCACACAGTCTTTGGTACATATGCAGCTGGAAAAGCTGTATACCTAGATGCTAGTGGTGTTTTGTCTCACAGCATTGTCGATGCTGACATAAGTGGTAGTGCTTCTATAGCAAACTCCAAGCTAGCAAACAGTTCTGTCAATTTTGGTGGTGTTAGTCTTTCTTTAGGTGGTTCTGACACTACTCCTGCATTTGACCTTTCTGATGCCACTAATTATCCAACGTCAAGTCTTAGTGGTACGATTACAAATGCTCAGCTAGCCGGAAGCATAACCAACGCAAAATTAGCAAATGACTCAGTTAGCTTTGGCGGAATAACTGTAGCCTTGGGCGCTTCTGATGATACTCCGGCTTTCGATTTGTCGGATGCTACAAATTACCCCACTTCTAGTTTAAGTGGCACGATAACAAACACCCAGTTGGCTGGAAGTATAGCAAATGCAAAGTTAGCTAATTCTAGTATTACTGTAGCAGCAGGCTCAGACAGTACTGCTATATCGCTTGGTGGCACAATTACCTTTGCAGGAACCTCCAATGAAGTTGAGGTCTCAGAGTCTGCCGGAACAATTACCATTGGCTTACCATCTACCATCACGGCTAATGTGACTGGTAATGTTTCAGGAACGTCAGCGACTGTAACAGGAGCAACGCAAGCTTCTATTACCTCTGCGGCAAATTTGGCGACCGTAGGTACTATCACAACTGGAGTATGGCAAGCTACAGACGTGGCCGTTGCTCATGGTGGTACTGGAGCGTCTACTGCCTCTGCTGCTAGAACTAATTTAGGCGTAGCGATAGGTAGTGATGTACAAGCTTATGATGCTCAGTTAGATACTCTCGCAGCCCTTACAGCAAACCAAGTGGCTGGATTGGTAGACTTGGCTACACTTGAAGCTCCAGCATCTGATGGTCAATTTGTAGTTGCTACTGGCGCAGGTGCCTTTGCCTACGAGAGCGGAGCAACTGCAAGAACTTCTCTTGGTCTTGGCGACATTGCTACTCAAGATCATGACAGTGTTGATATAGACGGCGGAAATATAGACGGTGTTACAATTGCTACTAGTGATGTCACTGTAGGCAGTACTAAAACGCTGGATGTTTCTGCCGGAACCTTGACAACTTCTGCTGCTCAAAATTTAGCTATAGTTCAAGGTGCAGCTTCCAATATAGACATTGGAGGTTATGAGCTGAGAGCGCAGACTCTAAACTCCGACGTGTCCACTGGAACAGCGCCTTTGACAGTATCTTCTACAACGAAGGTCGCAAATCTTAATGCGGATAAGCTAGATGATCAAGAAGGAAGTTACTATCTAGATTTTAGCAATTTTGTCATTGATGATGATGAAATACCTATCGCAAAACTGGCGTCTGATTCTATCAACTTTGGTGGAGTTACTTTGGCCCTTGGTGCTTCCGATACAACTCCGGCCTTTGATTTGTCGGATGCCACAAACTATCCTACTTCTAGCTTAAGCGGCACGATAACAAATGCCCAGCTTGCTGGAAGTATAGCTAACGCAAAACTAGCGAACTCTTCTATAACAGTTTCTGATAGCGAAAGTACACCCAATACAACTGCTATAGCTTTAGGTGGCACTTTAACATTCGCAGGCACAGCCAATGAAACAACAGTAATAGAAAGTGGAGGAACAATTACTATTGGTCTTCCAAATAACGTGACTATTGCTGGAACTCTTACTGTAGATAGTGTTGGCATCACGGCTGTACAGACTAGCGCTGAGTCATTTGCTAACAACGATACTAGTATAATGACCTCCGCCGCGATTGAAGATAAAATCTTATCTTATAGTTATAGCGATACGACGGGTACTGTTACTAGCGTAGCTATCACTGGAACTGATGGCATTCAGGTAGACAGCGGCTCTCCTGTTACTAGTTCGGGGACTATAACTTTAGGCTTATCGGGCATAGCTAATGATAAACTTGCAAATAGCTCGGTCAGTTTTGGCGGTGTTAGTGTCGCTTTAGGCGCATCTGATGATACTCCAGCTTTTGACCTTGCTGACGCTACGAACTATCCAACCTCAAGCCTTAGTGGAACAATTACAAACGCGCAGCTTGCAGGAAGTATAGCCAACGCAAAATTATCAAACTCTTCTATAACAGTCAGTGATGGAAGTAGCACTACCGCCGTGTCTCTTGGCGGCACAATAACATTCTCGGGAACGGCTAATGAAGTAGAAGTAGGCGAATCTTCGGGAACGATTACTATTGGATTGCCTAGTAGCATTACGGCTAATGTTACTGGTAATCTAACTGGCGACGTTACAGGTAACGCTGATACTGCAACAGTGGCTACTACCGTAACTATCACAGATAACGAAAATGAAAATGAAAACAACGCTATTATCTTTACTGCTGGTGGAGATGTAGATGGCGGAAATATTGGCTTGGAGTCTGACGGAGACCTAACCTACAACCCTAGCACGGGCACAGTAAAAACCACCAATCTTCTAGTTGGAGATGGTGGAAATATTGGTTCTGCTAGTGATGCAGATTCAATTTCAATATCGTCTGGAGGAACTGTTTCACTCAGTCAGGGTCTTGTTACAAAGCTTACTACAGGTCATACGGCCACTGGTAGCGATCCAAACATGGTTCTTACCCTTGACTTGGCTACTAGTAACTATTTCAGAGTTCAGCTAGGATCTGGTGAAGACATCACTGCTGTGAACTTTACCAACCCTACAGTAGGCCAAAGATTTTTGATTAGATTTGAACAGCCTAGTTCTGGCACAAAAGCCACGGTTGTCTGGACTGACTTGGATGCTCCAGACGGAACAAACACTCTTTTGTATTGGCCCGGAGGAACTGCTCCAACCTTAACAGAAACCAATTCAAGTGCTGATCTTATTGGTTTTGTATGCGTCTCAAATCCAGCTGGTAGTACGATGGCATTTGATGGATTCATTGTGGGGCAAGATATAAGATAATGGCTACTACAACAGTCAGCATAGGATCAAACCAAAGTATAGATACAGAAACTCCCGCCACTACTTCAGGCAGTGGGCCTTCTTATACTGTCACCTTTGAAACAACTCCAACAGGTATCCATGTTGGCGATATTGGTTTTATGGATACTGAAGACGCTGGTGGTGGAAATGCATCTGACTATACGTTCTTGGTCACTGCCATCAGCGGAGATGATATAACTTTAAAATATTTGACAGACACTGGTTCAAAAGGTGACGCTTCTCCAGTAGGACTATACGACGGAACTGGCACTAGTGGCGCCCCAAATCAAGCAGAGATGGTCTTCAAAAGAGCCTTTTCGACAATCACTCTGTTTGAAGCTATGGTAGATGATGCTAGCCCAGACTATTGGGGAAGTAGCGACGATGTTGTCGGTGAGCTACATGCAGATTCTAATTTTACGGATGCGACTGTTAACTTTGACAACAAGCAAAGTTTGTCTTCCGTAACTCTTTCTGTCTATGAAGACGACAGGCATGATGGTACGGCAGAAAGTGGAGCTTTATGGAAACCAACAGCTAATTCTGGTCATAACGTAGGTATTCTTAGAATTAATATAGATAACATGACTGCTGAGTGGCTGGACATAAGTTTAGATAGTCTGGACTCTAGAAATACTAACAGGGCAATAACTTTTGTTGGAACTAATGATGACAATATCATAAGAAACAATCTCTTACATGATAAAGGAGGAAACCCCGGAAGCACTGGCCCTACCGCAATGCAAGCACTTGCAGCTGGTGGCACCTCTGACACTATAAGTGTAATCAATAACATCATATACAATTGGGTAGAAACGTCTAATGACCACACTGTTGGAATTAACTTCAATCAGTGGCAAGGAACCGTTAACATCTACGGTAATACTCTTTATAACTTACAGTCAAATGGGGGCAGCAAATACGCTTATGGCATCCTGTTTGCAAATAACTCAAACAATACAACTAATATAAAAAACAATATAGTCGCACAGCTTAGTGGATCTCAAGAAAGAGCTTATTACAAAAATAATGCCAGTTCTACGGTAAATTCGGCCAACAACCTTTCCGATGATACTGCTGACGCTGCCTACGACGCTGAAGACATGAATCAGAGCCTAAATGACTCTACTGCCTTGACTGGAAAAACTTTAGCTGAAATAGACTTTGTCTCTACAGGTGCTGGTTCGGAAGATTTACATCTTGACGTTGACTCTATTTGTATTGGCGCCGGAGTTGATCTTGGAACAACAAATGGAGTTAACATAGATATAGATGGCGAAACGATGTCTGGTAACTGGAGTATAGGTGCTGACTGGGTAAGCGCCGGAGGATCAGAGTCATTTTTAATTTTTGTTGATTAGGCAAAATAATGGAAATCATTGTAAAAGCAAATAATGGACCTTCTCCAACTTCATATAAAGATGGTGACATAGTTCAGGCATTTACGTTGGATGAGATCTATTATCATCACGCACAAAACAAGTGTAATGTTAAAAATTTTTCCTTTACTACTGATGGGGCGAGGACGGCAGACCCATTGCTAATAAAGTTCTTGGAAAGAACTAAGACATATAAGTTTGAAAGGCTTAATTCAAATGATGTCAGAAGGACAAATCTAATAACTAACCAGCAGGATATACTAAGCAAAACACCAAATCAAGATGGCGAAAGGATCAACGCCTATAAATACATCAGCCGCAGGTTGAAAAGTAAAAATCATGCAATTTTTAAAACTAACGGATTGGAGTACTGGTACACAAAAGAAAGGAACGACATAGACATTAATGCTGTTTGGAATGACATAGAAACTCACACAAATTTTTTGCAATCAGATCATGCAAACTTTCCTTTTTCAGACGTTGAAAAAAGGCATTTCATTGCCATAAATACTTCGGGACGAAGCTATGTCGGCGATTCATTTACGAGAGTCGAGCTGTCTGGAGATACTGTTCACACCCGGCAAGAAGTTGCCATCGAAGAAATTCCCGAAAGCCCACCAGAAGATTACGAGCCTATCTTGCTAGCGAAAAGAAAATGGTTTGTTCCTTATTGGGATCTTACAACTGAGCTTGGCAGTTCTGTAGACGACCTTAGAAATGTGGACCATGTGTGCGATTGCAGAAAGCCAATGGACGAAAGAGAACACATTGACATCTTAACTTATGATAAGATCGCCGCAGGAGTTATATAGATGGAAAGATGCGAATGCGCGTCTGCTGGTTTCTGCAATTTTTATAAACAAGAAATGACTTATGACCCACCAAACTGGCAGTGGTGTAGGGACGCCTCTCCAGAAGATAGGGCCAAATACAAAATTTCATGTGAAAAGAAACAAGCAAGGGAAGCAAGAGAGAAACGCTCTTTCTTAGAAGCGGATTATATAACAAACTCACAACTCATAAAAGATTGCAAAGATCTTTTACTCCCTAAGATTGCTAACCTTAACTTGAAGGGAGTTATCGGCATTCCAAGATCTGGGATGTTTCCAGCAAGCATGATTGCGATGTGGCTCAATCTGCCAATGTATTATCTAGATGCTCTTGAGTCTCCTCAACCTCTTTCCGCAGCTAGTCGTTTTGGCGGAATAAGAATGTTAAAATATAAAGGTAGCAATGGAAGTTTTTTAGTCGTAGATGACACCATTTACAACGGCAAAGCAATGAAAAATTTCATGCCCCGCATATTAGAGGATGTACATACTTGTTCCGTCTACGTCAGGCCAGAATCTGAATTCAAACCAGATTTTTATGCCAGAGAGCTAAAGGCACCTCATTTATTAGAATGGAATCTTTTTAACTGTACTTACATAGAGTATGCACTACTAGACTTTGATGGAATACTTTGCCCTAATGTTCCACAAGAGGCCTGCAAAGATGAAGATAAATATATAGACTATATTTCTACTGTAGAGCCTTTTTATCACAGAATTCCCAAGACTAAATGTGTAGGGATAGTTACGGCTCGTTTAGAAAAGTACAGAGCTATAACAGAAGCGTGGCTGAAGAGGTATGGAATTAATTATGGTTTTCTGGAAATGTATCCTACAGAAAAGAAAGACATAAGAGACAAAAATCACATCGAAGAATCTTCTACGTTCAAAGCTAAAATATTCAAACGGTCACATGCCAAGTTTTTTATAGAAAGCGAGATCGCAGAAGCCACTAGAATAAAAGAAAAAAGTGGAAAGTTTGTGGTGTGTCCAAGCTGATATGTTTTGCAATTATCCATTCCATATGCTGCATGTTCTTGAAAAGGAAAATCATGAAAATTAAAGAATACGAAACAACTCAAGAGATGTATCTTGATGTGCCAAAAGGAGGAGTGGGTGTGGAGATAGGTGTATGCAAAGGCATGAATGCAATAAATCTTTGGCATATAACCAGACCTTCCAAAATGTATTTATGTGATATTTGGAAAGAGAGACATCCAAATATGTGTTTAATAGAAGATACGAGCTTATGGGAAGACGATCATGAAGATCTAGTGAAAAAGTTTTTTCCGCAAGAGGTACAAAGAGGCACGGTGGAAACACATAGAGAGTGGGGAGGAAACTTTCTACACACTCTACAGGATAACGATCTAGACTGGGTTTATATAGATGCGTGTCACGATTACAAGCCGGTCAGTATAGAGTTAGAGGCTTCTTTGCTTAAGGTAAAGCCCGGTGGATTGATTATGGGTCATGATTATGCACCAAATGCGCAGGTCTGGAAGGCCGGAGTTGTCAGGGCGGTAAATGAGAAGATACAAGAAGGAAAGATTAGGATGATAGGTATTACCATAGAACGGTGGCCTAGTTTTATGTGTGAGGTATTATGATTTACTTACCTAGAAGAGCAGTGTTCATACATATACCAAGAACCGGTGGGCACTCTATAAAAAATGCCATAGCGAAGTCTTGCATTGGGCAGAACATACCAATAGTTGTGAGTACAATCCCAACTTTCATAAAGCAATTTGAGCGTGTGCAGATACATCAAACTGCCTCTACTCTAAGAGGTTACATACGCGAATGGAATGATATATATAGGTTTGCGGTTCATAGACCAATGCAAGAGAGAATGCAAAGTATATTCAAATGGGTAGAGCATTTGAAAAAAGAAGGATTTCACGAGCAAGAATATGTTTCCGATGAAATAAAAGAATTTGTAGGTAGAGATGATTACAAAGAATGGATAACGGAAAACTGGAAAAGTCACACTACGCAGTTTTTCACTGAGGGCGTCTATGGAGAAGATCTTGGTGTTGAAGTCTATAACTTTGAGGACCTGCCTCAAAGATGGGATGAGATATGTGACAAATGCAGCATACCAAGATGTGAGCTACCCCATCTAAACACAGCTTAATCTTTTTATATTGTATAAAAAAAAGTGTATATTCTTATGTGAGGGTTGTTTTTTTTAGAGTTTTAGCAGATAGGAGCTAATTATGCTTGGTTTTAATGCAATTAGTGAAAATCCTATCTCCTCAATACCAAGAGTTGGCGTTACGATAGAAGGATCGTCTTCTGTTTCTTCGTCTGGATCTATTGCATCTAGTCCATTTTTAATATTCAACGTAGAACATTCGCAGTCTTGTTCTTCTAGCACTTCTGCATCTGCTGTGTTGAATTTCTTTGCTACGTTTGAGGCTTCTTCAAACGCTACAGTTCAGTCTGTAGCTGAGATGAAACTAGCAGGATTTATTTCTGCTTCATCTTCTGGATCTGTTTCCCCAACACCAAGTTTAGACATATCTGGAAAGTCTTCTAGTAGTTCTTCAGGCTCTGTAGCTGCGATTGGCACTAGGGTATTGTTTGGACTAGCTTCCAAGTCTGCTTCTGGGTCAGTAGCCGCAAGTCCATTTTTGAACATTGTTTCTTCCAGTTCTTTTTCTGCTTCTGCAAGCACTTCAATTACTGGTTTTTTGAACTTATCGGCTAGCTCTTCAAGTTCGTCCAGCGCCTCTATGACCTCAACCCCTTTCTTGATATTGGGTGCGAAGGCTAGTAACTCTTCATCTGCCTCTTTGTCACCAATCCCGAAACTAAACATATCTGGATTAGGTTCGTTTTCTTCTTCGGCCAGCACCTCTGGAACTGGAACGCCTCTGGTTAGTGGGTCTTCAAATCCTACAACTTCGGCAAATATATCATCTATCGGTGTATTATATAATGGAGGCTTTTCATCAATAGTAGGAAACATTTACCTACAACCCAGACTAACGAATCCTCTGGACAATCCAGACATTGTTAGTTTCACACTATTTTTAAACAAGGAAGAGTCTTTTACAAGTTACATTTCAAAGACTAAGAGCATGGATGGGTTTATCGACAAATCATTGGCTATTAGTAGTTACATAGACAAGCAATCCGGTGTTGATTCATATATAGACAAACAAATAGAAAAAACACTAACGAGGGAGAGATAATGGCAGCTAACGAAATACATGAAAATGATATCGGCACTAAATTTAAGCTGACAGTAAAAGACGGTAGTAGTGCCGTTAATATATCTAGCGCTGTGTCGGCTGGTACTAAGCAGGTAATTATCAAAAAACCATCTGGTGATAAGTTAGAGAAGAATGCATCTTTTACAACTGACGGCACTGATGGAGTTATGGAATACACAACAGTAGCAAATGACTTAGATGAGTCTGGTACATATAAGCTACAAGGCAAGGTTCAGATCACAGACGGTACTTTTTTTACGGACGTTCACACATTCAAAGTTTACAGAAACATATAAGGAGTACTAGATGAGCTGGCAAAATGAAATGACGATCATAGTTCGTCACTTAATCAATGATCTAGATTCTAGTTCTTACACCTTTACTGATAGTAGAATAGAAGAAAGCATACTCGTGTCTTCCCAACTAGTACTGCATGAAGTAGACTTTGAAAGTTCTTACACTGTAGATGTTGACTCTTTGACACTTACACCAGACCCTACAGCAAGCACCGGAAGTGACGGCAAAGATGATGGGTTTATAAGCCTAGTGTCTTTGAAGACTGGATGCTTGTTACTTGGTAGCGAAATGAAAACAAATGCGCTAAGTGCAATATCTCTCAAAGATGGCCCTTCCGCAATTGACACCAGAGGCATTGTTCAAGGACTGAATATCTTATACACGGATCTTTGTAAGAAGTACGAAGATACCAAAACACAATACAAACTCAACGGAATTGTCGGGAAAGCAATACTTGGCCCTTACTCTCCGGGTTCAGACAGTATAGCCAGACAACGCTTAGACAACAGATGGGGATATTTTGAATAATGGCTGAGTATACCAACCCTGCACTAAAAAGCTTAATTGATAGCGAGCTACCAGATAATACTGTTGGCTCGATTACCGCAGCGAACATTCGTGAGAACATGAAAAATGTTGCGGACTCTATCATACCAATCATGGCTAGTGGTTCCGATGTCTATTTCAAGAATGACATAGATATTAGGGACAACTCAGTAACTGGAGCTGGTAAGAAGATCGGTTCTATATTTGGTCAGTGGGATACTAAGCACGTAGCCGAAGTAAGGTTTGTCACTGGTGACGACACTTCAAACAAAGACGATGGAGAGATACATTTTCTAACAGCCGAAGATGGAAGACCTCGCAAGTCTGTGATAATAGACAATCACGGATCTTTGGAAGTCCTTGGTAGTGGTAATAGGTATGGAGCATATGTCAGATCTATTCATGGCTCTGGCGTGAATCTTTTATTAGATGGTCATAACAACATAGCTTACCCTAGTGGCCAAGGCTTTTCTTTAGGCCATTGGAAAAACAATGACTCAAGCTATACACATAAGTTTGTAATTACTAAAGATGACAAATTTGGCTTTGGTATTACCAACCCTGAAGAGAAGTTTCACATACGAGGATTGGACTCCTCTTTAAGATATGAACAAAAAACTGGTGGTACTGAAAGACCCTTCTTAAATCTTCTTAAATATGGAACGGACTACAGCTATGACCAATATCGAGTTGGTTTTGGTCTTGGTGTGTTTTCTCCGGGAAGTGGCACTGGTTATTTCTACATTGGGACAGACTCAAATAGAGATAAAGTCACCAACAACACAGACGCTTCTTTTGTTTTAGACAGTGGAGGCCATATATCTTTAGCTACCTCTGCTAGACCAGAGGATACTGTTGTTATTGGTAGTAATCTTGGCACTTTCACGCCAAGTGGCGTAGGAACTAGTGTTGTCGTTGGTCACAATGGTGGTCCTTCACAGCTCATTATTGGTTCTGGTGCTGGAGCTTCTTACCAAACTAAATGGGCCAAATTCAAATGGCACAACAATAATAAAAGACTTGCGATTACTACTAAAAAGCAGTACGAGCAAGATAACCAGTTGGTGCTCGACGCTTCTACTGGTTATGTAGGTGTGGCCACTTCTGGAGCTCCAGATAGTCACTGGACTCCTGCGTACAACTTCCATGTTTATAACAGCGGAAGTGCAGTACAGTCTACTGTAGAAAATGCAACCAATGACGGCGCTGCAATTTATATCGGAGCGAAGACAGAAGGTAGCGGAAATGCAGAAATAGGACTCTGGTCTGCTATTGGCTATAAGGCATCTACAGATGTCCTAAAGATCAATAACTCAGGATCTCTTAACCCTTCAAATCTTACCATAAATAGGCACGGTAACGTTGGATTGAACACAGCCGCACCTTATGCTGGCAACTCTATCGGTACTAATAGACTTCATGTTTATGGGGACGACTCTGCTGTATTAATTGGTACGCCTGTTGGTGGTGCTGGAAACTCAGCATTAAGACTGCTTGGCTCTCGTAGCACAAATGACTCTGCTTACATTCAAGCTGGTACAACCGCCGCAGATACTGGAGCAAAGCTAGCAGTCAATAGATTTGACACTGACAACACGAATATAAATCAATTTAATGTTTATTCAGACGCCAGTACATTTCATGGTTCGCTCACTACTTCTAGTGGTGTAATCATATCGCAGACAAGAACGCCTTTAGCTTCTAGTCCTTGTTCTGTTGGACACATTGCTTGGGATACAAGTTATTTGTACGTTTGTACTGCATCTAACACTTGGAAACGAATTACTTTAAGCTCATTTTAATGGAGAATAAAAATGCCTAACGCGGTAACAAATGCTCATTCTTCAATCACTGTTGAAAATAATGGTTCTGTAGTGACTGGAGTAGATAAGTTTGGTAATACTCATGAGATTAATCCAGAGGATTCTGGCATGGGTATTAACAAGAAAGGTGAGCCAGCTCAGTTAAACGCCAACCTTTCTGATAGATTTGACGATGCTAGATACTATACAGGCGACGCAGCTACTTAATAGGTGAATAATGGCTAATCCAGTAACAAAAGCGATATCTTCAAATGATGTCAAAAACGGAAATTTTGTAGCACATGTAAGCAAAGCAGGAACAATTGAAACAGTTGCTCCTCCTATACTAGATTCATCTACAGGAAAAGATTTAGATGGAAGGTTTGATGATCTAAGATATTACAGTGGAGATTCAAGCACTGATGGGGCAGGAGGTCCGACCACTATCACTTGTGTTGTGTGGGACACCCAAGACAATGGTTATTGGTTGTCTAGTAGTACAGACGCTAGTCATGATCCCGGTTCCAGCAATAATTATGGGAGTCCAACGAGGAGTGCTGCCGAATGGAAAGTTGGGTTTGAGAGGAATTAACGATGTCACATAGATATAGATACTACAAAGCTTATTTTAGGTTTCAAAATGTTGTTGTTCCACAAGGAGCGACTATAGATAGTGCATACATAAAACTAAACTGGGAGGGTGGAGAAGACGTTGATTTCTTAATAGCTGCTGTAGATGTTGATGATTTTGATGCACCCACCGACAATACATATGCCGCTCATGGTACTGAAAC
>CEUQ01020110.1_pt1 | contig 16787 bp, 18 predicted proteins | sample 361491 | NCBI WGS metagenome assembly CEUQ01 (sample SAMEA2622796, study PRJEB7988) | marine metagenome | biome: marine biome (ENVO:00000447); feature: marine epipelagic mixed layer (ENVO:xxxxxxxxx); material: "saline water (ENVO:00002010), including plankton (ENVO:xxxxxxxx)" | depth 120 m | reverse complement strand
AAATTAGATAATAATGTATTTAATGATGTTGTATTTGGTCTCTCAAAAGCTTGTAAAGAAAATGATTGTGCTCTTATTGGTGGAGAAACAGCAGAAATGCCAGGCTTTTATGGTGAAGATGAATATGATTTGTGCGGAACTGTTGTTGGTGTGGTAGATGGAGATAATTTATTGTCTGATCGAAAAACAAACAAAGGAGATATTTTAATTGGTTTACCATCTACTGGCCTGCATACAAATGGATACTCATTAGCTCGAAAAGTTTTATTAGATAAATTTTCAATTGATGAAAATATACCTGAACTAGGCTTATCGGTGGCAGATTCTTTATTATCTATACATAAATCTTATTTAAATGTTTTATCAGATGCTTTAAATCAAAATTGGCTTTTAGGTTTATCTCATATTACAGGAGGTGGGTTAGAAGGCAATACATACAGAATATTACCTAAAGATCAAAAACTTATAATTGATTGGAATGTTTGGGAATGGCCAGCTATTTTTAAATTAATACAAGATGTTGGTAATGTTCCTACTTCAGATATGAAAAGAAGTTTTAACCTTGGTATAGGAATGGTTTTAGTAGTAAAAAAAGACAATCTAAGCGAAGCAGAAAATTATTTGAATGAGAAAAAGGAAGATTATTATATTCTTGGTGAAATAGGTTGATGAATGTAGGTGTTTTAGGTGCAGGTTCTTGGGGTTCGGCTCTCTCTCTAGTATTATCTCATAATCATAATTATCAAATATCCTTATATCATCATGATAATTATTATGATTCGAATAATTCATTTAAATATTTAAACAAAAGTATTCCTAAAAACATTAAAATTACCTCATTTTTAAAAGAATTTTCTATGCTAGATATAGTGTTTATTGCATTGCCAACTGAATTTATTAATACAGTTTTAAACGAGATAGCATCCAAATCAATTTCCGGCTTAAATAAAAATACAGTTTGGGTAAACTGCTCAAAAGGTTTTGATTTTAATTATGAAGATAGATTTTCTAATACTTTAATAAAGAATTTTGATATAGAAAAAAATAATTTTGTTGTTTTGTCAGGTCCAAGCCATGCTGAAGAAGTGGCTCAAAAAATCCCAACAGCTGTTGTAGTATCTTCTGCATCTCAAGAAAAATCTAATTTAATTCAAGGATTATTATCTAATCATTATTTTAGAGTTTATACAAATCCAGATATTGCTGGAGTAGAGATTGGGGGTGCATGTAAAAATATTATTTCAATTGCAGCTGGAATATGCGTTGGTTTAGGTTATGGAGATAATACTATCTCTGCTTTAATATCGAGAGGTTTGCAAGAAATAATTAGATTAGGATCTGTGTTAGGTGCAGATAAAAACACTTTTTATGGTTTAAGTGGGTTAGGAGATTTATCAGTCACCGCATTTAGTAAATTTAGTAGAAATAGACAATTTGGAATTAAGTTAGGAGAGGGTATTAATTTTGATAAAGCTCAATTAGATATAAATATGGTTATTGAGGGTGTTAATGCTACTAGAATTGTACATAAAATATCTAAAAAACATAAAATAAGTATGCCTATAGTAAATGAGGTCTATAGTATATTATTTGATAAGAAGAATCCAAAATTAGCTATAAACGAGTTGATGGATAGACAATTAAAACAAGAAATGATTTAATTAAAGAGGAAATTATGAATAAAAGAAAAAGAACAGCAAATAAAAAGCATAGAAAAAATAAAGATAGAATGAAGAAATTAAAGCAGGAGTCTTTAAAACTTAAAAAAACTATTACAAAAGTAGCGGCTCCTAAAAAAGAAAAAGTTGATGAGAAAGTTAAAAAAACAAAAAAAACTGCTACTAAGAAAACACCTGCTAAGAAAACTGCTGCTAAAAAAGCACCTGCTAAGAAAGCTGCTGCTAAAAAATAGCTTTAAATTAAGCTAAAAACCTTAATTGGGGGGTATTTAGAATGATTTGTATATCAACCATTAGTAACTCAAAAAAAATATTAAAAAATATTTCTAAAGAGTTGTTAAATAAAAAAATGACAGCATGCACCCATATAAGTAAAATTTTATATTCGAATTATATATGGGAGGGTAAGATTATTCATGAAAAAGAATATAAATTAGAAGTTAAAACAATAGATAAATATGAAAAATCTATTATTTCTATAATTAAAGAGCATCATAATTATGAAATATTTGAATTGTCAAAGAAAAAAATAGTCAACTTAAATAGTGAATATTTGAAATGGTTTAAAAATCAATTAAAGTAAAGAATATATGGAGTTTTTATATGCAATACAGGAATTTAGGTAAATCAGGATTAAAGGTAAGTTGTTTATCGTTTGGGTCTTGGGTTACTTTTGTCAACCAGTTAACTGAAAATACAGCCTTGACATGCATGTCAATTGCTCGTGACCATGGAGTTAATTTTTTTGATAATGCCGAAGCTTATGCTAATGGAAAATCAGAAATTTTAATGGGAAAACTATTTAAAAAATTAAAATGGTCTCGAGACTCTTATATTGTTTCAAGTAAAGTATTTTGGGGTGGAGAATTACCAACACAAAGAGGTTTAAGCAAAAAGCATATTCACGATGCATGTAATAATACTCTTAAAAGATTGCAAGTTGAATATTTAGATTTATACTATTGTCATAGACCTGATCCAGAAACCCCTATAGAAGAAACTGTTTATGCTATGAATGATTTAATTAATCAGGGAAAAATTATGTATTGGGGAACTTCAGAGTGGAGTGCAGCAGAAATTGATTATGCATTTAAAATATCTGAAAAATATAATTTACGAGGCCCTACAATGGAGCAACCTCAATATAATTTATTATTTCGTGATCGTTTCGAAAAGGAATATAAACCAATATTTAAAAAATATCAAATTGGATCTACTATTTGGTCACCTTTAGCATCAGGTGTTTTATCAGGAAAATATATGAAAAGGATGCCAAATAAACATAGATTTAAAGTTAAAGGGTATGAGTGGCTAAAAGATGAATTGTTAAATGAAAAATTCATTCCGAAACTTAGTCTTGTAAAAAAAGTTTCTGAGGAATTGAATGTCTCTATGGCTCAACTATCTATTGCTTGGTGCTTAAAAAATCAAAATGTAAGCTCTGTTATTTTAGGAGCATCCAAAAAAGGCCAGTTAAAAGAAAATTTAGCTTCATTAGAAGTGTATGATATGTTAAATGAAGAAATAATGACTATTTTAAATATTTAATAAATGATAGAAAAGAAAACATGTGTCGTATGTAACAATGATATAATTATAATAAATTGTCACTATACTTGTAAAATTTGTGGTTTCAGTGAAAATTGTCATGATTTCCCTCATATGATAGATATGGGTAGTGAGCTTGAAAAAAGTTGATATAGAGTCATCTTGGTATGAAATTTTAAAGAATGAATTTGAAGAGGAATACTTTTCTAATCTTAGATTTTTTATAAGGGAAGAGTATAAAAATAAAGAAATATTTCCACCTGCAAAATTGATTTTTAATGCATTTAATTTAACTCCAGTTAATAATGTAAAGGTTGTTATAATTGGACAAGACCCTTACCATGGAGCAGGTCAAGCTCATGGTTTATCTTTTAGTGTTCCTAATGGAGTTAAAATCCCTCCATCTTTAATGAATATTTATAAAGAGTTGCAATCTGATATGCACAAAGAAATTCCTGAACATGGGTTGTTAGAAAATTGGGCAAGTCAAGGGGTGTTATTGTTAAATAGTGTATTAACAGTTGAATCAGGAAAAGCTAATTCTCATAAAAATATTGGTTGGGAAAAGTTTACCGAATCAGTAATAAATCTTATTAGTAGAAAAAAAAATAATTTAGTATTTTTATTATGGGGAAGCTATGCCCATAAAAAAGAGGAATTTATTCATCCAAATAATCATTTAATTTTAAAAAGTGTACATCCATCCCCATTATCGGCTTATAATGGTTTTTTTGGATGTAAGCATTTTTCTCAAACTAACAAGTTTCTTAAAAATAATAATATTCAGGAAATTTTATGGTAGATAAAGAATATGATATAATAATTCATGGAGCAACAGGCTTCACAGGTAAATTAATTAGTGATTATATATACCATCATAAAGATAGCAGATTTATAAAATGGGCTATTTCAGGAAGAAATCTTAAAAAACTGAAACCTATTTCAGATAAATATAATGTTGCTTTATTTAAGGTAGATTCTTTTGATATAGACTCATTAAATATTATAACTCAAAAAGCAAAGCTTATCATATCTGTGGTGGGTCCATACGACATATACGGAAAAAAGCTTGTGGAGAGCTGTGTAAATAATAATTGTCATTATCTTGATATTACTGGAGAAACTTCATTTGTTCACTACATTAAAAATAATTATACTAAAAAAGCTATCGATTCAAAAACTATATTAGTTAGCTGTTGCGGTTTTGAATCAATCCCTCCAGACATTGGAACTTACTATTCAACTAAGCATTTAGAAGAAGAAATTATTGATATAAAATGCTATATGAAAACTAAAGGGCAAATATCAGGTGGAACATGGGCATCTTTTTTAAATCACTTTAATTCTAAAAAAGAAAAAAATAGACTTAATAAAAAGGTTTCAAAGAAAGTGAAAAATAAAATAATATTTTATAATAAAGAATTTAAAAAATGGGCATTACTATTTCCTGATATTGATAAACATATTATCAGTAGAAGTAGTAAATCTATTAAAGGATATGCAGAAAATATGAGGTTTACTAAGTATATGTTATTTAATTCTTTATTTAAAATTATTTCTTTATTAATTCCTATTTTATTTATTTCAATTTTAGCAAAATTTAAATTAACTCGAAAATGGCTAGAGTCATTTATTCCATCTGGAACGGGCCCTTCAAAAGATAAAAGAGCTCAGCATTGGTTTGAGTATATCTTAGTGGGTACAACTAAAAACCAAAAAATAACAACCATTGTAAAAGGGGGTGATCCAGGTTATGGTGAGACCTCTAAATTTATAGCAGAAATGGGGCTTGCAATTAATTTGGATTATGATAAATTGAATTGCAAAAAAGGGGTATTAACTCCCGCTGAATGTGCTGGAGATGTTATGCTTGAAAGGTTAAAGGGTTCTGGGATTGAATTTAGTCACAAAATATTTAAAGCATAACTTTAAGTAATCATTATATATGAATATAATATATATAGAACCATATTATTCTGGATCTCATAAAAAATGGATTGATTCTTATAAGAAACACTCAAAACATAACATAAAAATCCTTGATTTACCTGGTAATAAATGGAAATGGAGAATGCATGGAGGGGCTATTACACTTGCAAATCAATTTCTTGAGTTAGACTACAAAATAGATATTATCTTATGCTCAGATTTTCTTAATCTTCCTGTATTTAAATCAATTTGTGGTAGTAAAATTAAAAATATCCCTCTTATTATGTATTTTCATGAAAACCAATTAAGCTATCCTTGGTCTCCAGAAGATAAGGATATTGAATTAAAAAGAGATTTACATTATCATTATATTAATTACACATCATCATTAATCTCAAATTTTAATCTTTTTAACTCAAAATATCATTTAGATAGCTATATTGACTCTCTTAAAAAATATTTAAAAAAAATGCCTGATTTTAATAATTTTGAATCTATTGAGATTATATCTAATAAATCATCGGTGCTACATATTGGGTGCGAGCTTAAAAAATTTAAAGATCATAAGATAGAAAAAAATAATAAAATTCCTTTATTATTATGGAACCATAGATGGGAATTTGATAAAAATCCTGAATTATTTTTTAGAACACTTTTTAAGCTAAAAGATGAAGGTGTTGATTTTGAGCTAGCTATTATTGGAGAGAGTTTCAAAGATTATCCTAAAATATTTGATGAAGCGAAACTTAAACTGTCTGATAATATTGTTCAATTTGGGTACTGTAAAACATTTGAAGAATATGCTAAATGGTTATGGAAATCAGATATATTACCAGTAACCTCAAATCAAGATTTCTTTGGTATTAGTATTGTTGAAGCTACTTATTGTAATACTTATCCTATTTTACCTAAAAGGTTAGCTTATCCTGAAATATTTGATATTGAGAACAATTCTGATTATTTTTATAAAAACAATCAAGACTTTTATCAAAAACTTAAAAAGCAAATCTTAAGTTATAAAACACCCTCTTTAAGAATAGCTAATCTAATTGAAAAATATGATTGGCAAAAAATAGTTTCCTTATATGATAAAACTTTAAATAATTTTAGGTAATAATTTTTTATATTAAGCCAGAAAATATAATTAGACAAAAGAGAAAATATGATATTAAAACAACTGCAAAATCTTACTTTAGGTATAGAAGAGGAGTATCAGTTAATTGACCCTAAAACAAGGGAGCTAACTTCATATATCACAGAAATATTAGAAGATGGTTCTGTAATTTTTAGGGATGAAGTAAAACCTGAATTATTGCAATCTCAAATAGAGGTAGGGAGTAAGGTCTGTAATAATTTAGATGAATTAAATGTAGATTTAAATCGTTTAAGAAAACTTGTAAAACGATATGCCAATAAAAATGATTTAGAAATTATTGCTGCAGGAACTCACCCTTTTTCTCATTGGAAAGACCAAGTGGTTACTGATAAAGAACGTTATCATGGATTTATGAATTCAACTCAGTATGTAGGTAAGAGAATGTTAATATTTGGAATGCATGTACATGTAGGAATCAAAAGTACTGAAATGAGGATAGATATTATGAATCAAATGAGATATTTTATGCCTCACATTCTAGCTCTATCAACTTCATCACCCTTTTGGCAAGGAAATATTACAGGTTTTAAATCTTTTAGAAGTATAATTTTTGAGGATCTTCCAAGAACAGGAATACCAGAAATATTTTCTTCATATAAAGATTATCAATCTTATGTAAGGACACTTATTAAGTCTAATACCATTGATGAGCCTACAAAAATATGGTGGGACATTAGACCTCACTCAATCTACCCTACATTAGAATTTAGAATTTGTGATTGTTGCACTAGAATGATGGATGCATTATCTATTGCAGCATTAATTCAAGCTTTAGTTGCTAAATTAATTATATTGAGAAATTCTAATCAGAGCTGGAGGCATTATAGAGGGTCATTAATCCATGAGAATAAATGGAGAGCTACAAGAGATGGTATTCAATCAAAATTATTAGACTTAGGCAAATCAAGAGAGGTTGCCTATAAAAAACTGATTACTGAAATGCTTGAATTTGTAGATGAGGTGGTAGATGATTTAGGTTCTAGAAAATATATTAACCATATAAAAAATATATTAAATAACGGCTCAAGTGCTGATAAGCAAATTAAAGTATTTAATAATAACAATAATATTAAAGAGGTTGTGGATCATTTGATTGATGAAACAGCTAGAGACCTTAGTTAATTTTGGTATGAATACAATAATTCGAGTCTTTATAGCTTTATTTTTCGTTTTATTTGCTTTTTTACAGTTTAATGACTCTAATGATAACATTTTATGGATTCTAATCTACCTTTTAACTAGCATTTCTATTATAGCAAAAAATAGATTTAAATTTTTAATTCCTTTTATATTATCTATCGCTGCAATACTGTTTATTAAGAATGTAAATACTATTTTTGTAGCTACATGCATTCAAGATGAAGTATTCTATGAAATGGGAGGAATATTAATTATTTTATTTACATCTTACTTCAATCTTAGAGATAATAATTCTATTAATGAGATATAAGCTTCCTACATTAGATTTGCATGGGATTTATCATGTTGAGGTGCCAGAACTCGTTAATAAATTTTTAGAAAAAAATTTAGAAAACCTTCCTGTTTTGATTATTACAGGAAATTCAGACCGTATGCAAAAAATTGTAAAAGATATTGTTGAATCGCATAAGCTTGAAATGAGAATTAAATCTCATTACAACTTAGGTTCATTTATCGTAAGTTAGACATAACTATGGAACTAATATATATACTAATTGGACTCTTAATTGGATTTTGTATTGGCTATTATTTTGCTAAAAAGAATACAGATTCTGAATTTCAGGATTTAGAAAAAATTAAAAAAGAAATGGAAAATACATTTAAAGCTTTAGCTGCAGATGTTAATAAATCTAATACAGAAGAGTTCTTAAAACTTGCTAATGACAAATTTCAAAACCTTTCAAAAGAAAGTGATAAGAATTTAGATCAAAAGAAGAAACTCATAGACCAAAATTTAGAAGAGATGTCAAAAAAACTTGATTCAATTCAAAAACAATCAACAGAATTAAATATTAATATTGAGCAAAATAAAAATGAAACTCAGAATTTAAGAGATACTACAACAAAGCTTAGAGAAATACTTTCTTCCTCTCAACAAAGAGGGCAGTGGGGAGAAAGAATGGTTGAAGATATATTAAAATTTATTGGTTTAGTAGAAAATATTAATTACAAAAAACAAACAACTATCGAAACAGGTGAACGCCCTGATTACACTTTTATATTACCAAAAGAAAAGGTTGTTAATATGGATGTCAAATTTCCATTAGCTCATTATGAAAAATTTATTGATTCAGAAGATGAGTTAATTCAAAAAAATGAAAAAAAGGAATTTTTGAAAGATGTTAAGAGCCATATAAAGGTTATATCAACAAGGGGTTATATAGACACTTCATCTGGTACACTTGATTATGTATTAATGTTTATCCCTAATGAGTCAATCTATTCTTTTATTAATCAAGAAGATAATTCAGTTATTGATTATGCACTATCAAACAAAGTTTTACTATGTTCTCCACTAACACTTTACGCTATTTTATCATTAATAAATCAGGCTACACGTAATTTTTCAATGGAAGAGAGAGCGTCAGATGTTATGAAACTTCTGAGTAAGTTTAAAGATCAGTGGAATAGATATGTGGAAACAATCGATAAGATGGGCAGAAGTCTTCAAACTGTACAAAAAGATTATGAAGATTTAGTTAGTACTAGAAAAAGACAGCTTGAAAAGCCTCTAAATGAAATTGAAGGTTTAACAGAAAAAATAGAAATTGAAAAGTAGCTTAAATAGTTAAAGTAATACTTTAATTAAAGTATTATATATAATAATTAAATATTAATTTTTGGAGTTTATTTATGAATATATATTTTTACATAATAATCGGCATGATACTGTTTCAGTATCTATTATCGCTTGTTACTAAAATTTTAAATTTAAAGGCATTAAATCCAGATTTGCCGGATGAGTTCAAAGACACTTTTGATAAGGACAAATATATAAAATCTCAGCAATATACTAGAACAAATACAAATTTTTCATTTATAACAGCAACATTTTCTTTGCTTCTGAATTTATATTTTATTTTAGGTGGTTTCTATAATACGGTAGATTTATATGTCAGAGATTTTGGTTATAATGAGCAGATAACAGGGTTATTATTTTTTGGAGTATTATTTATAGTTAATGATGTATTAAATATGCCTTTTTCTATATATAAAACTTTTGTTATTGAGGAGAAATATGGATTTAATAAAACAACATTGAAAACTTTTTGTGCTGATAAAGTAAAAGGTTATTTTTTAACCATCCTGATTGGCGCTCCAGTCTTATATCTTATATTATACTTTTTTGCTGAATTTTCTCAGTATGGCTGGTTATATGTATGGATATTTTTAGTTGTTTTTAGTATTGTAATGCAACCTATATTTACGACTTTTATAGCTCCAATGTTTAATAAATTCACCCCTCTTGAAGAGGGTCCTCTTTTACAAAAAATTAAAGATTATTTACAAAAAGTTAATTTTCCTGTAACAAGACTAGAAGTTGTTGATGGCTCAAAGAGATCTTCTCATTCAAATGCTTATTTTAGTGGTATTGGTAAATATAAGAGAATCGCACTTTTTGATACACTTTTAGAACAAATGGATGATAATGAAATATTAGCTATCATTGCTCATGAGGTAGGGCACTATAAATTAAAACATATATATTCTGGAATTTTATTAAGTGCATTACAGTCTGGTATTATGCTTTATATATTGTCAATTTTTATAAATAATGAACAATTATTTGCAGTGTTTAGTATGGAGCCAGGTAATTTGTCTATTTATGCTAGTTTAGTCTTCTTTTCTATGCTTTATTCTCCAATTTCATTGATTGTAGGGGTGTTTTTTAGTGTCATATCAAGAAAAAATGAATTTTCAGCTGATACCTACTCATCTGAAACTGCACAAATGCCTGAATCATTGATTTCTGGATTAAAAAAACTATCAAAAGAGAATTTAAGCAACCTTACTCCTCATTGGTTAAATGTGTTTTTAAATTATTCTCACCCTCCAGTATTAGAAAGAATTAGAGCTCTAAGATTAAAAACGGTTAATGATTAATTATTTTAGAAAGTTATTTAAGCTTATACCTCAATCTTTATTGGTATTAATCTATTCTTATATTACTTTAATAATTTTATTTATTATATGGAGACTTTTATTTGCTATTTATTTCTATGATGATTTAAGTTTTTTAGATATTTTTTATTACCTAAAGTCATTCCTTATTGGAGCACGAATAGATTTAATAGTTTCTTCTTATCTTTTATTGCCTATCCTATTAACAATATATATTCCATATATAGGTTGGAATTCTAAATTTTATAGAAAGCTACTTTTAACTTACTTATCAATTCTATATTTCTCAATTAGCATATTCTACAGTATCAATATTGAATGGTTTAATGAAATAGGAAATCATATTAATATGATGATTATAACATACACTAAAAGTGATGAGGGATGGAAAATGGTTTTTGAGGCATATAATGTTTTAATATATCTTCTTGTATGTTCATTAATAGCATGGTTTATGTTTTTTATTTTAAAAGCACTAACTAGTTCAGAGGATAAGCATACATCTTGGAAAATAAATCTAATTTCTTTTGTGGTTAGCTTTATATCTTTAGGAATTTTGATAAGAGGAGGCACTCAGGAAAGACCTCTAGGATGGGGATATGCACATTTTTCAGATAATAATATGGCTAATTCTATTGCCCAAAACCCTATTTTCTTCTTTTCAAGATCATATATTGAACTAAAAGAAGAAGAAAAATATAAAACTAAATTTTTAAAAGTTGAAAATATAGAATCTGTAGATAATATATATAATAAATTAAGAAGTGCGAATCAAATAGATGGCATTAATATTGATTTAAAATTAAATGATAAACAAAAACCTAATATTGTTCTTATGATTCTAGAAACTTTTGTTTCGGAAAATTGTAATTTTTTAAATTCAAATCAAACACAAAATATTACCCCTTTTTTAAATGAGCTATCAAATAAGGGAATCTCTTTTTCAAATTGCTTTGCTAATGGAACACGGTCAGCTTTTGGAATTAGCACTATTTTGACATCATGGCCAGTTTTACCAGGAAAACCTTTGATGTACCAAGTCGAGTCCGCATTTCCAAATAATGCTATGCATGAAATAATGAGTATTTTTTCAGATTTAGGTTATAAAAGAACTTTTCTTTATGGAGGAGACTCAAGCTTTGATAATTTAAAAGGGTTTTGCTTTGAAAATGGTTATGACCAAGTTATTGATTGGAATGATTCAAGATTTAAAAATGCACATGGAAACATGTGGGGTTATTATGATCATTTTGTTATTGATGAGATTATAGATATAGCAGACTCACATAAAAATGAACCATTTATGATAACATTTTTTTCAACAACCAATCATAATCCATTCAAAATACCTGAAGAATATGAAGAAAAATTGGCACATATTTTTCCAGGCAAAAAACATTATGAGCGAGCAGCAAAAACTATGGCATATAATGATTTAATTATAAAAGAATTTTTTGACAAAATAAAAGATAAAGAGTGGTATGAAAATACGATATTTATCTTTACGGCTGACCATGGCTCTACTATCCATCGAGATATACCAGTTCATCCAAGAAATGGTCATATACCTTTTATCATATATTCAGACTTGTTAGATAAAAGCTATTCTATTGATAAAATAGTAAGTCAAACAGATATTATTCCTACCATTATTGATTTGATAGGCGAAGATCATTATTTATCGAATTTTTATGGCATATCAGGGTTAAAAGGAGGAGGAGGGTATGCATGCAGGATTCTAAATGATGATTTCCAATGGATTACACCAAATAACATCTATTATGAATTAATAGGAACTGATAATAGAAGACATTTTATATTTGATAGCATATGGGATCAAAAATATAAGGAAATTAATTCTGACCAAATTTTGGAACTACAATCTCAGAGTAATGCATATATTAAAAATGCTTATTATCAGTTTAAAGAGCAAAATAATGCTCAGAAAACAACTATTGATGATTAAACAATCAGAAAAAGTAATTTATTTCTGGATGTCTCTTGCTATGGTAACCTGGGCACTAGCATGGACAAATGCTAAAATTGTAAACGAATATCTATCGTTTTATAATTTAATTTTTTTACGATTTTTTCTTGGTTTTGTATCATTGTTACCTTTTGTTTTATTTTTAAAAAATAAATTTCCAAAATTTCGTGATTTAAAATATATAATTATTCCTAGTATTCTATTTTTAATCTATAATATTGCATTTTTTAAAGGTACTCATTACGGCTTAGCTGGCAAAGGAGGAATTTTAGTTACGACACTAAATCCTCTTGTTACTGTAATTATTATGACTATTATAAATAAAAATATTTTAAAACAAGAGATGATAGGGGTTCTCGTAGGTGTCATAGGTGGAATTATTATTATGAATCTACATAATGATGGTATCAAGGGGCTTTTAGATCCAGGAAATATATACTTTATCATTTGTGCTTTAACATGGGGTATTATGACCGTGACTATTAATTATGCACAAAAAATAATCAACCCTTATATCTTTATTTGTATCTGCTATCTATTTACTATGTTTTTGTCACTCCCTCTTATTGATACTGAAAATCTATTAAATGCAAATCTTGATTTTAGATTTTACTTAAATTTCTTTTTTGTATCAATGGGAGCTATGTCTTTTGGTACATCGGTTTATATGTATTATACCCCTATACTTGGTCCATCAAGAGCTAGTATTTTTATATTTTCAGTACCATTTCTAGCGATTGGTCTTGCGAATTTTTTTTTACAAGAACCATTTACAGTTAATATCATTATTGGAGGAATTTTAAGTTTATTAGCAATATATATTGTTAATCGTAAGTAAATTTAGGCTATGGATAATACATATGATATTATAATTGTTGGAGCAGGCCCATCAGGTACATCTGCAGCTTTGTATGCAAGTCGTTTAGGTTTAAAAACAATTATTGTTGATAAATCTACATTTCCTAGAGATAAAATTTGTGGTGATGCATTATCTGGAAAAAGTGTTAAATATATGAGAGAGTTAGATATTTTAGATGAAGTATCTAAACTAAAAGGCTCTGCAATTAGACGGTTAACTTTTGGAAGTCCAAGCCATAAACAATTTGATATTAATTTAAGTGGACCTAATAATACTGGAAATATTAAAGAAGGTTATGTTGTTCCAAGAGAGATTTTTGATAACTTTTTGTTTGAAAAAGCTAAAAATGTAACTGAAATAAAAGAAAATTTTAATGTTACAGATATTTTATATGATGATGCTGATAGAATAATTGGTGTTACAGGAAAGCAAAATAAAGAAAAAAAAGAATTATATGCACCTATTATCTTAGGTTGCGATGGTTCTAAATCTACAATTGCTAGAAAATTAGGATTTCATACTGAGGATGAGGATAATACTGCAATTGCCATAAGGTGTTATTATGAAGGAGTAAAAGGTTTAACTGATCAGATTGAATTGCATTTTGTAGATGAAGTTTTACCAGGCTATTTTTGGCTTTTTCCTGCAGGAGAGAATGTTGCAAATATTGGAATTGGATTAAGCAAAAAACAGGCTAAAAAAGATGAAAGAAAGCTAACACAAATATTAGATGATGTGGTTGAGTCAGATTATTTTAAGAGTCGATTTTCAGAATCAAAAAAACTTGAAAATCCTAAAGGTTGGTCTTTGCCGCTAGGTAGAGTAGAAAGACCTAGTCATGGTGATGGTTTTATGTTATTGGGTGATGCTGCTGGGCTTGTTGATCCATTTACAGGAGAAGGAATTGGAAATGCTATGGGTTCAGCTAAATTTTCAATCGAAGTTGCAGCCAAAGCAAAAGAGAAGAATGATTTCTCTAAAAAAATGTTTTCATCTTATCATGATTTAGTATGGAAAGAATTAGGCCCTGAATTAAAAACTAGCACTAAGCTGCAAAATTTAGCTAATTATAGAACCTTATTAAATTTAGTGATTAACAAAGCTGCTAGAAATAAAGATATACAAGATATTATTTCGGGAATGCTAATTAAAGAAATCCCTAGAGAAAAGCTATCAAACCCACTTTTTTACCTAAAACTTTTATTTTCTTAGCATAAAATGCCAGAATTACCTGAAGTTGAAACAGTTACACAATCTGTTAAAAAGCATCTTTTAAATCATAAGTTCACATTATTGAATACTAATTGGAGTAAAGTTTTACATAATTTTTCAATTTCAGATTTTAATAATCATATTAAAAATAAAAATATATCAGATGTTTATCGTAGAGGAAAATTTATTATTTTTGACTTTAATGGTTTTATTATGGCGGTTCATTTAAGGATGACTGGTAAGCTATATGTTAAAACTTCTCTTGATCAATCTAAAAAGCATATTTCAGCCTATTTAAAATTTTCTGATAAATATCTCATATTTGAAGATACACGTAAGTTTGGACGTTTTTATCTTTATGATAGCATTGATTATTTAAATAATAAGCTTGGTATCGAGCCATTTTCAAAAGATTTTACTGAAAAATGGTTAATTAATGGTTTAAAAAATAAAAATAGACAAATGAAGCAATTTTTGTTGGATCAATCCTTTATTGTAGGTTTGGGAAATATTTATACAGATGAAGCTCTATGGTATGCCAAAATACACCCTTTATCTAAAAGTGACGATATCCCAATTACAAAAGTAAAAAAGCTATATAAAGCAATTAAAAAAGTTCTATCTGAATCCATTAAAATGGGAGGAACAACCATTAGAGATTATACCTATGATTATTCATATGTAGGTAATTACGCTCTTAATTTAAATGCTTATGGAAGAAAAGGGCAGTCATGTAAGCGATGCGGGATACTTATTACTAAATATAAAATTGCTCAAAGAGGGACATTTGTTTGTACAAATTGTCAAAAAAAGTAATTTATATTATACCAATGTTTAAAATTAATTTTATATACCTAATATTACTATCTATGGCTTTAACTGCAACATATAAAGAACCTCAATACGATCTTATCAATAAGGATGGAAAAATTGAAATTCGTCAATACTCAGAGTATGTTATAGCAAAAACTTCTCTTAATCAAGGAGACATAAAAGAGAACAATAATATGTTTAGAACTTTGGCTGGATATATTTTCGGCGGAAATGTTAAAAACGAATCAATTCCTATGACCGCACCTGTTATAACACAGAATAATGATTCAAATTATGATATGATATTTTTTATGCTTGAAGCTGAAAAGCCTAATGATTTACCAACTCCAAATAATCAAAATATATCTTTGGAGTATATGGATATAGGAAAAACTATATCTATAACTTTTGGCATGTGGGCTACTGAGAAAAGAGTTGACTACTATAAAAATAAACTAGATAAATATATTAAGAAAAATCATATTCAAGTTAAATCATCACTGATGGTTGCTCAGTACAATTCTCCTTGGACTATTCCTCCATTTAGAAAAAACGAATTACTGTATCAAATAAAATAATTATGAAAAAAAGATTAATTCAAAGTTTAACTCTTATCGGTATTGTATTTCTTATCATATCTTTTAATGAAGATAGTATTAAAAAAGAAAAATATCACTACGATGTAACAATTTATAGAGATATATGGGGAGTTCCACATATCTATGGTGAGCGAGATAGAGATGCTGCTTTTGGTCTTGCCTACGCTCATGCTGAAGATGATTTTTCTACCATTCAAGAAGTTTTGCTTGCACTTAGAGGTGAGCTAGCTTCTATTAAAGGGAAAGAAGCTGCACCTGTTGATTATTTGGTTGGTCTTTTAAGGGTTTGGAAAATTGTAGAAGAGAAGTATGAATCAGAACTTTCTGATGAAATGAAAATGGTATGTCAGGGATATGCAGATGGAATTAATAAATACATTGAAAAACATCCTGAAAAAGCAATAAAAACATTATATCCAGTATCAGGTAAAGATATTGTGGCTGGCTTTGTTTTTAGGACTCCTTTAATGTTTAATTTAGATTGGTATATCAAAGAATTATTAAAGGATAAAAAACCTAATTTTTCTGATTTTTCTGAACAAAATACAGAGTTCTCTATGTATGGATCTAATGTGTTTGCTGTTGGGCCTGACAGATCTAAAGATGGAGCTACTCGTATTGCAATTAATTCTCATCAGCCTTGGACAGGCCCTGTAACCTGGTATGAGGCTCACATCAATAGTGATGAAGGTTGGAACATATCAGGAGGTTTATTTCCTGGTTCTCCTGTTATTTTTAAAGGTTATAACGAAAATCTAGCTTGGTCTCACACTGTAAATGGACCTGATTTAGTAGATGTTTATGAACTTACTATTAATCCAGATAATAAAAATCAGTATTTATTAGATGGTGTCTGGATTGATTTTGAAAAAGAAATTTTGCCTATCAAAGTAAAATTATGGGG
>CEUQ01010203.1_pt1 | contig 16790 bp, 14 predicted proteins | sample 361491 | NCBI WGS metagenome assembly CEUQ01 (sample SAMEA2622796, study PRJEB7988) | marine metagenome | biome: marine biome (ENVO:00000447); feature: marine epipelagic mixed layer (ENVO:xxxxxxxxx); material: "saline water (ENVO:00002010), including plankton (ENVO:xxxxxxxx)" | depth 120 m | reverse complement strand
AAGACAATCTTTGTAAGTTCAATACTAGTTTATGTAAAAGCTATTTTGATAATGAAGAAGATTTTAATTTATTGAATACCTCTGTTATTAGTAACGAAACAAAATGGTGTAAAACTATAAACAAAGAGCACAATGTAGCAATTCATAAATTAATTTCTGAAGAACCAACCAGAGAATTATATTTACAATATGAACCATTCATTAACTATCCGATGATCACTTATGGTAAATATCCAGATGTTAATATAAATGGAAGTCATATATGTTCATATATAGATATTCTTGAATTTGACAATAGTCTAACAAGTTTTCTAGCTTATGAACATTTGAAAAAAACTATCGAAAACCATGGGTGGATAATATATCAGCCTGAAATTTCTTATGAAGATAATATCAATAAAGATTCATATTTTATAATTTACGAAGCTCCTGCTATAGACATAACAATTCAAATGTATTGGATAAATGATAATAAAATATATAAACTTTTGGACAACTACACTTTGGGAAACACAGGATATTTCGATACAAAAAACGATTTATATACCCACGTTCAATCATTACAACAGGATATCTATCAAAATCATTCAAAAGAATATTTAAAAATACTAGTAGAATTTGATGAGAATAGGGGAGGATAAAATGCTAGAATTACGTCCAAATAAAATAAAAAATAAATTAGTCAAAGGTGAAACAACAACTGTATTAATGTCACCTGTAGCATTTAGTGCCGACATGGTAGAATTTGTAGCGCAATTAGGTTTTGATGGTATATGGATAGAAACTGAGCATGGAGCTATTGATTTTAGTGATATACCCAATTTAACAAGAGCCGCTGATTTATATGGAATGACATCCATAGTAAGAGTTAATCAAAATGAGCAAGGACTAATATATCGAACTTTTGATGTGGGGGCACAAGGAGTAGTAATACCGCATGTAGACAACAAACAGGACGCAGAAAATGTTGTAGAGGGTTCAAAATTTGCTCCTCTAGGTAAACGGGGTAATTTTACAAGTAGACAAGGTATTGGTGTAGATAATTATTTTGAAAAAGCAAATCAAGAAACACTAGTTGTTGTTTTAATTGAAGATATTGAAGCAATAAATAATCTTGATGAAATCTTATCAGTCGACAATATAGATGTATTTAGTGTAGCTCCTGGTGATCTTGCACAAAGTATGGGACACCTTGGAAACATTTCTCATCCGGATGTTCAATCAACAATTGATAAAGCAATCAACAAAATTATTAGTTACAATAAAACCGCAGGAACACTTGTAACTGATGATAACGTGCAGAAATATGTCGAATTAGGAGTTAAATTTATCATGATTTCATTTGATTCTTGGTTAAAAGATGGAGCAAAAGCTTTTTTAAACAAAATAAATGCCTAAATCTTAGTTATTTCCTCTATTTAATATATCTTTTGTAGCTGTAGTTATAATTGAAGGAATATGAGTATATAGATAATTAACTCCTATATTTCGATACTCATTAATCCAATTTGGTGTACCAGCACAACCGGCAATTTTGCCTAATTTGATTATATTTTGCAAAGTATCAAGTAACAAATTATCAAATTCTTTATTTCTTTCCATATAGCCTAGAGAAATAGACAAATCTGTCGGGCCTACAAATATCACATCTATATCATCTATTTCTGATAGTTTTTCGATATTATCTAAACCAATTTGATCTTCTATTTGAATACATATAAGAACGTTGGAATTAGCCCATTTCATATATTCTGAACGTGAAACTCCAATGTCATACTTCGCTATACGTAAAGCTGAAGACCCAATACCTCTAAAGCCTTTAGGTGGATATTTAGTTTCTTCAATGATTTTATTTGCATCTTCTACTGTACTGATGTGAGGAAATTGAACGCCCATTACACCTCTATCGAGTAATGGACCTAGATTTGTACTAAACGCAGTAGACGGACGAACTATTGGAATTATATTTGCTGCTTCAGATGCGATTACTAAAGATTCAACTGATTCATTAGTCATGCTACCATGCTCACAATCTATTAAAGCCCAATCAAAACCAGCATAGGCACACATTTCTAGCATGTGTGTAGATGGAAAAGTAAGTGAAATTCCAGTACTAGGAATACCATTCTTCATATTTTCTAGAACAAAATTATCTCTCATAACAAAAACCTCTTATTTGTATTTACATCATAATAAGTTCTGATAGATTAAATTACAATTATAAAAGGAGTAGGTTATGAGTAATACAGTATTAGTAGAAATTGATAATCATGTTGCAGTAATAACATTAAATAGGCCAGAAAAACATAATGCAATAAATGAAGAAATGCGAAGAGCTATTGCAGAAGCTTTTGAAAATGTTCGTACTGATAACAATATAAGAAGTGTAGTTTTAACTGGAGCAGGAGATAGAGCATTTACTGCTGGAGCAGACCTTGTAGCTATGTCCCAGAATAATGAACAATCTATAAGTAATAACTTTTGGTCACCTCCTCACATTTCAGGTGTTGCTAGCGGTTATCATGACACATTTTTCAAACCAGTTATTGCAGCAGTAAATGGATATTGTTATGCAGATGGAGTTAATATATTATGCCAAACAACAGATATAAGAATAGCTTCTGAAACATCTACTTTCTGTTATGCAGAAATATTGCGAGGTTTTAGTGGTGCTGGACCAGCTATCGCAAACTTACCCAGACAAGTTTCATATGCAAAAGCTATGGAATGGCTTTTAACTGGCAAAGTTTTTGATGCTGATGAAGCGTTACACTTTGGACTAGTAAATGAAGTGGTGCCATTAAACGAAACAAAAACGAGAGCCATCGAGTTAGCACACCAAATATCTCAATTAGCACCAGTTGCAGTTAGATCATTAAAGGAAGCAATTATACGTGGCCTTTCAATGGACTTACCCAATGCTGTACAGTTTGCTAATTCCCTCAGTACACTCACTAAATATACCGAAGATGCCAAAGAAGGGCCTAAGGCATTTGCTGAAAAAAGGAATCCAGAATTTAAAGGATATTAAGTTAGTTAGGTTATTGATTTAAGAATTTCCTGAAGTTGATATTTTCTTTCTTCAGATTGTATTAGTCGCTCATTTTCTGCTTCAATCACTTCTTCAGGCGCTTTGTTAACAAAATTTTCACTTTTGAGAAGATTTTGTAATCTATTAATATTTTTGTCCACCTCGGATAGTTCTTTATCCAGTCGACCTATCTCTTTCTGCATATCTATCAATCCTGAAAGAGGTATAGTGACTATTATGTCGGATACAACAAATTTTACAGATTTGGAAAGATCATTATCTTCAATTTTTTCAAATAAAATATCATTCACTTTTGTTGTATTTTTGATAAAACTTTTCTCCAAATTGATGGTTTCTAATGAATTAGAATTAGTTGTACTAATATAAATATTTAAATCCTCATTCCTTTGTATATTAAATTCCGACCTAACATTGCGTATGCAGCGGATTAATTCAATTATTATATTAATTTTTGAATCATCTCCAACTATTTTAATAGAAGATTGTGGATAATCGGATATCATAATACTTTCAATGTTATTAGTTGATTTCATAGAGTGAATACGATGCCATAACTCTTCTGTAATGAATGGCATAAATGGGTGTAGTAGTCTTAACAAAATATCCATAATATAAATTAATACTGAAACAACCTCTTCATCACCATCTGTAAAACGAACTTTAGCCATTTCAATATACCAATCACAAAAGTCATTCCAAATATAATCATGCAGAATTCTTTCTGCTTCTCCTAATTGATAATCTTCTAGCAATTTATTTACATCTTGTATTAATATATTCAACCTAGATAGAATCCAAATATCTTCAATATTAAGTTTTTGTTCATCGATATCAATATTTGTAATTCCATCTGTTTTGGAATTTAGGAAATCAATGAATCGACATGAATTCCATATTTTATTACAAAAATTCCTACCAGATTCTAATTTATTTTCACTTATTCTCACGTCGTTACCAGGAGTAGAGCCAGTAGTAAGCGCGAAACGCAAGGCGTCTGCACCGTATTTTTGAATAGCATCTAATGGATCCAGTACATTCCCTTTGCTTTTACTCATTTTGGCACCAGTTTCGTCTCTTAATAATCCATGTAAATAAATAGTATGGAAAGGAGATACGCCCATATTTTCTATACCAAACATAATCATTCGAGCAACCCAGAAAAACAAAATATCATATCCTGTTTCCATAACACTTGTGGGATAAAATTTATTTAAATCTTTAGTAGAATTAGGCCATCCTAAAGTCGAATGAGTCCATAAACCAGAGCTAAACCATGTGTCTAAGACATCAGAATCTTGATAAATATCTTTTGATTTACAACTACTACAAGATTCGGGATCAGTTATTGACACAGTCATACCATCACAAAGATTACAATACCAAACTGGAATCCTATGCCCCCACCATAACTGTCTACTTATACACCAATCTCTTATGTTATTCATCCAGTTAAGATATATTTTCGAAAAACGTTCGGGTATTATTTTTATATCTCCATTATTTACTGCCTGTATTGCAGGTTCAGCTAATGGTTTCATTTCAAGAAACCATTGCTTACTGATTAAAGGTTCAACAATTGTGTCACATCTATCACAGCGTCCTATGGAATGTATTATTGGTTCAATTTTTTCAAGTAGATTAAGTGTTTCAAGTTCGGTAGTAGCTTCTTCTCTTACTACCATTCGGTCTTTACCTTCATATTTGCCAGAAAATTCATTTAATGTCCCGTCAGGATTCATTATGTTAACTGTATCTAATTCATGCCTTATCCCTATCTCAAAATCGTTAATATCATGAGCAGGAGTAACTTTAAGGGCACCAGTACCAAATCCTAACTCTACGGCTTCATCAGCAATAATACTAACCTCTTTATTAATTAGTGGAATTACTATTTTACTTTTCAGTAAGTGAGAATAACGTTCATCAAATGGATTGACTGCTACGGCCGTGTCTCCAAAAAGAGTTTCCGGCCTAGTAGTTGCAACCGTAAGTGTTTCATTGCTACCAATAACATTATATTTGATATAATATAAATCACCTTTTTCTTCTGAATGCTTTACTTCCAAATCAGAGAGGGAAGTTAGACATCTCGGACACCAATTTATTATTTTTTCGCCTCTATAAATTCTACCTTTGTTATATAAATTCACAAAGGTGGTTCGTACAGCAAGGCTTGGACCATCATCTAAAGTAAAAGATTTTCTAGACCAATCACAAGAAGCCCCTAAACTATTAAACTGTTCATCGATAATACCACCATATTTATCAACCCATTCCCATACATGTTCAAGAAATTTTTCTCTACCAATTTCATGTCTCGATAGTCCTTGAGTTTCCATTAACATTTTTTCTACTACAACCTGTGTAGCAATACCAGCGTGATCACTACCTGGAAGCCATAGTGTTGACTTACCTTTCATACGATTCCAACGAATTAAAGCGTCTTCTATAGCTGTAGTTAGGGCATGACCATAATGTAAAGTCCCGGTAACATTCGGAGGAGGCATTATCACTGTAAACGGATCTTTATCATCGTCCATATTGGGTGAAAAAAGATTTTTTTCTTGCCAATATGAATATATTAATTTCTCGACTTTATTGTAGTCATAGGATTTTGGAAATTCGGTATTATTTTGATTCATTTATATCGTATTAATTCTTAGATTTAATTATTTGTATAAGTTTATCCAAAATTATATTAGCAACGTCGTATTTAGATTGCAAAGGATAGTCTGTAATAGTTCCAGATTTATCAATGATAGAAACTTTATTTGTATCTACAGCAAATCCTGCACCTTCAAGAGTAACATCATTAGCTACTATAAATTCTAGATTTTTAGTATTTAATTTCTTGATTGCATTTTGCTCAAGATTTTCTGTCTCAGCAGCAAATCCTATTTTCTTTACATTCTCTGGAATTTCTTGTAAAAAATCTTCATTTTGAACTAATTCAATAGACATATTCTGATCTTCTTGTTTTTTAATTTTATTATCAGCTACTTCTTTTACTCTATAATCACTAATCGCTGCAGCCATAATAACTGCATCAGCATCGCTACATTCTAATAAAACAGAATCTCTCATTTGAGAAACAGTTTCTACATGAGAAACTTTTATACCCAAAGGATCTGGTAATGAGTTTGATGCAGAAATCAAACTTACTTGAGCGCCTCTTTCTAAAGCTGCAATAGCTATACTGTATCCCATTTTGCCAGATGATCTATTCGTAATTACTCTAACAGGATCAATAGGTTCTGATGTACCTCCAGCACTAACAACAATCTTGCAACCTTCCAAATCTCCATGTTCTCCAAGTTTCAAATTGATATGACTTATAACTTCTTCAGTTTCTAATAATCTCCCCCATCCTTCTAAGCCAGATGCCATTCGACCATAATTTGGTCCAGCCATAGTAAATCCGCGTGTTTCTAACATACTTATATTAGATTGAACTATAGGATTATCATACATATTTGCATCCATGGCAGGTGCTACAATAACTGGGGCTTTCGTAGCAAGAACAGTAGTAGTTAAACTGTCATCAGAAAACCCATGAGCAAGTTTGGCTATTGTATTTGCAGTTGCTGGACTTACAACTATCAAATCGGCCATCTCTGCCAAAGCAACATGTTCAACACTAAATTTAGAGTTCTCATCAAACATTTCAGTTACAACAGGTAGATGAGTAATACTTGTAAATGTTAAAGCACTCACAAATTGTTGTGCCGAATCTGACAAAATTACATATACATTTGCTCCGAGTTGCATTAATTTACTAGCCAGATCTATGGATTTATAACAAGATATACTTCCTGTTACCCCTAATATAATATTTTTATCTTTTAATATTGAATCACTCATAAAATATATCTTTACATATTTAAATTATAGATAATTCTTAAACCTTCTAAGGTTAAATTTTCATTTACCTGGTCAAATATATCTGTGACATTACTAAATAAGGTAGAAAGACCACCAGTACCAATTATTATTGGATTTGCATTCATTTCTTCTGCAAACTTTTTAACCATTCCCTCTATCATGTATACATTTCCTAAAACTAAACCTGATTGTAATGAAAGTGTAGTAGATTTTCCAATAACATGTTCAGGGGCTAATAATTCTACTCTTTTAAGTTGAGAGGTATTAGAAAACAATGCATCAGCTGATAATCTAGCTCCAGCTGCAATTGATCCGCCTAAATATTCACCATTCTGAGATATAGCATCAAAAACAGTAGCAGTTCCACAATCAACTACTACAGCGGGGCCTCCATACATATTAAATGCAGCCACTGCATCAGTTATTCTATCGCTACCAACATCTCTAGGATTATCATATAAAATCTTAATTCCTGTTTTAATACCAGTCCCAACAATTAAAGGATCTACAGAAAAAAGATTTTGTGAAACAAGGGTAAAAATCGGATTTAAAGGTGGTACAACACTACATATAACGCATGAATCAATATCATTGGTATCTATATTCCTTAAGGTCAACAATGAATTTATTGAAAGTAAATATTCCTCTGCAAAACGGTTTGTGTCAGTATTTAAACGGAACGAAGTTACTATATTTTCTTTTTCAAAAACACCTATAGTAACATTTGTATTACCAATATCAACAGCAAAAAGCATATATTCTCCAAACTCATTTTTTGATATTTTTTAAATCATTTTAACATTTTAACTAAATATGTAAAAAAAAATTATATATGATCTTGTATTTTCTTTATAGCAAAAGGGATATTATCAGCAATATCTGAGGCTAATAAACCTGTATTACCATACTGAGGTTTTTTTAATACTGCACTCAATCCATGCAAATAGACACCTAGCAATGCTGAATTTAATGTACTAACATTTTGAGACGATAAAGATGCTATTAATCCTGCTAAAACATCTCCACTTCCAGCAGTTGATAAAAGAGGCGTAGCAAATGGAGAAACAAAAGATTTGTTTAATCCATCTATTATTTGTGTGTAGGGACCTTTAGCAATTATTAGATTATGTTTGGAAACATCTTCATCAGTTAATTGATTAAGTATTTCATCTGATAATCTAAATCTATCATTCAAAGTAATATTAGATAAGCTTTGATGTCCTAAGTTAGCTAATTCTCCAAGATGCGGAGTTAGAATTGTATTATTTAGTGTTACATTAGAATGCTTAGTTAATTCCGCTAAATTATTAATCCCATCAGCATCAATAATCAAATTAAATTGATTATTATATTTATTATGGTAATCAATTACAAACTTGACTATCTCCATGGTTTCTTGTGATTTCCCCATACCACAACCTATCAATACTGCATCATATTCAGAAATTACTTGTTCAAGAATACTGTAATTTGATTTATTTGATGAAATCATACCATTTGTTTGTTCATCTAAAGGGCAGTAAATTGCTTCTGGCAAATAAGAACCGTATAGCGATATAGCACTCTCAGTAGTGGCTATTGAAACTAATCCTACACCAGCACGATAAGCGGCTTTCCCTGCAAGAAAAGCGGCACCAGAAAATTCTTTCGAACTCCCAATAATCAATAATTTTCCAAAAGTTCCTTTGTAACTTGAAGTTGGGCGATAGGGTAGTATTTTTTCAAAATCTGTTATTTCCATCAAAAAGTTATTAGAAACCATTCGAGAATTAACACCTGATTTTAAAACGACATAATCTTGAAAGTATTCTAAAGCAGGTAGGTTGAATAATCCTATTTTGGGATAATTAAGGACTAGTAATTTATCAGCAGAGACAGCTAATTTATTATTTTCTAAGATATTATTACTATATACTTGACCCGTATCGCCATTTATCCCTGTAGGAATATCTATTGATATCACTGTATTTTTATTCGATCTGGAACTATTAATTATATTTACTAATTTTGACAAATCTTCAGAAAGAGGACGATTCATACCAATGCCTAAAAGTGAATCCACTATGATATTTGCTAATGCTAATTGCTCTAATAATTGTTTTTCAAAATAGTTTACATTTGAAAATTCAAAATACTCTATATCTTTTGCTTTTTTTCTTTCATTTACTTCCAACTTGACAAAATTTGGCAGTACAAGGTTTTTATTCTTAAACCTGAATATAGTTACGTTATATCCCTTAGTAGCTAAATAGCAACCTGCTAAAATCCCATCATTACCATTATTTCCAGCCCCCGAAATGATTACAATATTCGTATTTATATCCTTAGGCAATTCAGAAACAATATAGTTTGAAATAGAATTTGCAGCTTTCTTCACCAAAGAATTTGATGATTCACCCATAGAATATGATTCTAATTCTGCCTGTTTAATATCTTGAACAGATAATATTTGAATCATTTACACCTCTAATACTTTATAGCAAGTGTTGAAGCGACTGCATAATTTCTAGAATGAGAAATTGTCAGTTGTATTTCTTTAATGTTTTGACTTTCAGCAATAGATAATGCATTACCGTGCAATACTATAGTAGGGGCTCTACCTCGTTCACGAACCACTTCAATTTCAACCCATAAAAGTCCGCGTTTACCAGTTCCCAATGACTTCATCATTGCTTCTTTGGCAGCGAATCTAGCTGCTAATTGTGGGAAACGCCCTCGGCAATAATTCTGTTCTTGGTGAGTATAGATACGATTAAGAAATCTGTCGCCCCACTTAAGACAAGCTTCTTGAATTCTATCAATTTCTATAATGTCTATTCCGTTGCCAATCATAAGTAACCCATGTTTATTTTATTTCTACTATCATTTCTATTTCAACTGGCCAATTATTAGGTAAAGCAGCAACACCTATAGCAGATCTTGAATGTTTCCCATGTTCACCAAAAACTTCTACTAATAAATCTGAGCAACCATTTGCAACTAGCGGTTGGTTTGTAAAATCAGGAGAGGAATTTACCATACAAAATATCTTTACTATTCTAACAACATTATTTAATGTTCCTATTTCTTTCTTTATTCTTGATAGAAGATTTATACCAGTAGTTTTTGCTGACTCATATCCATCTTCTACAGTGAGATCTTCTCCTAATTTACCTAATTTCACATTACCATCATTATCAGGTAGGGGACCTGATCCTGATAAAAACAATAAATTCCCAGTACGAATTCCTGGTACATAATTTGCTATTGGAGCTTGGACTTCTGGTAGTTGTATATTCATTTTTTCTAACTGCTCTTCAAAGTTTGCCATAATATTCTTCCTCTATATATATACCTAGGTTAAAATAATATTAATTTAATACTTGAGTTATTATAATGTAAATTAAAACGAAACATAATAATCATTACAGGGAATATTGGAGAAGTATCTACATTGAGTGCTAATATCTTAGATGGTAATAAAATAGCAAAAGACATTCGCAATGAAGTTTCTGCAAAAGTTACAACGATTTCCAATTCACAACACAATACTCCAGGCTTAGCTGTCGTATTAATTGGAGACAACCCTGCTTCTTTATCTTATGTAAGAGGCAAAGAACGTGATTGTGAAATAGTTGGTATTAAAACTCGTACATTTAAAATGAAAGAAACTACTTCTCAGGATGAAATAATAAATCTAATTAAACACTTAAATGTAGATACAAACTTCCATGGAATTCTAACGCAACTTCCTTTTCCTGACCATATTGATGAAAGGATAATTATCAATACAATAGATCCTATAAAAGATGTTGACGGTATTGGAATAAATAGTGCTGGATTATTAAGTATCGATAAACCTATATTTGTACCTGCAACTCCTTTAGGAATACAGCAGATGTTAATTAGGTCAGGTATCGAAACAGCAGGTAAACATATAGTAATTTGTGGAAGAAGTAATCTTGTTGGTAGACCATTATCTATATTGTTAAGTCAAAAATGTGTGGGTGGAAATGCTACAGTTACTCTATGCCATACAGGAACATCCAATTTAAAAAAATACACCTTAGAAGCTGATATTCTAATTGCTGCTATCGGACAACCGAATGTAATTACCTATGATATGGTAAAACCTCATTCGACTATAATTGATGTAGGAATAAATCGCATCAAGGATTCTAGTAAAAAAACTGGTTATCGGTTAATTGGAGATGTCGATTTTGAAAATATTAAAAACCTTGTAGATAATATAACTCCTGTTCCTGGCGGCGTAGGTCCTATGACTAGAGCCATGCTGCTTGAAAATACACTAAAAGCATATGATTTACAAATGAGTAGGAATTGATCGTGGATATTTCAGAATTTGACTATAATTTACCTAATGAATTAATTGCACAATATCCAATTACTAATAGAGATGAATCAAGGCTTCTGGTCTTAGATAGGGCAACACAAACAATTTCACATCATATATTTAATGAGCTACCAAATTTGTTAAATACAAATGACGTACTTGTTTTTAACAACACAAAAGTTATGAAATGTAGATTGACTGGTGAAATAATTGGAAGCAAACGAAAAGTTGAAATACTTTTTTTAAACCAAAACCAAGATGGTTATTGGGAATGTATAGGTAAACCAGGACGTTATTTAAAAAAAGAAGTTAAAGTTCTATTCGACGAAAATCTACATGGAGAAATAGTCGCAAAAAATAGTGACGGGACAATGTTGATAAAAATAAGTGACGATAGCTTAATTGAAAAACTTGGAACTATCCCACTTCCTCCTTACATAAATAATCATGAGCAGAAAAATACAGATCGATATCAAACAGTATATGCAACCGATACACTTTTAAGCGCAGCTGCCCCAACTGCTGGGCTACACTTTTCGGAGGATATTTTGACATCTTTAACTCAAAAAGGAATAAAAAAAATTGAACTAAGCCTGCAAATTGGGTTAGGTACATTTCAACCAATCAGAGTAAATAATATTAATGAACACAATATGCACAGTGAACAATGGATAATTAGTGATGACACTGCAAATTCTATTAACTCAGCCAAGAATAGTAATAAACGCATCTTATCTGTAGGTACAACAGTAACTAGAACTTTAGAAAGTGCATATTTAACCAGAAATGATAAAAACTCTTCAAATCTAAATGCTGGTTCAAACTGGACTGATTTATTTATAAAACCAGGATTTAAATTTAACGTTATTGATATGCTCTTAACTAACTTTCATTTACCTAAATCTACATTACTCGTTTTATTATCATCATTTGCATCAAAAGATTTGATAATGACAGCATATCAAGAGGCAATTAAAGAAAAATATCGCTTTTATTCTTTTGGTGACGCAATGTTAATTATCTAAAGATTCTGGGTATAAACCATATAGAAGTTCTAAAAAAGATTCTACAACTAAGCTTCTATTTATAGAATTTCGAACTATAACGGATGTTGGAAGAACAACGTTATAGTCTTCCATTATTTCAATTTCTTTTAAAGTACCTGTTTTTAACTCTTGCTCGACAGAATGTTTTGGTAAGAAAGAAACACCTAATCCTCGTTCAATCATTTTTTTGGTTGCTTCTATACTGTCTAAATCCATAGTTACATTAGGTGCAATACCTGCTTCCCTTACCACCCTGTTAATCAATACAAAGTAACTAGAACCTTTGTCATATAGTATTAGTGGTTGTGATGCAACATCGTAAATACTTGCTTGTCCTTCTAGAGCAAATTTATGAGATGGGTCAGTTACTAATACTATTTGCTCATCATAAAGATGCCTCACTTGTAAATCTGGATGATATATTGAACGCGTTAAGCCGATTTCTACATCATCTTCAAGGACCATATCCACAATATCTGAAGATCTACCTGTTTTGATTGTTACATCTACTCCAGGATATAATTCTCGAAATTTTTCAACAATACTAGGTAATACATATGCACAAATTGCACGTGCGGAGCCAATTCTTATTTTCCCAACAGAATTACTATGCACACCAAATACTGCTTCTTTACCATCTGATATGAATTGTAATATTCTTTCGGCATAGGGAACTAATGCTTTACCTGCATCTGTTAAACGAACGCCCCTGCCAGTCCTTTGAAAAAGCTGCTCATTCATTTCTTTTTCAAGAGATATAATTCTTGCACTTAGAGAAGGTTGTGTTAGATCTAATATTTCAGCCGCTTTGGTAAAACTTTGATGTTCAACTACTGCAATAAATGCTGAAATCTGCGAGGTTTCCAATTTTTCCACCGTAAAAAAACATTATTATTCAAAAAGTATTCATCCAATATATGAATTATACTATTTCCTATTGATATTTTCTATCTATCACTAATAATTACTAGAGTAAGTAAAATAAACATGCAATATTTGCAATATTTAAAAATAAGAGGTGTATATGGAAGATACAAACAAACCATTGGCAGGTCAGATAGCGTTAGTTACTGGAGGTTCAAGAGGAATAGGGAAACAAATTGCCATAGATTTGGCTAAACTAGGAGCATATATCGCTATAAATTACAACAATAATAACCAATCTGCAGAGTTGGTAAAAAATGAAATTATCGATAATGATGGAAATGCAGAAATATATCAATGTGATGTCGGTAACAATTCAGAAGTAACTAAAATGATGGACTTGATACAAGAACAAATGGGGAATATTGGTATATTAGTAAATAATGCCGGTATTTCTAGAGAACGCACGGTTCGAAACATGTCATTAGATGAATGGAAGGACGTAATCGATACTAATCTAAATAGTGTATTTTATTGCAGTCAATCAGTAATTCCACAAATGATCGAAAATAAAAAAGGCACAATTATTAATATAGCCTCTCTTTTAGGGCAAATTGGTAACATAGGTTTAGCAAATTATTCTGCAAGTAAAGGTGGAGTTCTTGCTTTTACAAGAGGATTAGCTCTTGAGCTTGCTAGACATAATATTACAGTTAACTCTATTTGCCCAGGTTGGATAAAAACAGATATGACCGATAGGATACCAGAACAGCTAAAACAAGGAATTCTAACATCTATTCCTTTAAAAAAGTTTGGCGAACCAGAAGATATTTCAGAAATGGTTTCTTATTTAATTCTCAAAGGTTCGTATATTACAGGTACTCAAATTCATATCAATGGTGGTCTGTATATGTAAAAGTTTGTTAGAACTATTCTTCAGATTCTTCAACAGATGCGTCATTGTTATAAATTTCGCCATCTTCATCAATTCCACTATTTTGAAGAGTTGTTTCTAAAGCTGCTTCTTTACCTTTAGCTGCCTTAGGTTGTGTATCTCGTGCATTCCTTAAAATAGGGTCCATTGATGCAATTGAAACAGTCTTGTCTTTTTCTTCCATATTGACAATACTTACCCCTTGAGTTCTTCTGCTTAATATTCGTAACTCAGCTAAGCTCGTTCTAGTTACCTGACCTTGCTCTGATATTATTAAAATATCTTCAGCTTCTTTTACCACTCTAGCAGTAGCCACAGGACCGCTTTTTGAAGTAATTCTAAAAGTAGCAACTCCATATCCACCTCTATGTGCTGTGCGATAATCATTGAGGGAAGAAGGTTTGCCAACTCCTCTCTCACTGATCACTAACAATTGGCCATTGGGATCGACAATATCCATAGCTACAACATAATCATCATTTCTTAAACGCATACCCCGAACACCTCCAGCTATCCTGGAACTGGACCTAACTTCAGTCGAAGGAAATCTAATGGAGATACCTTGTTGAGAAACCATCAAAACATCTGAACCTGTGTTAGCAAGTCTAACAGATACAAGTTCATCCCCATCTTCTAAATCCATTGAATTTATTCCATTTGCTCTTATGTTGACTATTCTCTTCAAATTCATTCTTTTAATTTCACCTAGCTTTGTAGCAAACAATAAGTCTTTTTCCTCTTCTTCCAGAGATTCAACAGCAAGTATTGTTTGAACTTTTTCATCAGGTTTAAGGTTTAAATATTGAACTAGGGGAGTACCACGAGTTGTTCTAGAAGTATCTGTATTGATTTGATAAACCTTATTTTTATATACTCTCCCTCTATCCGTGAAAAACAATAGTATGTCATGATTATCACAAACTACTAAATCTTTTAACCAATCATCTTCTCTGGTTGTTTGTCCTTTAACGCCTTTACCACCACGATGTTGCCTTCTAAATGTTGTTGCAGGAATCGATTTAATATAACCTCTATTACTTAAGGTTATTATTGTTTCTTGGTGTGGAATTTGATCTTCTAGATTAAACCCAGATATTTCTTCAACACTTATTTCAGTTTTGCGATCATCTCCAAACTTTTTCTTTAGTTCGTTTGTTTCAGTCTCAATAACTTTCAAAATCTTTTTTCTATCTGCTAGTAATGCTAAATAGTCAGCTACAGCTTTAACTAGTGTGTCGTATTCATCTTCTATTCTTTTTCTTTCTAAAGCTGCAAATCTTCTAAGTTGCATATCGAGGATAGCATTTGCCTGAATCTCATCAAGACTATACCCAGCAATTAAAGCCTGACGAGCTGCATCGGTATCATCAGAGTTTCTTATTAAATCAATGATTTCATCTAGATTATCTAACGCAGTTTTTAATCCTTCTAGAATATGGATCCTTGAATTTGCTTTATCAATTTCAAATTGTGTTCTGCGTCTTACAATTTCTTCTCTGAAATCGATGTAGTGTTGTAAGACTGCTTTTAAAGAAAGAGTTTGAGGTTGGCCGTCAACAAGTGCCAACATATTGTAATGTAATGATGTTTGTAATGCTGTTTGTTTATATAATATATTTTTTACAACTTGAGCTTGAGCATCTCTTCTAAGTTCTATTACAATTCTCATTCCTTTTCTGTCTGATTCGTCACGAATTTCTGAGATACCTTCAATTTTTTTCTCTTTGGATAGTGTCGCAATTTTTTGGACGAGATTTGCTTTATTAGTCATAAATGGTATGTCAGTTATAACAAATTGATATCTGCCGTTTCTACCTAATTCTTCTATTTCAATATTTGACCTAATTACTACTCTTCCTCGACCTGTCTCAAATGCTTCACGAATACCTGTAGTACCCATTATCAAAGCACCTGTAGGGAAATCAGGCCCTTTTACATATTCCATTAATTCTTCAACGTCAGCTCTAGGGTTTTTGATTAAGTGAACAATACCATCACATATTTCTGATAGATTATGTGGTGGTATATTAGTAGTCATTCCAACTGCAATTCCTGTAGAGCCATTAACAATAAGATTTGGAATCCGAGAGGGTAAAACAACTGGCTCAGAAAGGGAATCGTCAAAATTTGGAGCAAAATCTACAGTACCTCGGTCAATATCACCAAGCATTTCCATAGCAATACTTGCAAGTTTAGCTTCTGTATAACGCATAGCAGCTGGAGGATCATCATCAATACTACCAAAGTTTCCTTGTCCATCGACAAGTGGATATCGCATTGAAAAGTCTTGAGCTAATCGCACCATTGCATCATAGACTGAGGTGTCACCATGAGGATGATATTTACCTAATACCTCTCCAACAAGCCTGGCGCTTTTTTTATATGAGCTTCCTGGTCGCATATTCAATTCATCCATAGAATACAAAATTCTTCTATGAACTGGTTTTAATCCATCTCTTACATCGGGTAAAGCTCTAGCGACTATTACCGACATGGCGTAGTCAATATATGAGCTACGCATTTCATCTACTATTCTTACAGGTTTTATAATCTCATTGGTAGTCATTTCACCTCTACAAAAAAACACAATAATATGTATCTAGCACACAAATTCTACCATATATAGGGGTTCAAAACAACGATTATTGTACTGCTCGTTCAATAAATCCATCAATTAAT
>CEUQ01033556.1_pt1 | contig 16898 bp, 8 predicted proteins | sample 361491 | NCBI WGS metagenome assembly CEUQ01 (sample SAMEA2622796, study PRJEB7988) | marine metagenome | biome: marine biome (ENVO:00000447); feature: marine epipelagic mixed layer (ENVO:xxxxxxxxx); material: "saline water (ENVO:00002010), including plankton (ENVO:xxxxxxxx)" | depth 120 m | reverse complement strand
GCACAATTCCAAACAGATAAGCCCTTTCTCCACCTGGATTACCTTTCTATTGCCAGGCATTCTCTTACTTTCCAATTCAATGACGTATGGCGAAGATTGGAGTCAATGGCTAGGTAACCAACGCGACGGGGTATGGAAAGAAGATGGTATCCTCGACAAGTTTCCGGCAGACGGACCAAAACTGCTTTGGAAGTCCCCGATCGGGAGCGGATACTCCGGACCTTCCATTTCAAATGGTCGAGTCTACGTCATGGATCGCATCGAAGGCGCCGATCCAAAAACTGCGAAAGACCTGCACAACGGCAATCCTCCCAAAAACTATAACTTTGTACGCAAGCTCATTCCAGGAAAAGAAAGGATGCTCTGCCTCGACGAAAAGACCGGCAAAATCCTCTGGTCCCATCAATGGGACTGCCCCTACACAACGGTCGCTGCTTACGCGATCGGTCCCCGTGTTACTCCCACGGTCGATGATGACCGAGTCTATGCTCTGGGCGCAGAAGGGAATTTCTTCTGTTTTAACAATCAGAATGGAAATGTAATCTGGCAACGAGATTTCAAAGAAGATTACAAACTAAACATTCCCGAGTGGGGAACAGCAGCTCATCCTTTAATAGATGGCGATAACGTTATCAGCATTGTGGGTGGTGAAAACACGACGGTCGTCGCATTTAACAAAAAAACCGGCGATGAAGTTTGGCGGTCGCTTACGTCCAAACAGCCCGGTTATTGCCCGCCCGTTATCTACACCATCAATGGTATCCGGCAATTAATCATCTGGCATGGCGATGGATTAGAGTCCATCAATCCGGCAACCGGCGAATTGTATTGGTCCGTCGATGTCATTCCAACCTATGGCATGTCGATCGGGCACCCGGTACTCTCTGGAAACAAACTCGTAATGATGGCCTGGGCTCGGGTTTCTGCCTGCGTTGAAGTAGCCGATTCCGGCAAAGAGGCCAAACTGGTTTGGGAAGGGAATACCAACATTGGTATCGGAGGCGTTTTTTGTACCGCAGTCATCGACAATGGCTTCATTTACGCCTGTGGAATCAGTGGACGTTATACCTGCGCCAAACTTGAAGACGGCTCAAGGCTTTGGACGACCTACCAACCATCCACTGGTCAGCGTCCGGGAGCATGGGGCAATGTCTTTACCATCAAACATCAGGATCGCTACTTTCTGGCAAACGATCTTGGTGATCTAATCATCGCCAGGCTCAGCCCTAACGGTTACGAAGAAATTAGCCGCACCAACTTAATTGAACCTACTCATTGGGTCGCAGGTCGCACCTTGGTTTGGTCACATCCCGCTTTTGCCAATCGCTGTATCTTTCTTCGCAATGATAAAGAAATTCGTTGCTACTACTTAGGCAAGAACCAGTAACCGACTAGCTACTCAGGCTTTACTTTAGGTTTTCGTTTACCATTGAGCAGCCAGCCAATGGGTGTATGTCGCACAAACAGCTGATAAGTAATCAAAAGAGTGACAGTAATCGCAGTGCACACCACGGTAAATTTGATCCAGGGATGCCAGTCCATCGGCTTTACCAGTTGAATGTACAATCCCACCAAAGGCATATGAGCGACATATAACCAGTAAGAAGAATCCGAGACGTACCGCATCACTTTACTTTCACGACTCAAGATCGTGCGAAAGAATCCCATCCAACCGAATGTCATCATCCAAACATAGGTGACTGACGCAATCTTAATGACCAGCTCTCTGGCGGCATAAGGTTCCAACTGAAGCCATTGGTGCTCAATCGCACTCTCAAAGAACGGCTGGTTTTCAAGCCACTCGAGCAGCCAACCTTCCTGTCGACCACAAGCCAAATACAACAAAATCGAAAGTGGAATTGTAATCCACCAAAACCGACCAAGTTTACCGGCGTTATCATCAACGTCAAAATACCAGGCACCAAACAGAAAGAAGATCAGGTAATACACCAGCATATGTGGCTGAGGCCCCCAATGCGTTGATGTGTCCGGACCAAATTGACTGTGCATTACCAGAGTCGGAATGAGTGTCAATGGAATCAAATAAAGATAACGCACTTGCGAGACAATGAGCCATTTGGGTAGACGCTTTAATCCAATCAAGTCACATACCAAAGCATAAATCGCAAATAAGGCAACTAACCACACCAAAAACCACAAGAACCAGAAATGGCCAAAGCCCCCTTGATGGAAAAGATTCTGCCATTGCCCTTCATCGTTTTTGTAATGGCGAGCTTCGTTGACCTGCTTCCAATACCAATCTTTGAATTTCCCGATCTCTCCGCGACCATCGGCTTCCCCGCGTTGTTGCTCGTCCTCACGATTCTCATTCTTACTTTTGTATTTCCGCCAGAAATCATCCTGATTCCAATTGGCAAACACTTCCTCATGGGATGGACCGGGTTTAACTTCGGTCCCCAGTATCTTGGCAGCCTCATAACGTCTGCCTTTCACGGCTTCCGGGTTAATTCCCATTTCTAAAGAAGCCACCAGATACATCAAGCCATCACGAGACTCGACCGTAAAGGGAGTCGCCGCCACATCTGCCGCTGTTTCCCCGGCATCATTTTTAAGCGACGTATCGACCTCAAATCGTTTCAGTAGACGTATTTCGCCATGCCGAGCGAACAGGGCGGCAACATGCAATGCTGTATTTCCGTCTCGGTTTCGTCCATTAACATCCGCTCCATGATTCAGGAGCATCTCCGCCACACCATATTTTCCTGTCGCAACGGCATAAGACAATGCTGAATACCCATACCTGTCAAATACCGAATTGGGATCAACGCCGGATTTGATTAAACGTATTAAGCGGCCCGTGTCATGAGCTCGAATCCGCTCAAAAAAGTGACCACCTGCCTGGCGTGTTCCATCTCCTAGTTTTCGTTGGCCGGAGGCAAGTTGCAGATAGTATTTCAATTGTGGGTTCTCCGAGTCCTTAACCCATTCAATCGGCCGCTGGCCCTGGCCGTTCTTTACGTTGACATCCGCACCGCGGTCAAACAGATCAGCCACACGTTCCCAATCATCCGATGCTATCGCAAGTTGAAGCGGCGTTTCTCCCGTTTCAGGATGAAGCTGATTGACCGAGTCGGGATCAATATCAAGTCGGCGATGCATGATTCGACGGTCAGGTTGCTGGACGGCATCCCAGATCGTCATACTGTGAACTCGCTTCTCTCGTTCAAAGAACTCGACAATGCCCTCATGACCAACTTCCTCTGCAATTATCTCAGCCGTCTTGCCATCCTTCCCGGTAAGAGTTGTATCCGCACCTCGTCGCACCAGCATTTCAACTAAATCCTGTCGACGTAGCTGCGTCACTACCATCAGCGGTGTATAGCCATCCTCCGTATGTTGTTCATTGACGTCGACACCTTCTTTGAGTATCTCGTCCAAAACCCTCCGATCACTTCGCCAGGCTGCATCATGCAAAGTCATTTCCGGGCGGGCTTCTTCCCACAGCTTTCTGTCGTGATCACCACGCCAACGACCAACCGCATCCTCCATGGACTGAATAAATATCAGGCCCAACATACAGGGCAGAAAAATCCTGGCATAACGGTGCTTTAGCAAGGAATCCAGTCCGCGTTTACGCCACAGCATCGCGGTAAAGAATCCACTCACCAAAAAGAACAGCGGCATTCGGAAGCCATGAATGATCTCAAACATCATTCGGAAGCTATCGGTTGTCTGATGCAACATACGCGGATTCACATCATCGGTGATGATCCAGCCAGGCGTGTACCCCAATGCGACATGCAACGCAATCCCTAATAACATGGCAATCGCTCGCAACGCATCTAAGTCATGTCGGCGAGCGATACTGCCTTTCGCTTCTATACTCAAAGCCATTCAATCCTGTTGGAACGGGTGGGCAAACATCAACATATTCGCAAAGGAGGGGTTAATCGCTGGTTGATGTCGGAGCCTGTTGCTCACTATCCATCGTAGTTAATAACGCTTTGATTTCCATGACCTCAGTCTCAGCTTCTTTCGGAGCACGCTCAAGGTAACCCAGCGGTGCAACTCCGGTGGCATCCTTAATACCAACGTCTGCTCCGGCCTGCAAAAGCAGTTTGACTCCCTCAACATTCGCCGCTTCAACTGCCCAATGAAGAGGTGTCGCTGCTGTTTCGTTGTGAACTCGCACGTTGACATCAGCACCTTGTTCAATCAGAAAACTCGCAGCCTGATTATTAAACTCCATCACAGCCAAATGCAGAGCAGAAGCACCATGCATCGTATCACCCGGTAAATCAAATGGAGCGTTTATATCAATATCATCTGACAAATGGAACTGGATCGCCGTCAAGTCACCAATTTTTGCCGCTTCCCACAAAGTGGATGTTGTATCCGGGATCACACCGGAGTCTGTCCCCATGGCACGGCCAATAATCGTTACTAACAATCCATGCCGGACATATTCCGCAATATTAAGGGCTGTCAATCCATCCGCATTCACGCGATCTAAATCTGCCCCACGGCTAATCAAATACTCAGCAATGTCCACTTCGCCTCGAAAGACCGCGATATGCAATGCGGTCGCTCCCCGATCATCCTGAGCATTCACATCGATACCCGTTTCAATGGCCAATACGACCGAATCAAAATCGCCTCGATCAACCGCCGTAAACAAGGACTTCGCTTCCCCTTCAATCTGGCCGGGGACAAAAGCAACTTCCTGTGCCGTGTACGTATCCACCGGTTCGCTACAACCCCACGCACCAAGCAACGCGACCAGAATCACAACCCACGGAAAATCAAGTTGGTAGTTATGTTTTGTCATCTCATTCATTACTCATTCGAGGTTCTTCTTAAACTATAACAGTCCATTTCAATCCTGGTCACTCGTAAACGATGCGGAGACGTCTAATTGTTGGAGCAATCAACTAGTGCTAAATTGAATGTCTCCTGCTGGATATCACACTGTCTTTTACCTTATATGGTTTTCACTTCAGACATGACCAAAATTTTCTATACCAAAACAGACGAAGCCCCGGCTTTAGCAACCCATTCTCTCCTGCCTATCATCCGGGCTTTCACTAAGTCCTCCGGAGTGGAGTTAATCCTCAAAGATATTTCACTCGCCGGTCGCATTCTTGCCAGTTTCCCTGAGAACCTCACCGACGACCAAAAACAAGGCGATGCCTTAGCAGAACTCGGAGCACTGGCGAAAACACCGGAAGCCAATATTATTAAACTCCCGAATATCAGCGCATCCATTCCCCAGTTAACCGCAGCCATTACCGAGCTTCAGCAGCACGGTTTTAATGTCCCTGATTTTCCTGAAGAACCGGCTAATGAGCAGGAAGAGGAAATTCGTGGTCGTTATGCCAAAGTGCTGGGCAGTGCCGTCAATCCTGTTCTGCGTGAAGGAAACTCCGATCGCCGGGTCGCCGGGCCGGTAAAACAATACGCGAAGAACAACCCGCACTCGATGGGTGAATGGAGTGCTAATTCGAAATCTCATGTAGCTCATATGAGCGAAGGGGACTTTTACGGCAGTGAACAGTCTCACATCATGGATGCTGCAGGAACAGTCAGTATTGAGCTCACAACGGACGCTGGTGAAACGACTGTGCTCAAATCAGGCCTGACACTCGAAGCAGGTGAAGTCATTGATTCAGCTGTGATGAGCAAAAAAGCATTGCGGTCGTTTATCAAATCAGCGATTGCGGAAGCCAAAGAACAAGACGTTTTGCTTTCTCTACATATGAAAGCCACGATGATGAAAGTGTCCGATCCGAAGATTTTCGGCCATGTCGTCAGTGTTTTCTATGCGGACGTGTTTGATAAACATGCAGAGGTTCTGGAAGAACTGGGCGTAGATACGAACAACGGAATTGGAGATCTCTACAACAAGATTCAGGAGTTACCTGAAGACCAACAAACCGCCATCCTGGCCGACATGGATGCGGTTTATGAAAATCAGCCTTGTCTGGCTATGGTGAATTCGGACAAAGGCATCACCAATCTACACGTACCAAGTGACGTCATTATTGACGCCTCTGTGCCTGCCTGCCTGAGAAGCTCGGGGAAAATGTGGGGACCTGATGGTGAATTACACGATACAAAAGCGATCATCCCCGACCGTAGCTATGCCCGTATGTATCAGGCGGTCTTCGATTTCTGTAAAACCAACGGCGCCTTTGATGTTCCCACGATGGGGAATGTCTCCAATGTTGGACTGATGGCTCGTAAAGCTGAAGAATACGGTTCTCATGACAAAACCTTTGAACTCTCAACAGCAGGCACTGTCTCGGTCAAAGCTGCTGATGGAAACGTCTTAATGCAGCACGCTGTGGAACAGGGCGATATCTGGAGAATGTGTCAAACCAAGGACGAACCGATCAGGGACTGGGTGAAGCTGGCCGTAAACCGAGCTCGAGCAACCGGCTCCAAAGCCATCTTCTGGCTCGACAGCGCCCGTGCTCATGATGCCAACCTCATTAAGAAGGTCGAGCAATACCTTCCTGACCATGATACGGATGGTCTGGAGGTGGTTGTGCTTTCGACCGTTGATGCCATGAATGAGACTTGCCAGCGATGTAAAGACGGACTCGACACCATCTCAGTAACCGGCAACGTTCTGCGGGATTATCTCACTGACCTGTTTCCGATTCTGGAATTGGGAACCAGTGCAAAAATGCTCTCCATCGTTCCGCTTCTCAATGGAGGTGGGTTATATGAAACCGGAGCGGGTGGATCGGCACCCAAGCATGTGCAACAGTTTATGGAAGAAAACCATCTGCGATGGGATTCGCTGGGGGAATTTCTGGCCTTAGGTGTATCACTGGAAGAAGTTGCAGAGAAGCAATCCAATGAGAAGCTCAACGTGGTTGCTCAGGCATTAGATAAAGCGACAAGTCAGTATTTGTTGAGTAACAAGTCACCCTCACGCAAGGTCAATGAGCTCGATAACCGTGGTAGCCACTTCTACCTCGCTCTGTATTGGGCTCAGGCATTAGCGGCTCAGGATTGTTGCGAAGATTTGAAGGCTGAGTTTACTCCGTTAGCTCAAACGCTTACGGAGCATGAACAAACGATCGTGGACGAACTAAACGCAGTTCAGGGACGCCCGATGGACATCTCCGGCTACTACCACCCATGTGATGAACAGGCCGCAGCGGCTATGCGACCGAGTGCCACTTTGAATGACGCTTTGGCAAGTTTGTCCTAATCCTCAAACTGTCCTAAGGTAGTCCTGAAACAGTCTCGATAAAGGAGCAGTTGCATGTTACCTACACGAACTCTTGGTCGAACTAATCTTGCTGTTACGCAGCTTGGTTACGGCAGTATGGGCTTGCGAGGGCCCGCCACCTGGGGTGTCCGGGTTGTCGATGATCAGGCTGCCGACGCCTTTCTAAATCGTGTGCTGGATCAGGGTATCAACTTTATTGATACTTCGCCGGATTATGGAGTGAGTGAAGAACGTATTGGCCGATTCATCAGCTCACGGCGAAACGAGTACTATCTGGCGACCAAATGTGGTTGCGATTATGTCCAGCACGAAGACCATCTGGAAGTCCTGCATACCTGGACGAAGGATGTACTGCAACGGAATATCGAGACCAGTCTCAAACGCATGCAAACGGATTATATAGACTTGCTGCAATTCCATGGAGGTGATGCCGAAACGATTGAACAGGCCGGGCTGATTGAAACTCTGTTGGATTTCAAATCCCAGGGTCTGATTCGCTATCTCGGTTCATCCAGTTCCTTACCCCATTTGCCCGGCATGATTGAGTTGGGAGTGTTCGATACATTCCAAATACCATATTCCTGTTTGGCTCCAAAACATCATGAATGGATTTCCCGAGCGAAGGAAACCGGCGCGGGAATCATTATCCGCGGAGGCATTGCTCATGGTGGACCGGATGCCGAGATTGATCGCCCGGCATTGTTCGACGTCTGGTCTCAGGCTCAGCTTGATGAGTTGTTAAATGATGAGATGAGCAGAGCAGAATTGATTTTGAGATATACCATCAGTCATCCGGGGTGTGATACCACGATCGTCGGAACGTGTAACGACAGTCATCTGGATGAGAACGTTACAAGCATCCGAAAAGGGCCGTTGCCAGCTGCTGTTTACGACGAAGTGACTTCCCGAGTCCAACGAGTTCTCTAAGATCGGATCGTAATTCTTTGGCTAGGTTGTAATTATTACTTAGGGGGCGAGGTATACTTTCTGGCAAACCAGTACAGATGCTGAGCATTTTTGCCTGAATAGTAAACAAAGCCGCCATGAGAACCTGTTGGTATTCGATGGAATGTAATCGGGAGCCCCGCTTCCTGGTAGGCTTTCACGATTGCTTCGGACTGATCGATCAGAACTGTATTGTCCTGTTCACCATGAAAGACCAGCATGGGTGGATCGTCCTTGGTTACATGGTACTTAGCTGAAGCTTGCCTGGCGATTCTCTTGAGTTGGTCAGCTCCGCCCCCTAATAGGTTGTAAACAACCGAGCCTTCCTTATTAGCTCGAGATGGCTGTGTTTTACTGCGAAGAATGAAGTCGGTTGCCCCGTAATAATCAACCACGGCCTGAACCCTGGATGATTGATCAAGATTGCCCCCCACGTCGCCTTCCAGACTCCTGACTCCGCCGGTCGTGCCCATAAGCGCTGCCAGATGACCTCCGGCACTCGCTCCGCTAATTACAATTCGTTCAGCATTGTATCCGTATTGGTCGGCATGAGCGCGTAGCCAGCGGACGGCGCCTTTACAATCGTGGAGTTGGGCGGGCCATGTGGCAACGTCAACCAGACGGTAATTGATGCTGGCGACTGTGAAACCATAATTTGAGAGCCAGGAGATAAAGATCTTGGATTTGCTGTGTTGATACCAACCGCCACCATGAATCCAAACGACCAAAGGAGAGCCTTGTGGGTTTTTGGGGAGGTAGAGGTCGAGCAAAAGCTTATGCTCTCCGACCGAAGCGTATTCAACGTCTGTCACTTGCGTGCCAGTCAGTTTTACTTTTCCGATTCCTGTCTTGGTTTTAGGCTGCTTTTGTTGAGTGAACTCATCCACTTTTTGCTGAGCCGACGTGGCACTGCTAAGACAAACCAACAGAATCAATGCTCTCACCGCTCTCATCAAACTCTCCATTCTCACCGTTCGAAATACCAATTGTACCGTTACATCCGGCCCCCGAGGTGTTTAGTTTATTTTGCAAAGTCGGTCGAAAGATCTGCAAAACGCTTTCCCGGAATCAATAATCAGACTTCGGCCGTCCGGCCTTCGCAATTTTATATCGTAAGCATTGGGACGCCGTCGTCCTTCAGATTATGGCGACTAAACTGCATTTTAGCGAAGGAGGGTTTATTTGTTTCTACGTAGTGTGGTGGGGAGTAGCAAAATAGCAATCAGGAAGATGGTGAGTAACAGCAGGTAAGTAAGGAGTTTTGATTATCACGATTGCTCAAAGTGGTCGGCAAAAACTTCAGCAAGATACTAAACTAGGTATGCTTTACCTCAACGTCGATTTACAGAAGAACTGGCAATTGCAAATGCTACGAACGTTACTGCTCAAGCGAATACTGATTTTATTTCTACTGCTCGCCACAAGGTTGGTCGTCGCCAATGAAAATCAGGTGTTCACAGGCAAATTGATATCTGTCAATCTTGCCAAAAGTGAAATCGTGATAGAAAACGACAAACAGCAACAATCGATTATCGCAGTCGCTCGTTCCACGAGAATAATTCATGGTGATCAAAAGGTCACTCTCATCACACTCTGTCCAGAACAGCAAATCGCATTCAGCATCGATTCATCTATCCCTGCTGTGGATAAGATTCGAATCCTCGGCGACAGAAAACTTCGTCCTAAATTACTCTATCCAACTTCCGAACTGGTCACGGTTATTCGGGGAGATCTCCCGATTATCATTTCAGCCCCGCATGGTGGACGGGAGGCGATCCCCGGTGTCCCCAAACGCAATAACGAATCAACACCAAAGTTTGCTATCAAGTCTGACACGAACACATACCAACTGGCCTCAACTATCACGGAACAGCTCGAAAAGAAGCTCAACGGCAAGCCATGGCTTATCGCCGCTAAATTCCATCGCTCGTATCTGGATGCCAACCGCTCTCTGGAAAATGCGTTGGAGCATGATAAGGCGAAAGCCGTCTACACTGCCTACCACCAAGCTCTACAGCATGCCATTTTAGAAATAACTTGCCAGTATAAAACCGGCCTTCTCATTGATGTCCACGGTCAAAGTCGTCTGCCTGACGTGGTTTGGCGAGGGACACGCCGAGGAACCACTTTAGGGGGACTCGTGGATGATTTTGGCTGGGATGTGGTTGAAGGTAAGGACAGCCTCATGCACACATTCAATTTATTGGATTATGCCACTCACCCTCAGGGGATGGATGCAAGTGAAGGGCCATTCGGAGGAGGCTTCATTACAGCAACATACGGGTACCCCTACGGACTCAATGCGATCCAGCTTGAATTTGGATATTCGTTTCGAGCCAATAAAGAAATCTATCTGAAAACGGCGATTGACACGGCGGAAGCGATCAAGCGATTTCACCAGCGTTATTTAACCAAAAAACTAGATTGTGAACCCGATGCTATAAACCGCTGAATTGGCACACTCCCTGAAGTAGAATAGACAGTATTCCATTCTGATCATTGGAGGCTAAACTATGCACAATTCACCACAACGTCGAGAGTTTCTTCAACAATCGCTGGCTGCGGCCACGCTTTGGAGCCTGTTGCCTGATTCACTCAAGGCTGAAGAACGCACCAATGTTTCTCTCTCGCTTTCCAACTTCACCGTAGACATCACTCCTCCCAAAGGTCATTCACTTTGTGGAGGTTGGATCACTCCGGTCGTCGATGTAACCGATTCGCTGGATGCTCATGGTATTGTGTTACAGGGAGCCGGCAAACCGATGGTATTGATGGCGATCGACTGGACAGCCTTGTCTAATGGAGCTCACCTGCTCTGGAGAACAAAAATCGCTGAGGCTGTAGGAACGACACCTGAGAGAGTTGCGATCCACTGTGTCCATCAACACAACGCTCCATTCGCATGCTTAGAAGCACAGGCCATCGTAGACGCTCAGGGCGATCTTCCTCATATCGTTCTTGAAGATTATCTACATGACTGTATCGATCGCATTGCTGAGTCGGCCAAAGACAGTCTAAAAGCTGCCGTCCCTGTTACGCACGTTGGTAAAGGGGAAGCCAAAGTTGAAAAGGTGGCATCTAATCGTCGTATTTATCGTGACGAAAATGGAGTCATCAAAGCGATGCGTGGCAGCAGCTGTAAAGATCCTAAAATTCGGGCGATGACCGAGGGTACGATCGATCCAATGCTAAAGGCTATTTCGTTCTATAACAGGAAAAATCGAGTGGCCGCCATTCACTATTATGCCACTCACCCTATGAGTTATTACGGTGATGGTTTGGTGACAAGCGATTTTGTCGGAATCGCCCGCAAACGCCTGCAACAGGAAGACGCGAGTTGCCATCACATCTATTTCACCGGAGCAGCAGGCAATGTCTCAGCAGGAAAATACAACGATGGAAGTCACCCGGTTCGTCCTATCCTCGCTCAACGCATCTACGACGGTATGACCAGGGCTCTTGAGAATACAGAAATCTCAAGCGTGAAATCGGTTAGCTGGCGAAGCATCGAAATGCTGCCTGAAGTCCGTAGCTCTTTCAACAAAGAAGATTTGATGAAAGTCATCTCCAACAAAGAAGGAGCTGTTGTAAGTAGAAATCGCCCATCGTATATGCTGGCCTGGCTAAATCGTGTTGAGCGAAAACAGCCCATCATTCTCAGCTCACTGGGCATCAATGACATCTCAACCATTCATTTACCGGCCGAATCTTTCATCGAATATCAACTGCGAGCTCAAAAGTTAGCTCCGGATACATTCGTCGCAACGGCTGCCTACGGAGACGGGGGCCCGTGGTATCTACCTGTTAAAGAGGAGTATCCCGCTCAGGGGTATGAAGTGCGCGTTGCATTTTGTGAACCATCGGTCGACGACGTAATGACTGCTGGCATTAAGAAACTTTTAGGCGTCTAAATTCATGATATCTCTGATTCGCACTCTGGCAATCGCACAATTGCTCCTTGCCTTACCTATCACTATGGCTACCGCACAGGATGAACGTGTCGTCACGGAAGCGGATATGCCTCGCATCCCTCATACAGAGGTAAAAGATGTGCTATCCACTTTCAAGGTCGCTGATGGTTTTGACCTGGAATTGGTTGCAGCCGAGCCACTGGTCTCAGATCCTGTAGCAGCCTGTTTTGATGCTCAGGGCCGGATGTTCGTCGCCGAAATGCACGGTTACCCTTTCTCTCAGGAGCCCACTCAGCTTAATCCCGACGGTGGTGGACTCAAAGATGCCGGGATTATCCGTATGTTGGAGGACACGGATGGCGACGGCACGATGGATCGGAGTTTCGTGTTCGCTGACAAACTGAGTTGGCCAACATCCGTTCTGCCTTATGACGGAGGGATCTTTGTCATGGCACCAAAGTATCTGTATTACCTCAAGGATACTGACGGAGACAATCAAGCCGATGTTCGAGAGATCGTTCTGGAAGGGTTTGGTCGAAATAATGTGCAGTCGGTTGCCAATGGTTTAATTTGGGGGCTGGATAACAAGATCTACTTCGCCGCTGGAAGGAATCCCAAAACGTTGCTGCATCGCGGTGACCCACTTTTTCCCGTGAGCGGTGCTGACCTACGCTTCGACCCACGGACCGAAGAATTTGAACTGGCAACCGGGGGAGTGCAATTTGGCCATTCACGTGATATCTGGGGAACTCGCTTTGTCTGCAGTAACAGCAACCACATGCAACAAATCGTCCATCCGCAACATTACATTACTCGAAATCCCTATCTGGTTGCTTCCGGGATGATTCGAAGTATCGCCACCGACGGCGCCAGTGCTCGAGTCTTCCGATTAAGTCCCCCCGAACCGTGGCGTATTGTGCGTCAAAAATGGCGTGCTTTAGATAAAGGCTATCGCTTAGTCATCAACGATGATGGTGGCTGGGAATTCATTCCTCTCGATCCGTCCAAACCTGCTGGTGTCGTCCCGACCGAATACCCTGTCGGATTCTTCACGTCGGCAACTGGTATCACTCTGTATTCCGGCGACGCCTATCCGGCCAAATACCTTGGCGATGCTTTCGTTGGAGATGTCGGTGGTAATCTGGTCCATCGAAAGAATGTGAATTCCAACGGGCATATCTATACCAGTAAGCGAGCTGATGAAGGCGTGGAGTTTATTCAATCTAAAGACAACTGGTTTCGCCCGGTCAATTTCCTAAACGCTCCGGACGGTACCCTCTACGTGCTGGATATGTATCGGGAAACAGTTGAGCATCCCTATTCCATTCCTCAGGAGATCAAAAAATTTCTGCATCTAACGAGTGGTAAAGACCGAGGGCGAATCTATCGGGTTGTTCGTGAAGACATGAACATTCGCAAACCAGTCAATCTTGATGCTATGACCAATGCTGAGTTGGTGAACGAGTTGTCATCATCCAATGGCTGGAATCGTGATACAGCACAACGACTGCTGGTCGAACGAGATGACAAGACTGTTCAAAGCGCTCTGAATAATATGCTCCTCAAAGGATCGTCCTCAGTCGGCCGCCTGCACGGGTTGTACACACTCGATGGGCTAGACCTGCTGACCCCCGAACACATCCTGGCAGGTTTACAAGACGAACATCCAAGGGTCAAAGCTCATGCAATCAGACTCTCGGAACGATTTCTACATGACAATGTCAGCCTCGTTCGCGAAATCAGTCAGTACACTTCACATGCGAGTGAACATGTACGCATACAAATTGCCTATTCTTTGGGAGCAGCCAAACCAACTGAGGCCATGAACGGACTGCTTGATCTGGCACTGGACAGCAAGTCCACACCTGAAATCAAAACCGCGTTGTTATCGTCTGTCGGTGAATTTGCTGACCAATTCACTTTGGCGCTGGTACAACGAGGACAGCAAAATCCACAGTTAAACTCTATTGCCTTACAATCGGCGATCCTTGTTGGTTCCGATAAATCAGACGGTTCCACTTACCATGTACTTCAGGGGATTTCAGAACTTCCCACCGGCGTACAGCAAACCGTCCTACGCGGTCTGGGCGAAGGATTAAGCCGCCGAGGCACAACGCTTCGCGCATTGATCACTTCCGAGAAGGCTCCGGACAATCTAGCGGATAACCTCGCTGTACTCTTTACGTCTGCTGAAGCGATCGCCAAAGACTCGAAAGCCGCATTGCCAAATCGGATCTCGGCCATGCAACTGCTGGCTTTTTCTCATACCTCTTCAACACCTCAGGTGTTGCAAACATTACTCACCCCGCAAACTCCACAAACAATCCAATTGCAGGTCGTCCAGACGTTGGGAGCCATTAACTCGGGCGACCTCAGTGAAGGATTGCTGCTTCGCTGGAAGGGTTACAGCCCTTTGGTTCGAAGAGAGGTTATCGATGTACTTCTGCAATCGACAAACAATGCTGAGACGATTCTCGCTTCGATTGAAGCTGGTGTCATTCAACGAGTCGAAATCGAGCGTGACAAAAAGCAGTTATTGCTCCAGCATCCAAACAAAGCGATCCAGTCGCGCAGCCAAAAACTGTTTGGTAATGAAGCGAACACCGACCGGGCAGCAGTCGTGCAGGCACACCAGTCAGTTCTGGAGCTGTCTGGCCGACCGACACAAGGCCGCGAAGTGTTTCGCAAAAAATGCTCGTTATGCCATCAAGCCGGAGACCTTGGCACTCAAGTCGCTCCGAATCTTGCGAGCGTTAAAAATAAATCTGCGGCCGACTTATTAATCTCGATTTTAGATCCGAATCGTGAGGCACAGCCAAACTTCAATGTTTACACGGTCATCACCTTACAAGGTAAAGTTTTGACTGGTATTATTGCCTCCGAAACAGCCACCAGCATCACTCTAAAACGAGCGGAGGGAAAGCAGGACGTCGTATTACGAAGTAATATCGATGAATTGATCTCTAGTGGTGTTTCCTTAATGCCTGTGGGGCTTGAAAAGGAATTGTCCAAGCAGGATCTGGCCGATGTCATTGCTTTTATTAAGCAAAGCAAAGAACTTAAATAACTCAACTACCAATAGTATTAATTATGCGAACGATTGCTCTTCTTATAACACTTGTCGCTTCCATTCTTCTATCCTCGGCCATCTGGTCGCAGGATCCCGCGGATAAACCTGATCCAGATGAAATCAGTAAGAAGATTGATGAATTGGCCAGTAAGATGCCACGCTTACCGGCATCCACTCCTGAACAATCTCGCGAAAAAATGGTTGCCCATCCAAAATTTGAAGTCCAAATCGTGGCAACCGAACCTCTCATTCGGGATCCCGGAGCAATCGACATCGATGAAGACGGACGAATGTACGTTTGTGAACTCCCCGAATACAACGCGTATGCAGCAAAAGAAGACCCGGGGCAAAAAGGGGCGATTAAACAACTTATCGATACTGACGGGGACGGTAGATACGATAAGGCATCAATCTTTCTAGCAGACATTCCCTATCCCACAGCAGTCTTGTGTTGGGACGGCGGAGTGTTCATCGGATCCGCTCCTAATATTCACTATGCCAAAGATAATGATGGAGACGGAATTGCTGACGAGAGCCGTATCGTCATGTCCGGATTCGGTAGCGACCTGGCTGGCGAGGCACATCTAAATTCATTCCGCTGGGGGCCCGACAACCGGATTCATTTATCAACGAATCTTTCCGGTGGAGAAGTGCAATTCAGTGACCAGGAAAGTGATCCTGTTTCTGTACGTGGTCGGGGGATGATATTCGACCCTCGAGATCTTTCAACTTTCGAATTAACCAGCGGCGGTGGCCAGCATGGTATGAGTATGGATAACTGGGGCCGGAAGTACGTTTGTCAAAACAGCGTGCCTGCTGAAACGTTGATGTATGATGATCGCTATCTGGCTCGAAACCCGGTCATGCAGGCAACGAAGGCTGCCACTTCGATTGCACCTGATGGAAAGTTTACGCATCTATTCAGAATCAGCGAAGCGGAACCATGGCGAGAGCTACGCACGATGCTACGTCGCACGAAACAATTTCGTGGTTCCGATGAAGGTGGTAAACCCTTTGGATTCTTCACCGGAGCGACCGGGATTACGATCTATCGAGGTGATGCCTGGCCGAAAGAAATGCATGGCAATTTAATTGTGGGTGACGTCGCCAATAACTTAATATATCGAGCCAACGTAAAATCCGATGGCTTACGTTTGATTGCTGAACGAGCAGATGAAGGCAAGGAATTTCTGGCCTCGAAAGACCTTTGGTTTCGTCCGGTCCAGTTCATGAATGCTCCGGACGGTACTCTTTATGTGCTGGATATTTCCCGGGAACTCATCGAAGGTGCCGCATTCTTGCCACCTGAATTCATGAATCATTTAGATCCCATTAGTGGTAACAACCAGGGGCGCATTTTCCGTATTGCTCCTAAAGGATTTAACTCATCAAAGATTACTCCACTATCCAAAGCGACTACGCTTGAGCTTGTCCAATTGCTCGATCATACCAATGGTTGGCATCGGGACACTGCTGCACGACTCATCTACACTCGTCAGGATCTTGCGGCTGTTTCCGCTTTGCGAAAACTCGTCCAGGAAGGGAAGACTTCAGAAGGTCGATTTCTGGCACTCTACGGTTTACAGGGACTGGATGCCTTAGATGAAAATAGTGTCCTTAAGGGACTTCAGGATTCCGCTCCGATTGTGAGATGGCATGCCTTACGTGTAGCTGAGTCGATTTGCAATCAGGCTCCCGGAGTATTACATCAGATGAATGCGATGGCAGATGATACTGATATCCGAGTCCGCTATCAGTTAGCCTTCTC
>CEUQ01042688.1_pt1 | contig 16999 bp, 13 predicted proteins | sample 361491 | NCBI WGS metagenome assembly CEUQ01 (sample SAMEA2622796, study PRJEB7988) | marine metagenome | biome: marine biome (ENVO:00000447); feature: marine epipelagic mixed layer (ENVO:xxxxxxxxx); material: "saline water (ENVO:00002010), including plankton (ENVO:xxxxxxxx)" | depth 120 m | reverse complement strand
CAAGAATAACTCTGTTTTCCGATTTCAGACACCCCCTAAGGGGTGTCTGCTGCATCACTCGAGGAGGATCTTCGCCTGGTCGGACCAGAGTTGCCTCCGGATCCTGCCCGGCATGTACTCTATGGCGTCGTTCACCACGTCTGACATCTCGTCGTCCATCTTCGACAGCTGGTCCAGCGTCGATATGCCGAGGGTGTTCAGCCTCTTCTCCAACGAGTCGTCGATGCCGTCTATCTGCTGCAGGTCGTCGTCCCTGCCTCCCGAGTCGCCGATCACCGAGAAGTCCACTGTGATCGACTTGATCTTGATCCTGGCGTTGATGTAGTCCTCCTTCGACATGGAGCCCTCCTGTGTCTTCAGGTCGTTCAGCCTCAGATCGACTTCCAGCTTGATGACCTCCGCGGCCTGCTCGGCCTCCGCCTCCGCCAGGCTCTTCCTCTGACGGGCCTCCTCGGCCTTCTTCCGCCTCTTCTCCGCCTTCTTCTTGACCTTGTCCTTGGCCTCCTGGCGCTTTCGCGCCTCCTCCTTGGCCATCTCCTCGGCGCTGAGCTTCTTCTTCTCCAGCGCCTTCTTCTTTGCCTTCGCGACCTTCCGCCTCTTCTCCTCTTCCTCTATCTCCTTCTCGAGGTCCGTTCTGGCCTTGGCCTCCGCCTCTGCACGTCTCTGTGCCTCCTTCATGTCCCGCGCTTCCTGCTTGGATGCGTTCTCCGCCTCTATCCTGCTCTGCTTGGCGTCTTGGTACTCCTTCTGGGTGGCTTCCTTCTCCTTCTGGGCCTTGGATGCCTCTGCTTGCGACTTCTTTCGGGCGCTCGTGGCCATGCCCAGCTCCTTCTCTGCGTCCTTCCAGGCCTCCGTCTCCATCTTCAGGCCCTCCTTGGCCTTCTTGTGCGCCTCTGCCTCGGACTCCGCCTTACGCTCCGCCTCCGCCTTCATCTTGGCCTCGGACTCCGCCTTCCTGTTCGTGTCAGAGGTCAGCTTCTTCTTCTGGCGCGTCTCCTCTTCGATCTTCTCCCTCTTCTTGCTCTCCTCCGAGGCCCTCCTCTGGTATGCCAGCTTGGCCTTGGTGACCTCCTCTAGCTTGCTCAGTGAGATGTCCCTCTCCTTGTCTGCTTCAGCGGCCTCTTTCTTCGCCTTTTCGCCACGCTTCTTGTGCTCTGCGTGCTTTGCCTTGGCTTCCTTTCCGGCCCTGTTCTCGTCCTTGACCCTCTTTGCCGCGTTCTCCGCGCTCGTCTTGCTGTCCGCTGCCTTCTTGGATAGCTCGTCCGCCTCTGCCTTGGCCTTGGCCGACTTCTCCTGTGCGGCCCGCTTCTCCTCCTCGGCCTTTCTTAGGTCGTCGCTGATCTCCTTCATCTTGGCCCTCGACTCGGAGAGGAGTGCCCTCGCCTTGTCCGTGCCCTTGATGCTCTCGTCACGGGCCTTCTCCGCCTCTGCCTTGGCCTTCTCCGCCTCTGCCTTCCTCTTCTCGGCGGCCTTCCTGTCGGCGACCCCCTGCTTCGCATCGGCCTCTGCCTTCTTCTGGACCGATTGCCTCTTTTCGAGGTCCCTCTCTGCCTTCTTCCTGTCGGCATCGGCTCTCTTGGCCCTGTCCTCCGCGTCCTTTCTCGGCTTGACCGTCGATTGGAATGTCTTCTCCGCCTCTCTTGTCTTGGCCTCGGACTCCTTCATCTTCGAGATTGCCGAGTCGGTGGCCTTCTTGGCTCTCTCGAGCTTCTTCTCCGCCTCCGCCTTGGCCTTGGTCTCCTCGGCTAGCCTGCCCTCGAAGTCCTTCAGTACCTTCGCCTCGTCCTCGGTCCTGGTCCTTGTCTCCTTCACCTTCTTGGCCAAGTCTGAGATCTTGCTCTTCAGGCTCCTAACGGAGTCGGAAATCTGCTGCAGCTTGGCCTTCTGGGTTGATCCCTTCTTCGACTCTGCAGCGAGATCTGCTTCCGCCTTCCTTTGCTCGCTCTCAGATTTCTTGAGGTCGTTTTGGAGGGCAGACAGCTCTTTGGACAGGTCGCTGGATTTCTTCGAGTCCTTGCTCGATGCCTCCCTCTCCTTCTCCAAACGGCCCTTTGCATCCGAGGCTGCCTTCTTGGAATCCTCGAGCTTAGCCTTGACCGACTTCACCTGCCTTTCGAGGTTCTCCAGTTGCTTCGCTTCCGCGCCGCTGGACTTCTTCTTCCGTGCGAGGTCGCTTTCCGCCTTCTTCCTTGCAGATTCTTGTTTTCTGAGGTCCCTCTCGGTGGTCGATTTCTCCTTCTTCAGTTCGCTAATCTTTTGGGACGCTTCTCTGATCGATTCTGTTGTCTTCTTGAGTTCCTGTTCGGCCTTCTCCCTGGCCTTCTTGGCACCCTCGAGGTCTTTCTCTGCAGATGCCCTTTCCTTGGCAGCAGCGTCCGCGGCCTTCTTCTGTTCTTGCAGCTTCTTCTTCTCCGCATCCGCCTTCTTCTTTGCCGCGTCCGCGGCCTTCTTCTCCGCATCCGCCTTCTTCTTTGCGGCTTCTGCTGCCTGCTTATCTTTGGCCGCGTTGCTCCCCTTGCCGTCAGCCATGTAGGGTCTTGTTAGTCCGGATATATTTAGGATGCGGAAGGCCCCTTCCGATGAATCGAATTTTTACCCGCGATACTTGCTTAGTTCACTATCGCCGGTTGGAGTCTTTTCCCTTCGAAATCTCTGGTTTTTAGAACGTCGATTACGTACGACGCTTTCTTCACGTGCACCTCGACGGTGGACTCTGCATCGCCCATCGAGATTTCTCCGATAGCCACCTCTGGGACTCTCGCTTGGTTGACAATCCATTCGGCCAGTGCGAGCTTGCTGGCATCGCCGCTTCCGAGTGACAGTCTGACGGTGACCATTCCGAAGCAGTCTGAGAGCTCGTCCCAGTCCTCCTTGAGCCTAGCCATCTCCTTGTGCCCTTCTGGTAGTTCTGGTGCGTCCACCATGGGGATGGTCATGCCCCATGTGTTTGCGATCTTGTCGAGTTGATGCATCTCCGAGCCTCCGACGAAGCTCCAGGCCTGCCCGCTCCTGCCCATTCTCCCTGTGCGCCCTATTCGGTGTACGTATGACTCGGTCTCATCCGGGAGGTCGTAGTTCACCACGTGAGTAATGCCATCGACGTCAAGCCCTCTCGCGGCAACATCGGTGGCCACCAGGATGCTCTTCTTGCCATCGCGGAAACCGTCTAGGATCCTCTCCCTCTTGTTCTGCGCCATGTCGCCGTGCAGGGCAGCCGAGTCGACCCCCTGCCTGTCCAGCCTCTCATCCAGCATGTCCACCATCCTCTTCGTGTTGGTGAAGATGAGCATCTGGTCACCTTCGGACATGTTTGCAACGATCCTCCCAAGGGCCCACATCTTGTTGAGTCGGCCGACCTTGATTGCGAATTGGTCGATCTCGGGGACCTCGACCTCGAGGTCCTCGCTCATTACGTGGACCGGGTCGTCGGTGAACTCCTCCGTGGCATCGAGGACCTCTTGTGGGAAAGTGGCGCTGAATAGGAGCGTCTGCCTCCTGCCAGTCATCTTCTCCACGACCCATAGGACGTCTGGGAAGAATCCCATGTCTAGCATCCTGTCTGCCTCGTCGAGGCAGAATATTTCGATGGCAGGGAGGTCGATATGCCCCCTCTTGCTCATGTCGATTACTCTTCCTGGCGTCCCGACTATGACATCGACCCCCTTGTCGAGTAGTTTTGCCTGCTTCTCTATGTCCGTCCCGCCGTAGACCGTCTCAATCTTGAGCCCCTTCTTTCCCTGGAGGTTCCCCATCTCCTCTGCTACTTGTACTGCTAGCTCCCTTGTGGGGCAGAGGACGAGTGACTGCAAGGAACCATCCGGCTTGCACGACTCAATTATCGGAATTCCGAAAGCGGCAGTCTTGCCGGACCCAGTCCTAGCCTGCCCAACTACGTCCTTGCCTCTGCGGGCTACTGGAACCGACTCGGATTGAATCTGGGTCGGCTCTTCCCAGCCCATGCCTTTGATCGCCTCAGAGACATCGCTCTCTAGGTCCCAGTCGTTGAAGGTGATGGGGGACATTGTTTGGCCTCAGGACCAGGTCTCAGCTTCTCTGATGTCCTTCTGTAGCTCTCCCATCCAGTACTTCCTGCAATTATCCTTTGTCAGGAACTGGTCCTTGCTCGAGAAGCCGTGGTTGTAGTGGCCCTTGTCTGCATTGGCCCACTGGTCCTTTCGGCGCTTGTGGAACTTCTGGAGGACATGATTCCTCATGTACTGCCTGAACTTCAGGGCCTTGGTACGGTTCACTCCCTTGGGGGTTACTCCGTCCCACAGTTTCTCGAATCGAGCCAACTTCTCGTCGAATTCGTCACTCATCTGCTTTCCTCGCTGGCCGGCCGACCTGACTGGCGTTTATCATCCTCACCCAAGGGGGCAAGGTTGGGCAGGGGCTGATCTTCATCTTCATTGGGCACATACTCAGCAGGTGCAAGCTTGCGGTTCTTCTCTTCCTCAGAGCCTTCGAAGTCAGGATCCAAAGCAAGGGACTGGAGCCTCTTTCTCAGGCTTGGGTCCTTCTCCTTCTTCAGGAGTTCCCCAGCGGCCTCCCGTAGTTCCTGGCCAGAGAGTATGATGGAAATCTGCCCCACGCATGCCCTCCTCATATCCAAGTCATCATCCGAAGCTCCCTTCAGTATCATCTGAACGACCCTGGGGCTCTGGATGTCGAGCTTCTTGAGTGCCTTGATGACGGAGTTTCTGATGACCCTGTCGTTCTCCCCTAGGCTTGACTCTACTAGGATCACCGCGACCCTTGGTTCTACATCGGCTAGGACAGTCAATGTCTTGGCAGCATTCCTCCGGACTCTGACTTCTTCGTCCTGTAGAGACCATGTGATGAGGTCCCATGCCTCTGCTCCTCCCTTGGAGGCAACGGTTCTGAGGATCAATGACCCCCTTATTCTGAGATCAACGTCCTTCTCCCTGATTATCTCGTCTAGATGCAGGCAACCCACCTCTGGCCACTCTCTCGCACAAAGTTTGAGTGTCTCGAATGCATTGTCTCGATGCACCTTCCTCTCGTCTCGCAACTCTCTTCGAATAACATCCTCGCATCCGGAGGGAAAAAGCGGGGCTATCTTCTTCAGGCAGTTCATTGCCTCCTCCCTGACCGCCTCCTCCTCGTCAAGCAACCTGTCGGAAAGGCAGTGTAGAAGTATCCCCTGCCTCCTGAGTGCGAATGAGGGCAGGACCTTCAAGGCGGCAATCCTGACATCCGGGAAGTTGTCCTCTAGGGCGTCAACTAGGGTTTCGTAAGCCCTCTCAGCATCCCTCTCTCCAACTTTGCTGAGGGCCTTAATTGCGTCAATTCTCCCTAGCTTCCATCTTTTTCCATCTGTCAGAATCTCTACCTTTTCGGACTCCCCAGTTGCAAGGGGGAGTATTTCGGAGATCTCAAGCCGCTGCCAAGGCCCACTATCCGGGGAAAGTGCAGCAAAACCGGTTGTTTTCCTGCCTCCCTTTTTCGAAACTCCGATCCTCTTCCCCGTCCTCGGGTCGCGTGCAATGTACTCCCTAGGCATAGAAAATCGCACGCGGATAGAGGCACCACACTTCAACCAAGCGCGAAATTGTTCGGGGCAACCATGAAGCACGGATGCCGCTAGCAGGCCCTGAAACATGCCTTCAGACGTAGAAATAGAGATTTCCAAGTTACTCTGCTCTTCTTTCAGTGGAGCGGACGGGGAGCCAATTAGCTCGAGGGACCTAGCTCGCATGTGGTCATTGGAGATGCAATGGTTCTCTCCAGAGGTGGCCCAATCTCTCGTGGATAGGCTGCATGATTCTAGGTGGCTGGTGGGGGATTCGGACTCACTCTCCCCCTGCATCACGTCGTTCCAGCACACGCCGGAACTAGGTTGGAGGCCATTTTTGTCCAGAGTCGAAGCAATTCCTGAGCCACCCTCGGCGCCGCCGGAAAGGATAGCCGCACCACCCGATGCCCCGGACCCTCCCGAATCCGCAGAACGTACTCCTTCAGAAGAGGAAACTAAGAGCAAGTTGGCCTCAATGATAGCTTCGATGTCAGGGCTGGAGAAGAGAGAGGTAATTCGTAGGGCGCAGAGGAAGAGAAGTGCCCTGGGCCCCGTCTCTCTGGAGGTGGCCATGCTTCTTCTTGCGAGGGAGCAGAACCTAGAGATGGAAAAACTAGTCGAAATGACCTAGTTTGCCCCGTTACCATTGGTCCTGACTTCGGCTGCTAGCAGCCCCGGCAGCACCAGAAGGGCAAGGATGAGTGAGAATGCCACAGAAATTGAGCTAACCACGCCAAAGTCCCTGATAACCGGAATCGGAGAGAGGAGGAGCACCATGAACCCGCAGATAGTGGTCCCTGCTGACATGAGTAGGGCAGAACCGGTATTTGCGTACATTTCCCTCATTGCTGGCCATATCGCCATCCCTGATGCCCTATTCGACTCGAATCTCCTCCATACGTGGATGGAGTAGTCTATCCCTAGGCCAATAGTTAGTGCCGTGATCATAATTGTTAGGACGTTCCAGTTTATCCCGAGAACAGCCATGGAACCCACCACCCAAGACCCTGCAAGGCCTACTGGGAGGATTACCAGGAGGGATTGTCCGACCCTCCTAGTTAGCGACGCCAGCACCAGTAGGGAAACAGTGAGGCTGATTGCTGTAGAACTAACGATGGATGAGATTAGCCCAGAAAGGAGGTTGGAAAGGGTCATCAGGTCTCCGACAGGATATGCCCTCCCGCCAGTGTCGGAAGAGACAATGAACGACTCCTCCTTCATGTCGTCTGAAATCTGCTCGACCATTGCACTGCTCTGCGCTTCGACATCTACTCTGATTCTTAGGAACCTTATCTCAGAGCCGTCTTCGGTCAAACCAACGTGCTCCCCGGTCCTCTCTGCCCATGTCGTCCCTCTGAGTTGGTCGCCTATGGTGTCATTCGATAGGAGGGAGTATAGGGCCGCTGCGAGGTCACCCTCGACGAAACTCTCGCTTGGAGCTAGATCGTCACCGAACACCTCTAGGTTGTGCTCGGAACCGAATCCAGCATCCTGCTCAATCGCATCTGCCACGATTCTGTATATGCTGTCGTAAGATGCCCATTCGTTGCTCGTTCCAGGCGCCTCAGTTACAACCGTCCCCTCCATCCTGGCGAGGGCGTCCTCCAAGTCACCCAGTGCCTCGATTAGGACTTCTTCGCTGTCGAACGACGCCTCCCCCTCTCCAGGCTCAACAAGAATGTAGACCGACTTCAGGGCGTTTACTTCGTAGGACTGGTAGAGATCCTCCCTTATCTCCATAATCTCCATCTCGTCCTCTGAGAGGAAGTCCGTCAACTCGAAACTGGTGTCTAGTCCCTGCATTGCCACTACTACGGAAGCTGCAGTGATAATCGCCACAGAAAGAAGTACGAGGGGGGCATTCCCTCTCTGGAAGTCTGCACCCTTCTCAGCCAGCCTCCCCAATTCGAGCCCTCTACTCCGGGTTGCCCCCATCGTCCTCTCAACGAAGACGTGCATCGCACCCACGGTGACCGTGCTTGCCAGGAAGGCACAGACGACCCCCAGTGCCAGAGTTGCTCCGAATGTCCTGAGAGGGGGGAGTGGGGATAGCGAATTGGCAAGGAAGGCGAATACAGTGGTAATTACTGCCAGTGAGAGGGCGACTCGCAACTCCATCAAAGCCTTCGCCCAAGCCTCAGCCGAGCTGCTAGAGTCTTCCTTTGCCCTTTCGTACGCCCTCTGAAGATGGATGGAGTAATCTATCCCAAGTCCAAGCACAACTGGCGCAACTGCTATCTCTAGGATGGAGAAACGCATCCCCATCAGAGAAATCGCACCATAGGTCCAGACCAGAGAAGCCAGTAGTGCGACCAGGGGGGCAACGACCATTGTCGCCGACCGGAACGTGAGCGCGAGAAGCAAGACCACGACAATCACTGCGAGGAAAATAAGCCAAACTAGGTTATCTAGGGTAGACTCATTTATGTCGTTGCTGATCAGGTCGTCTGAGATTACCCCGTACTCAAGTATCGACTCTCCTCCTAGCATCGTCCTGATCTGATTTGCATGCCTCTGGCGGTCATCGCTCTCTATCTCTCCACTAATTTCTATGAGCCACAAGGTACTGCTTGCAGTGGGTGTTGGATTCCCTTCTCCGCTCTCCAGCCAATCACAAACGGGCGAGTAATCCAGATCCTTGTTGAGCAAGGCAGAAGATGCGAAGGCAGCAGTAGCAATGGATCTCTCGTCACTCCCAATCGCATCACCACACTCCTCGTCCCCTAGAACAGCGTCCAACATCTCCTTCCAATCGTTGAATTCTGAGAGTCCCCCCGTGTGGTTCCTCTGTTCCAAGAATCTCTCAAGTACTTCTGCGGCATTTATCTGGGAGTCTATGAAAAAGCCGTTCTCGTCGGAATACGATTGAATCATCGCGTGATCCTTGGCCAGCTGTTGTAGGGCCTGCATCTCTAGGACGTTAGGGACTTGGTCCTCGCTAGCCGCAGGTCTAACATTGACGTATATCAGATGCGGTGAAGTGCCAATGGCCCCCTCGATCCTCTCCTGTGCATCGTCTGCATCCGTCTCGGGGGCGAAAGAAGAGAGATCAGTGGTGAAAGCAAGGCTACCAACTAGGAAATATGCTAGGAAACCAGTCAATAGGAGGCTCGTCAATAGGATCGTCAAAGACATCCGCTCGAATGATTCAGCCACGCGTTTTGTCATGGCTTCCATGCCTGACATCGTCACCGCCAAAACCTCCCGATGTAAAACTTAGGGGAAGTTTGTGGTCGGTTTCGCACGGCTTTGACATGCAAGGCCTCAAAAGGGCCACTCCAGTCGAGCGTTCGTCCTATGCCAGTCAAAGTATTGAAGAACGAGGGTCGAGAACTGCGAATCAGAGTCATCGACGGGAATCACACGGCGCTCCAGATGTTCCGCTCCCGTCTTAATGGCAGGGACGACGTCGAGTATGCAAACTACTTCCAGAACCACCCCGACCTCGATGACCCAGAACTGTACGTTCGCACAGTTAAAGGAAAGAAGGCAGATAAGATTCTCAAAGACATATGCTCCGAGATCACCAAGGAATTCTCCAGCATCAAGATTTGAGGAGGTGATTCCCTGAGAGGGAGCGAAATCGAGGACTACCTGGGACTATCTACCTGGATGGTCCCTGCAGAGGGTATCGGAGGTCTGCTGAAGACCAGGGTGGAGGACTTCCGTGTCGAGGAGTCATCCAAGGTCCCAGCTCTCGATGACAAGGGAAGATTCACAGTAGTCAGGGTGACAATGACAAACTGGGAGACCAATAGGTACCTCAGGAGGCTCGCTAGGTCCTGTGGGATCAACAAGAACCGGATTTTCAGCTCCGGGTTGAAGGACAAGCGGGCCATAACCACGCAGATCCTTGTGATCGATGCACCAAGAAGAAAGGTCGAATCAGTCGAGATTCCAGACAGTACCATAGAGGTACTCGGGAGGACTCACCAGAAGGTTGCAATGGGGGATCATGATGGGAACAGATTCACCATCACCGTCAGGGGATGTTGTGATAAATCAGGCAACCCAATAGATGCCAAAGAGGCAATGAGCAGGGTCCACCAGATTAGAGACGGCCTGTCCAAGTCCATGGGATCCGACGCATTCCCAAATTGGATTGGCCCACAGAGGTTCGGCTCCACCCGTCCAGTTACCCCACAGGTGGGTTCGGCCGTGATAGAGGGGGACTTTGAGCGAGCAGTCGATCTTTACGTGGGAATGGCCGGTTCTAGGGAGGGCGAAGAGGCCGAGGCATTCAGATCATCATGGAGGGAGTACGGGGATCCGAAGAAGTCTCTGGAATTGGCACCAGAGAGACTTGGGTACGAGTCATCAATGTTGCAGCACTTGGTTAAGAAGCCGGGCGATTATGTTGGTGCATTCAAGACTCTGCCAAACTCACTACAGCTCCTGATGGTCCACTCTATTCAGTCATTGGCGTTCAACCACACCCTCTCCGAGAGAATTGGCTCCGGACTTTCCCTGATTGAGCCAGAGGAGGGCGATCTAGTAGCCCCGCTCATGGCCAACGGGAGGATAGATGTCGGAAAGATGGCTTATGTCAGCCCAACAAACCTGGATCGATGCCGTCGGAATTGCAAACTCGGGAGGCTAGTAGTGACTGGCACTCTTCCAGGAAGGGACTCTTCCCTCGCGGAAGGCGGACCGGGCGATCATGAGGCTGCAGGCATCCGTCAAGCTGGTCTGGATGGGGTTGATTGGGTAGTCAACCAGATTCCCAGGCTAACTACTTCTGGAACCAGGAGGGCACTTTCCGTACCATTCAGGGACATCAGTGTAGAGCAGGCCCCAGAAGCGGACGTCCTATCCCAGAGGTGGGAGGAGGGTCCAATGGAGGGCGATAGGTGGCATCCAGAGGGAGCATCCCTGCGTCTTAGGTTCACGCTGCCAGCAGGAGCCTATGCGACAGTCATGATGCGAGAGATAATGCGATCCCCTCTGGACCATTACTGATTAGAGTCGACCCATCTCCAAGGCCTCTATTTGACCAACAAGATCGTCCACGGCTCTTACCTTGTCCTCAAACCCGTCTACGATCCCCTCCCCTTCACCGAGGACCGCTTGGACCTCGATGTACATCATCCCGAAAGCTAGGGGCTTTATCTCCACTTCCTGGACCTCCTGGAACTCAGAGATAGCCTTCGCAATCTCCTCGTAGTTCGGACTGCCATCATCCGGTTGGTCTAGTGTTACCTTGTATTTCACAACGACATGACCCATAGAATCACCTCATGGACCCTCGAACTTGCAATGGGGGCAGATGTACTTAACTGACTGAACTCTGCACCTCTGGCTCCTGCCTATTGGGGCGGAACAACCCGGACATGGGAAGGAAGTGCTCTCGCTATCCACCAGGGGCGTCCCCGAGGACGCACACACAGTTGCCCTTACACTTGCCCCGGCCATCGACTTGCTGGCGTACTAGGGTCCCTTTTTAGCGTTGATTGTGCCCTTTCTTCTCAATCATATGCTCAAACTGCCATATTTCTGCTGAAATTTGAAATGATAGAACCAGTCAACGAGTTCATGGTTGAAGAGGAATTGACGCTATCCGGAACCCAATCAGATCTTTCCGATTTTGTAACGGACGAGGGTGGAATTTGGAGTCTTAGAGAAGTGGAGAAGGTCAGAGGTTGGAACAACATAGAGTACGGGGCCGGCCTTTCGGGAAAGAACACTCCCTCAACGGGCCTGTCAATGAATAGGGCATACATACCCCCGGGTGGAATCGCTAAGGCTCATATCCACGTAGGTTTTGACGTGATGATCTACCTCCTCAAGGGGAGCGTAAGGCACGAGTATGGGAAGGGTTGCAGGAATTCCGTGGTCCACAATGCTGGTGACATGTTCTACATTGAACCGGGTCTTCCACATGAGGTATTCAATTGCTCAGAAGATGACTGGGTGCATGCGATAGTATCGAGATCGGATGCCTCTGAGTGGCAGAATATCGTGCCATATGATAGGGATTCTGAGTAACTACTCTCGCTTCGGAATCTTTCTGAAACCGACCTTTGTATCCAGTCCCTTCTCATCTCTCTCATCAACTACGATGCCGATCGAGGATAGGTGGCTCTGCACGTGTTCCATTGCAGTTCCCTCCCCCTTCTTCCTTTGTAGCCTTTTTTGGCAAATCAGATACGTCTCAGAGGAGGCGGTTCTGCTCGCAGTAGGGGAATATCTGCCAACAGCCGAGAAACGAATTTTTGCAGCATCAACAAGCCCCTCGATGCCTGCTCCCTGGAAGACCTTGGTTACGAAGCACCCCCCGGGGGAGAGTAGATCCGAAGCCACATCTAGAGCCATGGTGGAGAGCTCCAGTGAGATCGCCTGATCGGTATCATACCTCCCAGTGAGCCTAGGGGAAATGTCGCTAATTACCGCATTGAGTTTCCGATTCCCCAAATGGCTAACAATTTCCTCGATTGTCCCTCCATCTGTGATGTCCCCCACCATTACGATTGCACCTTCTACCGGCGAGGTCGCCAGCAGGTCCACCCCTATTACCGACCCACCTTCCCCGACCTCCTCTACAGCTACCTGGGTCCATCCTCCCGGGTGGCATCCGATGTCAAGAACAGAATCACCCCTCCTGAGTATGCCAAACTTCTCCTGTATCTGCTTCAATTTGTAAGCCGAGCGAGCCCTATAGCCCTTGCCCTTCGCATCTCTCCTCCATGGGTCGCGCTTGTTTTCTTGGTACCAGCGCTTACTCATGCACCCACCCTCGGACTGACAGTTATGAATCCGGACGATGAATGCGGCCTACCTTGGCCCTTTGTTGCATGTTTGAATTACAGGCCGATCTCGGAAATCAGAACTCTGGCCGTATCCCTTACTGCTTTCTCAGACATGGCAGTAGGCTTGAAACCGGTTCCAAGCAATTTGCTCACGTCCAGATAGGTCTTGGGAACGTCTCCTGCCCATCCCCTCTTTCCACCAGTATAATCTATTGAAACTCCTTCCAGTCCGCTTTCTTCAATCACAATCTCGGCAATCCTGGAGACAGAGCACGTATCACCGGTGCCTAGGTTGTTTAGGGCTGTACCCTCATCACCAAGGCCAATTACGTGTAGCATAGAATGCACGCAGTCATGAGCCGACATGTAGGACTTCTCCTGGTTCCCATCGCCCAAAACCTCCAACCTCCCCGGGTCCCTCTTCAGCTTGTGGATGAAATCAAAGATTACCCCGTGAGTACCCCTTGGCCCGACTATATTTGCAAACCTGTGGATGAACCCCTGTGCCCCAAATGTTCCAGACCATGCAGTAATTAGCGCCTCGCTAGCTAATTTTGACGCGCCGTAGAGAGAAATCGGCATTACCGGCCCATAGTCCTCAGGAGTCGGCATCACCCCAGCCTCCCCGTAAACGGCGGAAGATGAAGCAAATGAGATTCTGCCAACCTCTGAGACCCTCATCGCCTCGAGGACATTGTATGTCGCCATGGTCCCCTGCCTCAGATCGGTGTCCGTGACCTCCGTACCTAGCCTGATGTCAGGATTTGCTGCTAGGTGGTGAACGGTCTCGACCCCCTCCATAGCTGCTATCACAGCATCTCCGTCCAGAAGGTCCCCTCTGCAGACCTCAACCGAACCGCTCCCTTGGTGGTGGGATAGGAACTCCTCCCTCCCACTGCTGAAGTTGTCTATTACTCGGACCTCCTTGCCCTGTTCGACCAAAGCATCTACTAGGTGGGAACCGATGAAACCGGCACCTCCGGTGACCAAGTCCATGGATGGTCGCGACTACTATTGCCCCTTGAGGTCATCGGACAACGGTGTTCTCATTCTCACCTCTTAATCGACAAATTCTGTTGGCAGTTATGCGAACGCTTCATTTGGCTTGGGTACGGGAACGTGAACGTGACTTCGAGAGATGGGCCCCCCCAACAGGACGAAGAACTAGTATTCTGGGCATGGTTCTTCGAGAGGATTAGCCCAATTTCTAACTATCTCACGAAGTTAGGACAAGAAGTCAGGGAGAGCCCAATAGGAGGTTTCCTGGACACTGCGGGACAATTGGTGAGCGATGTCTCCGACACATCCCACATGGTGGCCCAAAGGACGGCCGAACTGACGTATAGCGCCATACTCAGGAGCCCTGCGTACCTGATAGTGACCCTCCTTCTGGCTTCGGCCCTGATTGGCTGGAGAGCAGAGGACTTCGAGCACCAGATCAACGGCGACGTTGAGATATACCTACCCGATGGAGCCAACTCAACTGCGCTACTCAATGAGGTCCGAACTCAATGGTCTACCGATATCGTGATCCTCTATGTCCAGACCGACAATGCCGCAGTGGGGGCTGACCATGGGTCCGACAACATCACTGATGCGTCTATTCTGAATCAAATATCATGGATCGAAGGGGACGACAACAATGCAGGTGAAAGCGGATACGGTAAGGGGTTGGACTACAACAAGGAAGATCGCGGTTCACATGCCTGCAATAGTCCGATGACAGGATGCGATGGAGTTGTCTGGATACTCTCCCCAGCTCAGATAATCAAGGAGGCAAACTCGACGAACTACAGGTTCTCCTGCGCAGTCGAAAAGTACGGCCTTCCCGGTTCAGACGGAAGCTGTGCGATTGCGAGCCAGAACCCGAACGAGGGCTACTCAATTCCACAGGGCGACGGTGCTCAGGAGAGGATCGACGGTTATGTGGATAACTCGGGAGAGCTAATGTCGAACTTCGTCATGGACACCAATAACGACGGGATATGGGACACTGGCGTCATAATTATGGGAATTTCCTTCGATATGACCAATACGGACATTACCCCAAGGACCGATCTCAAGACCGGTGAAGAAATCAGGGATCACAAGGCATTCATTTCCTACGTTAAGGCACTACTGTCATCCGACTCAGCAAGGCAGGTGAATGCTGGGACAAATCAGCCAAATTGCGATCTGTGCACCAAGACTTGGGACAGGACATGGACCATGGACCCGGAGCGTTTGGACACGATTCCGCCAAGGAGTGCGGTCACCGTTACCGGACTAACTCCAGTTCTGCATGACGTTTCCGATTCGATTTACGAGGAGTTGCGATACACCATGCTACCAATCAGCCTCGGCCTCGTGGGGCTTACAATGTTCATCCTACACCGCAGCTGGAAGGTTCTGATCATCTGCGGCACGCCTATCGCGATGAGCCTCGCAGTTACATTCGGGTCAACAGTCCTCTTCGACATCATGCTGACCCCTATGATAATTTCAGCAGGGCCAATACTGGTGGGACTTGGTGTAGACTATTCCCTCCATCTGACTAACAGGATAGAGGAGAACCGGGTTGAGATTCTGAAAAAGATGGAAGAGGATGCATGGGCTTCGAGACGTGACGGCGAAGAGGTTATCGAACCCGATCCATTCGACCCCGAAATCAGCCTCACTGCGAATGTCAGGGCCGCTATGACCACTGGAAACGCCATTTTCTTGTCCGCCCTGACAACGATAGTCGGATTCAGCGTTCTGATGTGGCACAGCCTAGTCCCCATTGAGCCCATGAGGACGGTGGGCAAGACACTCCTGATCGGCATCTCGACCACCTTCCTGATATCCATGCTAATGGTTCCTGCTTGGATCGAACTGCTCAGATATAGGAAGGGGGACTCAAGCAAACTTTTCAGAAGCAGCGTAGTTGACTCTTCCAGGAGAAAGAGGATCGAGGAAGAGAAGGCTGCAGGAGCCAAATCCTCGCCTAGGAGGGAGCGTGACTCTGCAATAGACACATCTGACGTTTTTGGCACCATCCTTGGGATAAACAGCCTACTATTCTACGTCGTTTCCACAGCCATCTTCACTGGTTCTCTAGTTATCTTCACCGACCTCACTCGCGATGGTTCCCTAATACTGGGATTCACACTCTCGACAACCCTGACATTCTCTCTTCTAGATGACTTCTGGGATGCGGTCGGAAAGGTCCCACTGAAAGCCACGCTCCTGGTCATTCTGGTCTCTTCCGCAGCGACAATATGGGGGGGCATGATGTTCAAGGAACAGCTGGGCAAAGACATAACCGGATCATCGGACGAAGTCCCTCCCGGCCTAGAGTCATATGAGGCACTGAGGGAGTACAGCATAGTCTTCGAGGGCGGCCAGACAAACATGTTCATCGTAGATGCCACCGAGAGAGGCCGCCAGAACGAAACTGCCCCTATCCGGGATCTGCCTATACTGGATGCAATCGAGCATATGCAGGAAATGAAGATTGATAACGTGGCGAATACCACAACCATCAGCCTCGTTAATATCCTCAAGGCGGTACACGTGGATGTCGAGATAGGCGGTCTGGAGATATATGACCAGAGCCTATGGGAGCTGATTCACGATGAATGCTGGGACGAATCATCCAATCCGCTAAGGCCGGAGTGCTGGCCGTACTCTGTCAGCAGCAGAGAGGACATGGTCAACATCGCCTTCGACACACTAAGCCCCGAAGTCAGGTCCATGCTGATGAACTCAGATGACGGGGAAGGGGAGACAAAGACGCTGGTATACGTAAACCAGCCATACATCAATTTGGCAGTAGCTGGAGGACTGAGGGAGACAATCGATGGACACCTGGACGAGGGCGGCTGCTCGACCCCACTGATGTGCAACGCACTCGGCATGGAGGGCGTCTCAAACTCGTTACTCACCGGAGGGCTCCCCGTATCTCTGGACATCAATGACGGAATTCACCAGGCCCAATCAAAGACCACAATCGCTACCATGCTCATACTGCTTCTAGTCATGGCGTTCCTGTTCAGGTCGGCCAGACTCGCTATTTTCACAATGACAGCGGTGGGGGTCGTCGTCCTCTGGCAGCCGCTGCTTATGTGGTTCTACAAGGTCAACGTCAACGTGTTCACAGCGATGATTGGGACTTTGGTATTCGGGATAGGCGTCGATGACTCCATACACATCATAGATCGCATCAAGGACGAGCGAGAGACGCCAGCCGGGATTCAGAAGTCAGTTTCCAGGACCGGTCGGACCATTTTCGAGACTACCGCCACGACCTGCACCGGTCTAGCCGCCGGCCTTTTCGTCGCAATTCCCGGGCTACAGAACTTCTTCGTTCTGATGATGCTTCTGCTCGTCCTGGCACTGCTCACTAGCTCCATCCTCCTGCCAAGCCTAATCGTGGCATACCACGAACTCTCCCACGCCCTACGGGGCAAGATTGGGACTTGGCAAGACTACGGGGAGAGCGGTTCAATCGCCGACTCTTCACCGGTCGACGCCGTTGTCTTCGACTAGGATAGTTTGGCGAGGGTGCAGGGAGTAAGCCCCTTTCTGTTCACCTTTCGGCTGGTCGCATTCAACTATGCATCCTACCCGGTCCTGTCGATGCCCTGCGGACCTGCTTGGACTTGCTCCGGCGTGGTTGCTCGTTCCAGCCACGCTCAGGAAACCTCTCCCTTTCGGGTTCATCGTACCCCTGGCATGGTTCGTTTCTGCTGCAGAG
>CEUQ01189435.1_pt1 | contig 17115 bp, 16 predicted proteins | sample 361491 | NCBI WGS metagenome assembly CEUQ01 (sample SAMEA2622796, study PRJEB7988) | marine metagenome | biome: marine biome (ENVO:00000447); feature: marine epipelagic mixed layer (ENVO:xxxxxxxxx); material: "saline water (ENVO:00002010), including plankton (ENVO:xxxxxxxx)" | depth 120 m | reverse complement strand
TTAAATGCTGGAAAAGATAAGGCTTTACAAGAATTATTAAAGAGTTATAGTTTCGAAAAATCTAATGTTATAGCTGTAGGAGATGGTAAAGGGGATCAAAGTATGATAATCTGGGCTGGTTTGGGGGTAGGGATAGAAAATGGTCATAAAGATGTTATTAAATCATCTGATATGCTGATTCCACCTCCTGAAGACGAAGGATTAGCTTCTTTTTTAGAAAATCTTTATGAGAATAATCTAAACTTTTAGATAAATATGATTTAGGAATTTATGATTAAAAAAGACATAATAGTTTTTGGTTCATTAAACATGGATTTAGTTGTTAATACAACTAAGTTTCCTAATCTAGGTGAGACAATAGTTTGCGATAAGTTTTACACTTCTCCTGGAGGCAAAGGAGGAAATCAAGCTGTTGCTGCTGCTAGGTTAGCTAGTCAAGAATACAAAGTAAAGTTTATAGGCAGAGTTGGTGAAGATATTTTTGGTCAAGAAATTTTAAAAAACCTCAAGAGTGAAAATATCGATACTTCTTTTGTAAAAATTACAAAAAACATATCAACAGGCATTGCTTCAATTTTTATAATGCCAAGTGGAGAAAATTCAGTAAATGCAGTTTATGGGGCTAACTATGAAATTGATAAGTCTCAAATAAACGATTTTGAAAAAATTTCTGATAATGCTGGTGTTTTATTACTTCAACAAGAAATACCTGACACAACCTTAAGCTTAATTTTGAAGACTGCTCATAAGAAACAAATACCAGTAATTTTAGATCCTGCGCCGTATAAAGAAAATATGATTAAATTCTATAAAAATATAAACATTATTACCCCAAATGAGATTGAGGCATCTAGTATAAGTAATACTGAAGTTAAGGATATACCATCTGCAAAAAAAGCAGCAAGATTTATCAGAAATCTTGGATGTGATAACGTGATTATTACTTTGGGTGCAAAAGGAATTTGGATTGAGGGAGAAAATATTTCAGAGCATGTTAAGAGTTTCAATGTCAAGGCTAAATCATCTGTTGCAGCAGGAGATGCATTTAATGGAGCGCTCGGATATGGGATTGTAAAAAATAATAATCTTCTTGATTCAATAGAGTTAGCTATTGCCGCATCTTCTATTTCTGTAACTCGCGAAGGTGCTCAGAATTCTATGCCGTTAATAGGCGAAGTCATTGAGTTTATAAACTCCTAAGAAAATATACTTATATTTTAGGAGGTTCTCCGTTGATATCGTCTATTTTATTTAATCCTGCGATTTTCATTAGTTTAATTAAACCATTATTTATTTTTGATGGTAATGATGGTCCTTGATACACTAGTGAAGTATAAATTTGCCCAGCTTTTGCTCCACTAGCTAAAACTTTCCAAAGATCATTAGCTGAAGATATTCCACCACATGCTATTATATCGGCACACCCATTATTTATTGCTTGAACTTCTCTTAGCATTTTTAGAGTATCTGGAAAAATTGGCTCTCCGCTATATCCACCTCTACCAATTTTTATACTTTTTGATTCTTTTGGGTGTGTATTTGAAATAACCATGCCTTGAACATTTGTCATTAAGGATGTTTCGATCAACTTTATAATTTCTTTTTTATTACCAAAAGAATTATTCCATGGTGGGAACTTAATTATTATTGGTTTATCTGTATTTTTTTTAACTGCTTCAATTAATTTTCCAAGCCTTGAAGGCTCTTGAAAAACTTTTAATCCTGATGTGTTAGGACTGCTAATATTTATCTCAAATGCAGAAATTAAATTTTTTGATAGTTGTACGCATTCTATTATCTCATCTTCAATAGTTCCAGAAACGCTTAGAATAATTCTTCTTTTAATACTATGAAACTTTTTTAAGTTTTTTACCGAATATTCAACACCTTTACCAGGGAAACCTAAAGCATTAATAATCGCTTTATCTTTAGTAATTCTTATGACTCTTGGTTTTGGATTTCCCGGTCTAGAAGTTAGGGTTACTGTACCTCCTGTAACAAAGCCAAATCCTAACTTTATAACATTATTTAATGTATTACAGTCTTTATCAAATCCAGCAGCTAGCCCTAAAGGAGAAGGATAAGAATTACCAAATAATTTTGTCTCTAGTGATTTATTTCCAACAGAGTTGTTTATATTAAATAAATTCCATACGTACGGGACTCTCAAAGATAATTCAGTTATCTTGTGAGCTAACTCAGGTTCAAGACTAAAAATTAATGGTCTTAGTGTATAGTTATATAAATTCGTTGTTTTCTCCTAAATTAATATGATAATAATTTATTTGTTATTGTATTATTATATTCAACAAATTATAAACTTATAAGTAATAAAAATGTCTCTAGAATACAAGATAGGTGATTCGTTACGGCCTAAGGGTCATGCGATAGTATATTTTATCGATACTGTTGATAGTAAAAAAGTTTCTGCTTCTTATATAATTCTACTGCCAATAACGGTAGATCTTTCAAAGTATGTGCCACCTTTTCTTTCTAATCAAGTTGATAGTCTTTCAAGTAAAGATATGTCTTCATTTTCTTTCCCTCCTGCGCCCGAGATTGTTGATTCTGAAGAATGGATTAATGAAACTGCGAAAAAAAGAGATGATGATCTAATATTTGGCGGTTTTCATAATCTTTCAGATGTAACTAATCTTATGAATGAAGTTTCCAAAATCTTAGATATATACTCTGAATCTTATGATAATAATCACCAAAAGTATGAAAAAAAAATTATAGAAAATCAATTGGATGACGTAAATGATGTCGTTTATAGTATGATGTCTGAAGCTGATTTATTATCAGAATTAACAATCATAATCGGTAGATTTCAGTATCAAGTTTCAGGAAATGATAAAGATGGTATTAGGGAAAGCGAAGCTAAAATTTTATCTATAGGAAAACAACTTCCAGAAAATAGGAATGTGGATTTATTGATAAAAGTATGTAAAAATCCTGGAGAAAAATATATCAATTTGGCACGATTGTATCTAGATAGAATCTATGCAATGTATAGAGAAGAATATGAAAAAATAAAATTCTTAGAAAAAGAGATTATTGATGCTGAAAAAGATTTAAGATTATCTTGAGTATCATATTTGAATTTTTATCTCATACTTTTGAATCATTGAGATTTAAGAATTTCCGAATGTTATGGTTTGGCGTAGTCTTTGGTATGGCTGGAATACAGATGCAGATGGTCATTAGAGGTATTTATGTATACGACCTAACAGATAGTGCTTTTTTGACAGGATTTGTTGGGATGGGTTTTGCTCCAAGTTTATTCTTCGTTTCAATTTATGGAGGAGTCATAAGTGATAGATTAGAAAGAAGATTCATTATTCAAATTGCCCAAACAACCAATGCTCTTTTGGCTGCCTCAATAGGTTTTTTGATTCTTTTTGAATTAATATTCTGGTGGCATTTACTAATAGTATCTGTTGTTCAAGGGGCCATGTTCTCAATAATGATGCCAGCAAGGCAGGCAGCTATTTCAACAATAGTTGATCGAAAAAGCTTACCAAATGCTTATGCATTGAATGCTATGGCTATGAGTTTGATGGGTTTATTATCTCCTGCTTTGGCTGGTTTTTTGTATGAGTGGATAAATCCTTACGGAGTTTATTTTGTGACCTCGCTAGTTTTGATGAGTGCTGTTTTTTTTACATCTCAAGTACCTAAAATGTATCCTAAACAAATAGAACATAAAAAAGTCTTGAGAGAATTTTATGAAGGATTGACCTACTTAGCTTCAAATAAGGTAATATATATGATTTTGATTTATAGCGTTGTTGTAGCATTACTTACAATGCCATTTAGGATGTTAATTCAGGTTTTTGCAAAAGATGTATATGGATCATTACCATCCGAAGTAGGTATGCTTATGACATCTGTTGCGATAGGTGGTATTATAGGATCTGTCCTAATTGCAAATCTGAGAAAAGGAAATCATAGAGGATTTTTCCTAATAATTGGAGCTGTAGTTTCAGGTGTAGCGCTAATTTTATTATCTTATATACCTTATTTTATAGCTGGAGTATTTGGCCTAATTGGTATAGGTCTTGGTGAACAAGCTAGGTGGGCTCTTGGTCAAAGTTTAGTGATGGAGAATTCAAAGGAAGAATACAGAGGTAGAATGATGAGTATACTAATGATGACATTTGGATTGATGCCTTTAGGTATGCTACCGCTAGGTTTAGCTATGGGTACGCTTGGAGCGCAAGTACCAGTCTTCATTTCTGGCGTATTTTTATTGATTTTTTCACTATTTATATTTATATTTTCAGGTACTATTAGAAGAATTTCATAAACAAAAAAAATTCTATTGTTAAAAAGTTATTTGTATAGAACCTTTTCATCTTTATCAGTGCCAGCTTATAGAAATTTATGGCTAGGGCTATTATTTCTTATGGCTGGAATTAGTATCCAAATTTTAGCAAGAGGTTACTTGACATGGGACCTTTCAAAATCTCCAGTAGCAGTTGTACTAGTAGGATCCGGATTTGCTCCTCCAATATTACTATTTTCAATTTTTGGGGGTGCAGTTGCTGATAGATTGTCACTAAGGAAAATTATTCAATATGGTCAACTAGGAGTAACTCTAATTGCATTATTTATAGGTTTCTCCATAGCTTTTGAATCGATAACTATTTATCACTTGGTTGTATCATCGCTATTACAAGGTACTATTTGGGCATTCTTAATGCCCGCAAGACAAGCAATTATTCCTGAACTTGTAGACGATGAACATATTACTAATGCTACCGCTCTAAATGCATCAGGAATGTCATTGATGTCGTTTTTGGCACCGGGAATCGGAGGCTTAGTTTATGGATATTTTGGTGCGGCCATAACATATTATATAATCGCAGCCTTTGCTTTTATTGCGTTTTTGATGACTGGATTTGTACCTTCAGTAAGAAAAAAAATACCCAAAAAAAATTTTTATAAAGATATAAAAGAAGGTTTTGGCTATGTAGCTAAAAATAGAACAGTTCTGTATCTTTTAGTTGTAGCACTAAGTACGGCTTTATTGTCTATGCCATATAGAACTCTATTACCAGTACAAATTGAAGAAGTATTTAATAAAGAAGTAGAAGCTTTGGGACTTTTATTAAGTGCAATTGGGGTAGGAGCATTAATTGGTACTCTTTTCATAGCAGGTCTAAGTAAAAAAGATAAACGAGGTTGGATACTCATTTTTACTAGTATTTTGTCAGGGTTTACAATTATGATATCTGGCCTGAATTCATCTTATTTGTTGGCTATTGTCTTAATGCTTTTCCTAGGTTTAGGTGACTCAGGAAGAAGAGCATTGAATATTTCACTTATACTAGAAAATACAGATGATGAATATAGAGGAAGAGTTATGGGATTATATACAATTAATTTTGGCCTTATACCCTTAGGTGCGATACCCTTAGGTTTCATAGCTGATATTCTAGGTATTCAACAGGCTTATTTTTTTGCAGGATTATTATTAATTATTTTTGCTTTAGGTTATACAATATTTACATCTAAAATTAGAAAATTATAATATGAAAATTAATGTATTAAGTGAAAATCTATCCTCAAGGATAGCCGCTGGAGAGGTAGTGGAAAGACCATTCTCTGTAGTCAAAGAATTAGTTGAAAATTCAATTGATGCTAATTCGACTAAAGTTTTTATAGAAATAGAAAATGGAGGATTAGAGCTTATAAGAATTACTGATAACGGAGTTGGAATACCAAGTTCGGATTTACCTATAGCATTTGAGAGATTTGCTACTTCTAAAATAGATAATTCATCAGATTTGACATCTATTCAAACCTTAGGTTTTAGAGGTGAAGCATTACCTTCGATAGCTTCTGTTTCCATCGTAAATGCTATTTCAAAAACAAAAAACGAAAAAATGGGTTCAGTTTTTGATAGTGAATTTTTGAATGAAAAAAAAATAAAAAGAATTTCATGTAATACCGGTACATCTATTTCAGTAATGAAACTATTTAGCAATGTACCAGCTCGTCTAAAATTTATAAAAAGTGCAAATTCAGAAGTATTAAAGATTCACAATCTAATCAATTATTTTAGTCTTGTATACCCAAATATAGATTTTCAACTTATAACTGATGGAAAATTGAAACTAGATACTACTGGGTCAAGTGATATTTTAGATATTTATAAAATGATCTATGGTATTTATTCTAAGAATAATTTACTTCTAATTGATGATGAAAATGAAAGTTCTAATTATAAAATTAGTGGCTTGATAGGATCGCCGTCTATATATAAATCTAATAGAAATTATTTAATTTTGTCTGTAAATGGAAGAATTATAAATTCGAAAAAATTAAATTATGCTGTAGAAAGATCATTTGCTGGACTTTTACCACAGAGAAAATTTCCCATAGGAATTATTAGAATAACAGCTCCTTTAAATCAAGTGGATCCAAATGTACATCCAAATAAGGCTGAGGTTCGTTTCATAAATGAGGATTATGTTTTTTCTATGATCCAAAAAAATATTAGAAATACTATAAGTTTCAGATCTCCTGTGAAAGTAGTTAATCAAAATGAACAAAATTTATATAACTCTCAAAAAAATATAAATTTGTTTTCATCAGAAAAATCAGACTTTATTGAAAAAAAATTTCAGGGTTTAGAAGATATGATTTACTCGCAAAATGAATATTCCAAAACTATGAAAAATACTATTCCAATACTTAGAGTTATTGGGCAATTTTCAAAAAAATATATAGCTTGTGAAGGTCCTAACGGTTTATATATTTTAGATCAACATGCAGCTCATGAAAGGGTAAAATATGAGCAAATATTTAATGATTTATCAAAGGAAAAACATTTATCTTCACAGCCTTTGTTAGATCCCTTGATAATAGAGGTAAATAATGACACAACAAGTATCTTGAGCGAATACAAAAATGAACTAAGTAATTGTGGTTGGCAGGTTGATGCATTTGGTCCTACATCCTTAGCTATAAGGGAAGTTCCAAGTATAATTACAAAAAATAATATAAGCTTGGTCAACGGTAATATACAAAGTATATTTCAAAATTTATTAGATGAGGTTATAGTTTTGTCAGACAGTGATTTATGGCTTGACAAAATAGTGGCATCTTTGTCATGTCATTCAGCTGTAAGAGCGGGTCAAACTTTATCTTTGGATGAACAGAAAAATATAATCAAAATGCTTGAAAAATGTGATTCTCCTCAAACATGTCCTCATGGAAGACCAACAGTTATGCAGATTGAAAATGAAATTCTTGATTCAGAATTTCTTAGAAAATAATTATAAAATTTTGTTACCTGGAACCTCATGTATAAAAGAATAGATAACATTTTTTGAACCACCACAAACAAACACTTCGTCTAGGTTTCTTCCCCCAAATGCTATATTTGAAGGACTCCAATCCGGTACATGATATAAATTTTTCATTTTTCCCTCTTGGTCTAGGTAGCATATTGATCTTATTCCGGGTAAAGTTTGGAGTATATCCCCATTTGAATCAATGGCTAGACCATCAGGGTGTCCTGGGTCTCTAAATCTTCGAATTAATTTTTGATCCAATAAATTACCTTCTTCGTCAATTAGGAAAGATACTAATCTATTTGCTCGGCTTTCAGAAACAAATATATTTTTTTTGTCATTTGATAACTCAATTCCATTTGGATATGCAAGATCATTAGCAAAAACTTTTACTTTACCTGATCCTTGATCAGCACTATATATTGGACTAATAGAAGGGTCTGGTAATGGTTTTCTAACAGGGTCTGTGAATAACAACTTACCATTTGGCAGGAAGCATAAATCATTTGGTCCATCTAATCTTGATCCATCATATTCATCTACAAAAACATCAAATTTACCATTTTTCATTTTCAGAATTGCTTTGTGCCCTGCATCAGCAACAAATAATTCTCCATTTGGATTAAAAGCTAATCCATTAGGCCTACCATTTGTTTTACCAATTGATGAAACCTTATTTTGGTTGTCAATCATATAAATATTAGACTCGTCAGCACTAACAAGGTACATATTTCCATCTGGTCCAAGTACAGGACCCTCTGGGTTGATAATACCTTCGGTAATAATTTTAAATTTTTTCGGCTTGTTTTCTAAGTTTTTACTCATAATAAAATTGCAAATAATTTTCCAGAAGATACAATTAATTATAAGCCGATTTTTATTTTTTTCAAAAATTCGCCATGAGGATTATATGTCTTATATAAAAACATTGTCCGAGAATTTGAAGGTTTATTCTGATGCAATAAAACTTGAGCATTCTATTTTTGCTCTTCCTTTTGCCTTGCTTACACTTTTTATCGTTTACGAAGGGAATCCAGATTACACTATCTTATTTTGGATTATAATAGCTATGGTATCTATGAGAACATTCGGAATGGGTGCAAATCGTATAATCGACAAAGAAATAGATTCAAAAAACCCAAGGACTAGTAATCGAGCATTACCTAAGGGTCTAATAAGCATAAATCAAATGTTATTTTTTACAACTTTTAGTTTAATTTTATTTTTATTATCAGTTTTTAATTTGCATTCATCAGCACTAAAATATTTACCAATACCCATTGCTGTGATGATTATTTACCCATACCTGAAGAGATTTACATGGCTAGCACATTTTGGTCTAGGTATCGTATACCTAATAGTTCCTTCCGCTGTTGAGGTAGCTATAAATGGTAATATTTCGCTTGGCATATTATTATTAGGTGTTGGGGCTATGTTTTGGGTTGTAGGTTTCGACATTTTGTATGCTATTAATGATTTTGAAATTGATATAAAGCAGAATATATACTCCATACCTGCAAAATTTGGGATAAAAAATTCCTTAAATATTTCAAGATTATGTCATACAGTTGCGGTCGCAATGTTGTTTTTAGCGGGAATAATATTGGATGCAGGCTTATTATTTTTTATAGGTGTAATCTGCACAAAAATTTTACTAATTTACGAACAATCACTTATTTCTTATAAAAATTTAAAGAAATTAAACATGGCATTTTTTACAATGAATGGTGTGATATCTTTTGTTTTTGGTATTTTTGTAATTCTAGGAGAAGTACTTAACTTATGAGCATATACACTTTAGCTATATCTGGTTCTAGTGGTGTTCCATACACCAGGAGAGTTCTACAGCAATTACTCCTATCAGAGCATGACATTAAGGTTGTGGTATCTGATGCAGGTAAAAAAGTTCTCGAAGTTGAAGAGGGGATTTTGCTAGACAATAAACTTGAAAACACATATGATACATTACTTTCTTGGTCAGAGGTAAACAAACCCAAAGGATCTCTCGAAATTTATAATTCTAAAGATGTTTCTGCCCCAATTGCCTCAGGGTCATATCCAGTTACGGCTATGGCCATAGTTCCTTGTTCAGGTGGAACTATTGGTAGAGTAGCAAATGGTATTTCAAATGGCCTCATAGAAAGAGCTGCAGATGTGTGTTTAAAGGAGAGGAAAAGATTGATTATTGTTCCTAGAGAAATGCCAATTAGTCTTGTTCATCTAAAAAATATGACCTCAATTACAGAAGCCGGAGGCATTATCTTGCCAGCTTCACCTGGATTCTATCATAAGCCTAAAAGTATTTCTGATCTTGTTGATACTGTTGCCGGCAGAATATTATCTTTATTAGGGTTTGAAAACAAATTATTAAAACCGTGGTTAGGTGTAAATAAAGGAGATTAGATAATTGTCTTTTACTGATTTTCAATCATTCATATTTGAGCTTGAAAAACAAGGTGAACTTATTAGAGTTACTGAACCAGTAGATCCAGAGTTAGAAGTTACAGAAATTGCTATACGAGCAGTTAAGCAAGGAAGTCCAGCAATTGTATTTGAAAATGTTATTGGCTCAAATATACCATTAGTAATTAATTCTATGGCTAGTATGAAAAGATTAGAGATTGCTATAGGAAGGCCTCCAGAAGAATTAGGCGAGGAAATACTATCATTCGTTCAAGATATAAATCCCCCCAAAATATCATCTTTTTGGAGGAATAAAAAAACTTTATGGAGGCTTTTAAAAATTAGACCCAAAAAAGTTAGAGGTGCAATTGTTCAACAAGAGGAAAATAAATATAATCTTGACCAAATCCCAGTTTTGAAATGTTGGCCTGAAGACGGTGGAAGATTTATAACACTACCATTAGTTGTATCAAAAGATCCCAAAGATAATACTATGAACATGGGTATGTATAGGATGCAAGTTTATGATTCTCTTACTACAGGGATGCACATGCAAATTCAAAAAGGAGGAGGGTTCCATTATCAAAATGCAGAAAAATTGAATCAACCTCTAGATATGGCTGTAGCTGTTGGAGGTGACCCTAGTCTAATTTTAGCTTCCATAATGCCTCTGCCTGAAGGTTTAGACGAAGTAGCCTTTTCAGGAATAGTAAGAGGTATCAGAACGCCTATTACAAAAGCTAAAACAGTTGACTTGAATGTACCGGCAAATGCTGAATTTATATTTGAAGGTAGACTCCAGCCTAGAGTTCGTAGATTAGAAGGCCCTTTTGGAGATCATTTTGGTCACTATTCGCAGGCGGATGATCATCCTGTTTTTGAGATTACTAGCATCACCTCTAGAAAAAATCCAGTATACCCAGCAACTGTTGTGGGTAAACCTCCGCAGGAAGATAAGTTTCTTGGTGATGCAGCTCAATTAGCATTAACTCCGCTAATAAAAATTATTAGAAAAGATGTTGTAGATATGTGGGCTTATTACGAAGCTGGGTTTCATAATTTATTGGTAGTTTCTGTTGACAATAGGTATGAACAAGAACCATTGAAGACAGCACTAGGATTGTTAGGTGAAGGTCAATTATCATTAACTAAAACTCTTATACTTGTTGATCATGATGTTAATCCAAAAAACTACAAAGAGGTTTTACAGTCCATTAGAAAAAACTTTAATCCAGAATCTGGATTTCATTTATTGTCTAAAACTGCAGCAGATACTTTAGATTTCACAAGTGGAACAATAAATAGAGGTTCAAAGATGATTCTTGATGCAACGTCTAGAGAAAATGTTCATAATAATGTTAGTGCTATTCCTATACCTGGTAATCTAGCTGATATCATTCCTGATGTGTATGCACATAGGTTTATTTCAAACACATTATTAGTTATAGCTACAAAAAATAATGGTAGAGATACTTTAATTTCTGCGCTAGAAAATCCATTATTGAGTAAAATTAAGATGATAGTGGTAGTTTCACATGATGTTGATATAAATGATGATGAAAATCTTATTTGGGGAATTTTTACCCGCTTTGATGCTGTAAGGGATGTTATGTTTTCAAATTCTAAATTTGTGAATATAGCGCCAGTCTATTCTGGAGTTATGGGAATTGATGCAACATGGAAAGAAGGTTACCAAAAGCCACTAGTAATGAGTGAAGATATAATTAAGAAAGTAGATAAGAATTGGCATCTATATACAAGGTAGCTCAACCAAATTTATCAATAGATATAAACATTACTGACAAAAATTTATTTGATGTATGGGATAAAGTTCAAAATCATAAAAGGTTGACCATGACAGATGGAATTAAGCTTTTTGAGTCAGATGATTTATCCACGATTGGCAGAATTGCTGATTTTGCAAAAAAAAGAGTTACTGGTGATAAGGTTTATTTTGTACTTAACAGACAACTCAATCCGACCAATATTTGTGTATTAAGTTGTAAATTTTGTGATTTCGCAAAAAAACCTGGTGAAGAGGGTGCCTATGCTATGAACATGGAAGAAATTCTCGACCATGTTGATGATGAAATTCATGAAATACACATTGTAGGAGGGCATCACCCTAAATGGCCCTTTGAATATTATGTTGATATGGTAAAAGAAATACACAAAAAAAATCCTAATGTTCAAATAAAAGGGTTTACCGCATCGGAAATAGACTATTTTCAAAGAAGATGGAAGGTTCCTCCAGAAGAATCTCTGGCCATACTAAAAGAAGCAGGTCTTCAGTCAATGCCTGGAGGTGGAGCTGAGGTCTTTTCGTCGAGAGTCCATAAAATGTTACTACCTGGAAAGGCTAATGCTGATAGATGGGCAGATATACACAAAATAGCTCATAATATGGGTATTCCTACAAACTGCACACTTTTGTATGGTCATGTTGAAAATTATGAAGAAAGAATTGATCACTTAATCAGATTGCGAGAAATTCAAGACGAAACAGGTGGGTTTTTAGCATTTATACCTCTAGAATATCAAATAGGTATGACAAAACTCCGTCCTAGGCACACTCCACCTATGGATGACTTGAAAATGATTTCAGTAGCAAGGCTAATGCTTGATAACATTAAGTATGTTAAAGCCTACTGGGTTATGCTTGGAGAAGCTACGGCAAGCATAGGTCTAAACTTTGGTGCTAATGACTTGGATGGTACGATTGGTAAGGAAAGAATAGCTCATGCTGCTTTAGCAGAATCTCCTGCAGGAGTAGCAAAAGCAAAAATGGTTGCATCAATTAAGGAAGCTAGAAGAATCCCAGTTGAAAGAGATGCACTATACAATGAAATCAAGGTATATGAATAGACCTAGTAAGCAAATTAAATTGGGTCATATGACTTACCTTAATTCTGCTGTTTTTTATTCTAATTTACCTAAATGTAAATATTCATTACTTCCTTATACGCCTAGAGAAATGGCAAAATCTATAGAAGAAAATAAAATTTTTGCAGGTCCAATCCCTTATGCAGAAATTATTAGGTTAGGAGAAAAAATAACCCCATTATCAAATATTGGGGTTGCTTGTAAAAATGACGCAAAAAGTGTTTTTATTTTTTCAGACACTAGTATTTCTAAATTAAAATTTAGAAAGAAAAAAATAATTATTGCAGTAACTTCTCACTCAGCTACTTCTATTCAACTTCTTAGAATTCTCTTAAGAGATTATTGGTCATTAGAAAATTATGAGTTTGTTAAGGAAGATTCACCTCATGATATATCTTTAGTTATTGGAGATCCTGCAATAAAAGTAAAAAAATCTGGTTCATATAAAATTGTTTGTGACTTGGCATTAATTTGGAAAGAATTGACAGGATTACCCTTTGTTTTTGCTGAGTGGGTTTCAAATCAAAGCTCTTTAGAAGAATCAAATATTCTTTCAGAGAATATAAAAAATAGTATAAAATTAAGTAAAAAGAATATAGAAAAGTTAACTCAAAATTTTTCTGATCATTATTTTGATGAAAATGAGATAGTTAATTACATCGATAATTTCACCTATATACTGGATGATGAGTGTAGAAAAGGTCAGCTAGAATTTAGGAAAAGGTTAGAAACATTGAATTTATGGGATTCTTTATACTAGGAAATAAAACATGCTAAGTAAAATTTCAAAAAAAATATTTAACTCTGAAAGAATAAGTATTGAAGAAGGAATTTGGTTACTTAAGGAATCAGAGTTATTAGACTTAATACCACTTGCTGATCATTGGAGAACTAAACACAATCCTAATAAGAATGTTACATATGTCGTAGATACTAATCTGAATTATACAAATATTTGTGATGCGTATTGCTCCTTTTGTGCATTCTATCGAACCGATGAAAATGATCCCTCTGCATACACATATACTGTTGAACAAATCATGGATAAAATTTCAAGAGCAGAAAAAAATGGTGTGAGAACTGTGCTAATGCAAGGAGGTTTAAATAGTAATTTATCTTTTGATTATTACATTGATATGGTGAAAGAGACAAAAAAACGATTTCCTAATATAACACCTCACTTTTGGTCAGCTCCAGAAATTATAAGAATGTCTGAGGTAGGAGAAATGTCTTACAAGGAAGTTTTCAAAGCTCTATGGGATGCAGGCCAGAGATCCATGCCTGGAGGAGGATCAGAGATTTTATCCAATGAAGTAAAGTCTGAAATTTCTAGATTCAAGCCTAAAAATACTATTGATCAGTGGACAGAAGTTCATAGAGCAGCGCATAGTATAGGCTTTAAGACTACTGCAACCATGATGTATGGTCATGTAGAAAAAATACACCATGTTATAGAATCTTTAGATCACATAAGATTGGTACAGGATGATGCTTTGCAAAATGGAAATAATGGTGGGTTTACTGCATTTATTCCTTGGTCGTATAAAAAAGATAATACAGCATTAGCAAAAAAAGTATCACAAGAATCAGGACCAAATGAGTATCTTAGAATTATAGCTGTTTCTAGAATTATGCTTGATAATATACCTCATATACAGGCATCTTGGTTTTCAGAAGGAAAAAAAACTGGACAAATTGCATTGAGGTTTGGTGCAGATGATTTTGGAGGGACACTATTTGATGAAAATGTAATGTTAGCTGCTGGTTTTTATAATAGAACAACAGAAGATGAGATAAAAGATATGATTTCAGAAGCTGGGTTTAATCCTACAGAGAGGTTAACTAACTATGAAATTGTTCCAAAGAAAGAGGCAGAGAATGCCTTCAGATAAAAAATTAATTTTTGCACATAGTCCAGACTCTGATGATGCATTCATGTATTATGGTATTGCTAAAGGCAAATTTGGTATTCCTGGTTATTCAATTGATCATTACATGGCAGATATTGAAACCCTAAATTCAATTTCTGAAAAAAATGTTTATCAAGTTACGGCAATATCTGCCTCAAAATATCCGTCAGTATCTGATAAATATAGAATCATGTCATGTGGTTCTTCTATGGGAAGAAATTATGGCCCTGTAGTAGTTACGACAAAAACTAATTCTGTTCTTAGTGAATATGAAGGAACAAAAATAGCAGTTCCAGGTAAAAATACAACATCGTGGGCACTATTTAGAATTTTTGCAAAAATAAACTGTACGCCATTATTTGTTGATTTTGATGATGTTGAAAAAACAGTAAAAAGTGGTGAAGCTCAACTTGGAATTTTACTTCATGAGGGGCAAATTTTATATGAAAAAAGAGGTTTTAATTTACTATTGAATCTTGGAGAGTCTTGGTACAAAGAAACTGGTTTGCCATTGCCTTTGGGCTTAGATGTTGTTTGTAGGCAGTTAGATGAAAGATTATGTAAAGACATAGCAAATATTTCACTAGCTAGCATTAGGTATGCTTTAGAAAATATGGATGATGCAATAGAATATTCAAAAGAAATTTCTTCTCTGGATGAAAGTAATGAAAATATCAAGAAATTTATAAATATGTATGTAAATGAAGATACAATTGATATGGGAGAGCAGGGTAGGGAAGCATTGTCAAAGTTATATGAACTTTCAGTAGAAAATAATATTATAGATACAATGCCAAAAATAGATATTATTCAGGCAGAAAATGGCTTTTAATAGACAATATGATGATGAATGCCCACCTTATTGTACTTGTGTAGATTGTAAGGATGATTATATTCGTAATTATCAGTCAAATGGCAGTGGAATTTTCAACATTTCGCTTAGCCGAAAAGAATGTCCAATAACAATATTACTGGCTTCAGTAAATATTTTAGTTTTATTATTGGACTTGTTGCTTAATGGAAAAATAATAGAAATTGGAGCTAAATCGAGTTATGCCATAATAAATGGTGAATTTTGGAGATTGCTAACTCCGATTTTTTTACACGCTGATATTTTCCATCTCGTTACAAATTTATTTGGTATTTTAGTTTTTGGATCAATAATTGAAAAAAAACTAGGATCAATTAAGTTTGTCACAATCTATGTTTTATCAGGAATTTATGGCAATACTTTTAGTTTTTATTTTAGTCCTTATCTTGGGGTAGGCTCAAGTAGTTCTGTATTTGGAGTTCTTGCCTCTCTGCTAACATATTTTTATCTTAACAAAAATATGCTTGGTAATATTGCTAAGGAATATCTTATATCAATAATCGCTATAATTTCAATTTCGTTAATTTTTGGATTTATTTCATCGGGTATTGATAATGCTGCACATTTGGGGGGCATTCTATCCGGATTAATTATATCTATACTAATAGTGCCCAGGAATAATAAGGAAATTTATACATATGATTCATTTGAAAGAGCGTTTGAAGTAAATAGAATTATTTATAAATTAATAACAAACATTTATTTTAAAGCTTTTTTAGCATTATTTTTTGTTTTGATTTTTATAATGATGATTTCTTACAGGTTTAATTCGGGTTATTAGACATAATTTTGTTTTTAGTGTAAAATGATACTATGTCTCAAAATTTATTAGATAAAGAATTGTACAATGCTGGTTTTACTCTTACTAAGCCTAGAAAGATAGTAACCAAAAAAATACTTGAATTATCTTCCAACCATTTGGATGGAGATTTATGTTGTGAGTCTGAAGGAATAGATCACTCACATACCTTTGGTTCTGAGGAACTTGTTAGTTCTGCTCCAGATATTGGAAGAGCAACAATTTTCAGAATTCTAAGAAATTTATCAGACATAGGTTCATTATGTAAAATAGAAACAGATGGGGGAGCCGTTTACACTAGATCTACTAGCTCAAGGCATCACCATCATCTTTTTTGCGTAAAATGCGGTTGTGTTACAGATAGACATTTTCCGGCATTTGAAAAAATCATGAAAAATATAAGTTCTACAGAAGATTGGAACTTAATTTCTCACCAACTTGTTGTATATATGGAGTGTTTAAATTGTACAAAAAAATAAAAGATATTAGGTCTCAAATTTCCATGTCACTATTATTGGTAATTTTTTCATTATTTTTGGCATGTTCTACAGATGAAGTAGCTAATGATGAAAAAGAAATTGGAAATCTAACAATAACTACATCTAGTCCAATAATTACCGACTGGATAAAAAATATAGATGGAGATAATAATAATGATATTAGTAATCTGATTCCGTATGATTCAGATGCGCATCATTATCAATTTACTCCAAAAGATTTTACAAAGATATCTGAATCTGATGTTTTTTTTCTAATAGGGGATGGATATGAAAGCTCTTCTCTAATCAAATTTATTGAAGAGAATAACATAAATCATGTAGAGTTACTTTCCTACGTTAACCCTATGGCTTTTGAAGAAGATGGCCATGATGATCATGAAGGCCACGGCCATGACGATCATGCTGATCATGGTGATGAAGATAAGCATGACGACCATGCTGATCA
>CEUQ01148956.1_pt1 | contig 17306 bp, 13 predicted proteins | sample 361491 | NCBI WGS metagenome assembly CEUQ01 (sample SAMEA2622796, study PRJEB7988) | marine metagenome | biome: marine biome (ENVO:00000447); feature: marine epipelagic mixed layer (ENVO:xxxxxxxxx); material: "saline water (ENVO:00002010), including plankton (ENVO:xxxxxxxx)" | depth 120 m | reverse complement strand
CGAGTCTGGCGTTCGGCTCGGTAAGCAGGTCCAGATATCGTCCGAGCGCGGTCGGCTGACCAAACCACCGCTGATACGGAAGCAATAGCCCGATCTTGCGTCGATCTACGAGCGCGCCTGGCAAATACTTGCGCGCGAAGCGTTTGAGCACCGGCTTGGTCTCACCGCCGGGCAAACGCACGTCGCGCGACATGCCATTCACCAGGCGCAACAACGGCATATGTACAAACGGCACTCGTGCCTCGACCGAAGCGGCCATGCTCATCTTGTCCTGTCGTACCAGCAACGACTCCAGGTACGCGCTCTGGTCGACGGCAAACAGACGGTCACGGAAATCGCTGAACTGTGCCGAAACCCGGCGGCGATCGCCGCCAGCGGTCGGTAGCAGCCCCGGAAACACGCTCCTCATGGCGCGCCAGTCGTGGTAGACCGAAGCGTAGCTTGGCATGTCCAGCCCAGCGATTCTATGCACGCCCATGAAGGGCGGCTTGTTCGGGAGTCGCCCTGCAAACGGCAGCCGCGACAACCATTCCTGCCAGCGCAATCGCCGCCAGTCACCGTAGCGTCGGTACCCGCCAAACATCTCGTCGGCACCTTCTCCAGTCAGAACGACCTTGTGCTCTGCCCTGATACGTTCGCAGAGCAACATCAGCATCACGCAGCCTCCGTGCGGCACCGGCCCTTCCATGTGGGAGATGGCTCGAGGCAAAGCGTCGGCGAATGCCTGCCCGTCCATCTCGACCTCCTCATGCTCGAGCGCGCAGCGTTCCAGCACCAGCGAACGATAAGCCTGTTCGTCTTGGTCGTAGTTCGGGATACGCACAGCGTAGGAGCGCACTGCGTGCTGCGCGGTGCCCGCGATGCGGGCCGCGATGTAACTGGAGTCGACGCCACCGGACAGCTGCAGGCTGTACCCGACGTCACTTACCGTGTGTGCTCCTATGCTCTCATTCAGTGCTTGTTCGACCTGTGCCTCCGTTACATCACGCGGTTCGAGCGTCAGCAGAGGATCACAGTAGCGGCGCTCCTTAACAGTCGCGCTGGCGAGATCGACTGTCAGTGACATTCCACCGCGCAGGCGGCGTACGCCAGCGTAGTTCGAGACTTCGCCCGCGGCCCAGCCGAACGTCAGCAGTTCTGCCAACGCAACCTCATCAACCGCTAGCGGCGCGAGATGCCTGAGCGGCCGGACTTCGCTTGCAACGGCTACCAGCCCGGCGCGGTACCGGATGTAAAGAGGCTTGATGCCAAGCGGATCGCGAGCCACCAACGCGATACCACGCCGAGTGTCGACCAGTACCAGCGCGAACATGCCCTCAAGCCGGTCCAGGACATCAGCGCCCCAGACCTGGTAACCGCGAAGCACGACCTCGGTATCACCGCCGGATCTGAACTGCACGCCGCGGGCTTCCAACTCGCTGCGTAATGCGCGGAAATTGTAGATCTCGCCGTTGAACACGAGGCTGAGTCCGGCCTCGTCGTCGCGCATCGGCTGGTCCGCTCCAGTGCCTGGCGCCAGAATTGATAGACGCCGAAACCCGAGGGCCCAGTTATCGCCGTAAGCATGTCCGCTGCTGTCGGGGCCACGATGCAGCAGGTCGGCGCTCATCGCCGTCAGCGCTGGCGCCGCGGCGCCGGCGGCGGTCCCGAGCAATGCAACCAATCCGCACATGATAATGGCGCGGCGGCGCGATCAGCCGGGCCGGCGGCCCAGTATTTTTAGCGCTGCGGCTTCAGCCTCACGCTTACACAGCAATTTCTGACCCGGCAAGATGAGATACGAGAGCTCGGAGCTCGCGACCGTGCGGACGGCGTCCGCAACCGTATAGTTCATCGGTTCGCCATGCAGATTGAGCGATGTGTTCAGCAGCGCCGGGATGCCCGTCTGACGGCGAAATGCCTCGATAAGATTCCAGTAAGAGGCGTTGGTCTCACGACCAACGAACTGTGGTCGGACGCTATTGTCAGCCGCGTGTACAGCGGCAGCAATATCGGCAGAAGCCCGCTCGTTACCAGCAAATCCGATAGTCATGAATGGCGAGTCTATGGACTTCGGATTACGCAACAACTCGCTGGCATGTTCCGTGAGTATCGACGGCGTGAACGGCATCCAGAAGTCACGATTCTTGATCGCGTCGTTGATCGTACGCACGTGCTCGGCGCGTGCCGGGTTCGCAAGTATTGAACGGTTGCCGAGCGCACGTGCGCCAAATTCAGACGGGCCCGTGCAACGTGCAATGATGAAGTCCGCGGCCAGCAGCGTTGCAAGTTCGTCGTCGTCCACATCGTCCATAATTGAGAAATCGTCCGCGGTAGCGCCCACCTCGTGCAGGCGCGCATCCCAATCCGAAGTCTGTGCCTCCGAGCCCAGATATACATGACGTATCGGCTGCGGTCCGTCACCCGACAACGCCGCGTCGGCAAAACACGCCCCTGCACAGAGCGACTCGTCGCCGCCAGAGGCTGGCACACTCAGATAGGTGAGCTCAGGCAGTTCCATTAAGTCGCCGCAGATGCGGATGTTCATTGCGAGTCCCCCCGAAAGGCAAAGCACGCTGCGCCGCGTCTCCTCGAGCCAGTGCCGTGCCCACGCGCAGGTGACGCGGCTCGCCCAGCGCTGCACGCCAGCCGCGATGTTGTCGAAGCGATGCCCTTCGAGCCGGTTGCGTAGATCGAAATAGCTGTCCTGGAGAGGCTGTTCGCTGACAAATTCACCGTCGCGGAAGTCGAGGATCTCGTCGAATATGCGCTCCACAGGCTCTACATAACGAAGGTTGCGCCCATATGGTGCAAGCCCCATCACCTTGTACTCGTGCTCATTGGGTTTCATCCCGAGAATCAACGTGACGAACTTATAGAGGCGCGCGACCAGGTGCTGCGAGCCGCTCCCTGCTTCCTCCAGGGTCCCATTGGTACCGGCGGTCCAGGCTGACCAGTTGCGACCTTCACCCCAGGCGTCCGCTGTGAGTACAAGCACCTGTTCAGCATCGACACCCGACAGTTGGTTGCCGTAGTACGCGTAGTACGCGTGGCAAGTGTGGTGATCAACGGTCGCGATAGCGCCAGACCAGTCGAGCCACCGTTCGAGGGCCTTGGGGCGCTCTACGTCGCTGAAGTAGCGAGTCGCTTCGTCCCAGTCCGCCCCTTCGATGCACGAGAGGTCATGATTGTGGTCCTGATTAAGATGTCGTCCGAGCAGGTATTCATCGCGCCAGTAAGCGCCAATGTCGACCCCACCTTCGTAGAAGTGCGGGCGCCACAAGCGGTGCTGTTCGGCAATATGATCGGCGATGGTGAAATCGGAATAGCGGTCCAGCGCCAGATAATAAGGGTCGACCACACGCTCTGCGAACACGACCTTGTCGACAGCCTGAGCATCACCGGCCAAATGGTCGCCCAGCAACGAACGAAGCGCGCCCAGCGGAAAAGCTGCTTGATTCTTTCGCTTCGTAAATCGCTCTTCCTGGATCATCCCGACTATCGCACCATCTATCATCAGGCAGGCCGACGACGCATGGCTCTCCGCGATACCCAGCACCTTCATTCGATCATTCCTCCGCGGTTCCGCTGTTCACGGTCGGTGCGTTCAATAGTGACGAACAACGCCAAAAGGGCCTCGTCGACACGGTTTTTGTTGGCGTTTCTCATCTGGCGCGCTATACATTCAGATGCTCGAGGCGCCACCCAGGCGGACAGGCGCGATCGTGCATGGTGTTCAAGCAGCAACACCGTACGCGGAATTTCGTTCAAGAATTTCCCGGTAAAGCGTCATGGCTGTCGCATTGCAATCAGCTGTCGGTCCGCCGACGACAGCAATCTGGTTCCGCCGTGACGACCCGACGCGCGGGCCAAGGATAACGCAATACGGCCGCGCGTTCATTTCGTGAACACGGCGCCTGATTGCGTTAACATGGCTCTCCATGAAATTGCCCGCGCAGAACGCGTCCCCGAAGCCGCGCACTACTCCGGCGACCGCTTACTGACATGGCGCAAACCGTGGACGACATGCCCCCGCCGAGCCGCTTGGTGCGCGTCATCGGGCGTCTGGACATCAAAGGTCCGAACGTCATCAAGGGTGTTCATCTCGAGGGCTTGCGGGTGGTCGGCGACCCGGGCGAGATGGCCCGCACCTACTACGCCAAAGGCATCGACGAGTTGCTATACATGGATGCAGTTGCCTCGCTCTATGAGCGCAACAGCATCCTGCCGTTGGTCCAGGCGGCGGCCCGGGAAGTTTTTGTCCCGCTCACCGTCGGCGGCGGTATCCGCTCTCTGAATGACATCCAGGCGGCGCTTGGCAGCGGCGCGGACAAGGTCGCCATCAATACCGCCGCCCTGCGCAACCCCGAGTTCATTGACGAGGCCGCCCAGGCCTTCGGAAGCCAGTGCGTCGTGTTATCGGTAGAGGCCAAACGACGTACGCAAGGATGGGAAGCGTTGGTTGACAGCGGTCGCGAACGCACTGGTCGTGATGTAGTGGAGTGGGGTATCGAAGCGGTGCGCCGTGGGGCCGGGGAACTGCTGGTAACTTCTGTCGACAACGAAGGTACACGCGCCGGCTTCGACCATGACCTGTTTCAGGCCGTGCAATCGGCGGTGTCGGTGCCAGTAATCGGCTGCGGAGGAGCAGGCAGCACCGACGACCTGGTGCGGGCATTCAAGCAGGACGAACTTGAAGCGGTGGCCGTAGCGAGCCTGCTCCACTACGAGTTGGCAAGCGTTCGGGAGATGAAGCAAGCGCTGATCGCGCATGGGGTAGGAGTACGAACGTGCTAGGGATCGTCGACTACGGCCGTGGCAATCTGTTCAGCATCACCCAGGCGCTGACACATCTGGGTGTAGAGCACGCGCTTGTCAGTTCAGTTGATATGGTCGCCGGTTGTGACCGTCTGATCCTGCCCGGCGTAGGCGCGTTTAGCGATGCCATGCAGGGCTTACGGCGGACCGGGCTGCACGGCGCCGTTCGCAACGCCATCGATGCACGTGTGCCACTCCTTGGCATTTGTGTCGGCTGTCAGCTGTTGCTGGAACAGGGCGAGGAATTTGGTGTCCACGCTGGACTTGGTGTAATCCCAGGTACGGTACGGCGACTTCGCCCGCCCGCCGAAAATGACAAGCATCGGTTACGCCTGCCCAACATCGGCTGGCGACATGTCAAGCCGACTACGCAGAACGGTTGTCTTGCTGATGTCGACGCGGATGGACGCGACACGTTCTACTTCGTGCACTCTTATGCTCCGTTCCCTCGAGAAGCCGAAGCCATTGCGGCAGTGACCCAAATCAACGGCGAGCGGGTACCCGTGGCAGTGCGCCGCGACCGCGTCTACGGCGTGCAGTTCCATCCGGAGAAAAGCGGCGACGCCGGGCTGCGGCTGCTGCACCGGTTCGCTACGACGATGGATTGGTAGTGTTTGTCCATCGCGTAGCAGGCCCATAGGAGACCCCAACGTGCGCGAACTCGCCGACCTGGGCGCCTACGTATGTACACCCGAGATGTCTGTCCACGAGGCGCTCGGCAGGCTGAATAGCACGGAGCACCTGTTCCAGGTTGTCATCGACAACAACTGCCAAACCTGTGTGGGAACCTTGACCGATGGGGACATTCGCAGGGCGCTGCTCGACGGCATGAATCTGCAGGCGCCGGTTAGACAATGCATGTTCACTGCCTTCAGTGCCGGCCGCGAGGACGACCCTGACGGCAACCAGAGGATGTTGGACGATCCGGCCAGACTACTGCGTTTTCTGCCTGTACTGGACGGCGCCGGCAAACTCACCCGAATTCTCATCAAAAGCCCTGGGGATGGTAGTGGTTTTACCGCACTGGTCATGGCTGGAGGCTTCGGAACACGCCTGGGTGAGCGCACCCGTGACACGCCAAAACCTCTGCTGGAAGTAGGCGGCCAACCGATCCTTGAGTATGTACTCACGCAGCTCGAGCAAGCCGGCGCCTCACGGATCTACATCTCGCTACACTTTCTCGGCGATAAGGTGCGCGCATTTGTCGCCGGGCGGCAATGCCGCGCCGAGGTGCAGTTCATAGAAGAGGACGAGCCGCTCGGCACCGCCGGCGCGCTCGCGCTGCTGCCGCTGCCGATACATGGTCCATTGGTAGTCGTGAACGGCGACGTGATCACGCAGGCGGATCTGCCGGCGCTGCGGCAATTTCATGTGCGCCACGAGCTGGACGCCACGATGGGCGTTACACCATACGAGGTGGATGTGCCGTTTGGTGTCGTGCGTATGGGTGAGGACGGCCTGCTCTCGGGCATAGAAGAGAAGCCCAAGATAACGGAGTTCGTGGCTGCTGGCGTGTACTGTCTCGAGCCGGCGTTATTGTCCCTCGTACGGCGCGGAGGCCGACTCGACATGCCGGAGCTTTTGCACCGCGCCATCGAACTGGGACAGCGCGTCGGCGCCTTTCCCATCCACGAGTACTGGGTGGACGTTGGCCGCGAAACCGACTTGCTACGCGCCGACGAAGAGCTTAGCTGACGCGATTCGACCTGGTCAGGTTGTCAGCGCTGTCAGTTCTCCATCCACTAGCGCGTAGCGACGGCCGCTCCTCGGGCAAATGAGATCGCCGCCCAGCTTCTCGCCTTCGTGCGACATCCAGCCGTGTTGCTTCGCTGGGTTGCCGTAGACGAGTGCATGCGCCGGTACGTCGCGGGTCACCACACTGCCAGCACCAATAAAACAATAAGAGCCCAGGGTCACGCCGCAGACAATGGTGGCGTTCGCACCAATGGTCGCTCCCTGTTTGACGCGGGTTTTAAGAAATTCAGACTTGCGACTGACAAAAGCACGTGGATTGCGCACATTGGTGAACACGCAACTCGGCCCGCAGAACACATCCTCTGCCAGTTCCACCCCCTCATACAGGCTGACGTTGTTTTGCACCCTGCATCGATCGCCTACGCGCACATGCGGACCCGCGACCACGTTCTGTCCCAGAACACAGTCTTCGCCAATCACGGTATCGGACAGCACGTGGCAAAAGTGCCAGACGCGGGTGCCAGCCCCGATGGTGACATCATCGTCCACCACCGCCGTAGGATGCACCATCGGCGCGCTCATGCGACTGGTGCCCGAACGTGCGGCGGCGACGACAAGTCGAGCGCCCGCTGCGCTTCGTTCAGGACCCGCAGCACGGCGATGCCTTCTTCCGCGTCCGTGCGCGGGCGTTGCCCACTACAAATGCAATCAAGGAAGTGTCGCATCTCATCCATGAGTGGTTCGCTTGGCTCCACGGGTACCGCTTCGACCTCAGCGCTGCGCGCAGTTGGCATGTCACCGCGCCAGTCCACCTGATGCGGGTAATGTAGAACCTTGTCAGCCCAATCCCTTTGGTCATTGAACTCGAGCATGCCTGAATCACCAACGACGACCAGCTTCTGCTCCTTGTAAGGATGCAGCCAGGAAACGAACACGTGCGCGTGACGCTGCTCTGGAAACGTGAGATGCGTAGTTGTGACATCGGCTACGGTCGGCTGAACCAGAGCCGCTCCAACAGCCGAGATGGTGCTTGGAAGATCACCCATGAGGCTCAGGATCATGGAAATATCGTGCGGCCCAAAACTCCATAGAGAGTTCTCTTCGCTGCGGATTTGACCAAACGCTAGGCGGTTCGAGTACACGTAGCGGAGGTTACCAATCTCCCCTTGCGCGACCATTTGTCTGAGTTGGATAAACGCTGCGTGATACTGCAGGAGATGTCCGACCATCAATGTAACGCCGACGCGTTTGGCCAGGTCCCGGTTCGCCTCGGCGTCTGCCACGCTCACCGCCATTGGCTTTTCGACAAACACGTGTTTGCCAGCAGATAGGCAACGCTCAGTCACCTGGGCGTGAGTGACCGCCGGCGTCGCTACAGCCACTCCGGTCACAGAGTCGTCGGCGACCAGATCATCGAGCGACCGCACCGGCACAGCATGCTCCGTCGCGAGCGCGGTGGCCGCCTCAGGAGATGCGTCACAAACGGAGTCGAGCGCGCCGAGACGGGCCAGGCAACGCCCCAGATTGCGTCCCCAACGGCCACAACCGATCAGGGCTACTTTGTGTGTTGTCATGACGTGTGCTGCGGACGGTATTAGGCTAAGTGGCTCACGTGCGCAGCCGTAGACCGAGAATTGAAGGCGCGAATACGCTCTCTCGGCCAAAGCTGTCACACAATTCGTCGTAAGCCGACTGCGGCGAGCGCAAGTCTGTCACCAGCCATTTCTCGGCGAGCGAGGCGTCCGAGTTCTCTGCTACAACGGTATGGCCGCCCAGACTATTACCTGCACAGGCCGGGTCGACAACCACACCAACTTCCAGTCCACGCGCGCGCGCGCGCAGGACCGCGATCTTGCCCAGCTCCGACGAGCCGCGCACACCGATCACCTCCACGCTAGCTGCCGCGAGTTGCTCCATCACTTCATCGCAAGACGCGCTGGCTTTTGAGTAGAAACGAAGTGAGTAGCTCAAGTACTCTGCCGTCAGGCGGCTTTTCTCGGCGAACCCTCTCGGCGTCAGATAGTAGAGGTAGCGATTGGCTGGAGCTTGCTGGATTTTCACCAGGCCTTTGCGCGCGCATCGTTTCAGATAGGAGTTCGCCAACCCGAGCGCAACGCCAGTTCGGTGCGCAAGGCCTCGCTGGGTTAGGTCACTCCGCTCATCGATCGCTTCGAGGATCGACAGCGTGATAGCGTCTTCACGGTCAGGGCTGTTCATAGCGTGAACACTGTACTCACTAGTGCCAGCCAGTCAATAGGAGGGATGTTTTGCGCTGCATCACCGGAACTCACGAGCAGTACTAGCCACGCTTGAGCAGAGACTTGATGTTGTTCTTGATGTGGTCTTTCAGGTATGCGTTCTTGACCAGCCATGCCAGTGCCGGATAGAGCCTGCTCTTTCTGAAACGGGTCCGTGAATGTTCTGTAGGATGAACCATGTAGTCAGCACCAGCGCCAGCGACACGTAGCTGTGCAGGCGACAGTGCTGCTATATCTGTCGACCAGATAGGCATCGGAGTCACTTGAAGTCGGCCTATTGTGTCGACCCGGAAGTAATCCATCAGGATGACCCTGCGTTCAGCCGAGGATGGAAAGTCCGGTCCGTGAAATCCTCGGTCATCAAACAGCACTAAATCGCCGCGTTGGCCTACACATCGCACCTTGCGGTTGAGCATCGCCGCGCGCTCTTGCAAAGAATAGGCCGACAGATTCTGACCCTTGGGTGACATCAGGAGATGGGTGGCATCGCAATAGGAGAACGCACCTGCGTCGGTGTCATGCAGATAGAACGCTCCGCCGACGCCAACAACCTCACACATGTCCTCCGCGGTGAGTTTGCGTTTCACGTTTGCGGATTTGGCCCAGCCCTCAGCAAAGTCCGAATGAATAGGGAAATAGTCATAGCGCGTCGAAAAATCATGTTTCAACATGGTGTCAGCCAATATGCATTCGCTTTGCATAAGGCCTTCGATAATCTCAATGACATCGGGGTGCAACAATACCTGTAGGGTTGGGCCGCCAAGCACAAAGGCATTCAGTACCACTTTGGGATGGTCGACCTTCCAGTAACCTGGGCCACCAGCAATCGCCGGCTGCGCCAGATAGTGCTCAGCCAGACCAGAAACGGCATCAACCGTCTCTTTCGATACCAGGTTACGTAAGATACAAAAACCACGTTCTTTCAACGCAGTGCGAACTGCATCGTGTTCCAGCCCTTGTGCGGCATCGAACACACTTGGCGACCGGGGTTCAGGCAGCGCCTTCAACCAATCAAAACTCGCTTCGGTAGACATGACCTTCAGCTCTGTACGGATTGACTTACTATCCGTATGTATGCAGAACGGTAGGCATGTCCAGATTGGTGGTGCCGTAACAAACCCAAAGACACGACGCGCATAACCTCAGCCTCGACCGGTCAGCCAACGATAAATGTTCCGACGCAACGCAAGCGTAGCCGGGATATGTGTCGCGTCAGCCCGAAAAGGATCCATGTGCTCGTGGTCCGAAATCACCAGCGGGTCGGCCAGAGAGTGCTTGATGTTAAAAATCACGGCCCGATTGTTGGCGGTGACCTGAACCTGACCAAACCAATCATCTTCGTCGTCGGTGAGTAACTGACCCAATGGCATGTAGCGCGCACTTTTTGCCGGGATCCGCAGCCGGATAGGTCCCCGATGGTCATCTGTCACAGCTTGCGCCACGATCGCTTTGTGATAAGGATTGATAATGACCAGGCTCTCACCCAGGTCGCGCTCCCGGTCCAGATGTACAACTGGATAGGTATCCACGAAGCGGCGGAAACGCGCCATCATCGATACGATTGGCGGTGCGCCGTACTTGTATGCATTATCGGACAGAAAGCTCTTCTTGCCTCGCTTGGAATAGACAGAATAGAGGCCAAACACCTTCTTGTGGCTGAACACCGCTGAACCGTCGGAAGATTCGATCGTCATTTCCAGATACGACGGCTGTGTACGTCCTTCATCCGCGCCATCAGCAAAGACAGCAGGAGGCGGAACCTCGCCAGCAAACTTGCCCTGACGAAACGGTAGATGCACGCAATGCTCGTGTACCGTTTCGCCTTCGCAGATCACCTTGTGGGAAAGTGTGACGTCGGCGGATTCATCAACAAGACGTTCCTCGATTTGCCCGATTGGCGGCACAACGGTGCAGCAATAGCCAAGCGGCAAAGAGATGGTCGTCGGAAATACAAAGCTCTCTGACATTTAACTTCAGCTACACGTGGTCAATCGAGAAGCGATCTAACGCATGATTAGCCAGCACAAGATGTGACGTATAGACACCAGTGCCTACCCATGACAACCGCAACAGGCCCGCGGATTCGTCCAGATCAGTGGCGGCAACAGGCTTCAGCTGTACAAGCCGCGCACCATTGGGCGGGATGACAACACTGTCCGTCGCGTCGCCGTAATCCCGCGCAGCATGCAGAGGCAATGGGTAACGAAGCTCTACCCGAGCCGGTTTGGAATCGCGACTTACCAGCGCAAGAAAGCGCTGGTCCGAATCGCCGTCACCGCTCAGGACAATGTCGCCACTCTTGCGAGGACCAACAGCCTGCCCATGGACCGCACACGAAGCGCGTGAGGTCACGATTTCTATTTGTGGACGTGTAGTGCCTCGATAGCCCGGAGTTAACGCGCGTCGTTTGATGGTCACGGAACCTATCCTCAGTCCCTCGGGTGCCAACATGTCCGTAAGGTTGGTGCGCAACGTTTCACCACTGGCAAGCGTTTGGTCCAGTTGCCCTAAGGGCTGACCCTCACCGTCGAAAACGTTAGCGACAACCCGCATCGACGGCGCCTTGAATTCGTCTTCGTACAGCAGAGACTGGTTCGCGACGATCACCCAATGCTCGATGTCGGGACCTACGATCACGGGGACAACCTCTTCCAGGCGAACCGGAGTCAATGGCATAAATTTATCGATAGCACGATAGAAGCGCTGCTTAAGCGGGAGCCTGAGCGCAATCGGTGTGTTAGCGATTGCTGGAACATCCATGTTATCCGGACGGTCGGCGCTGAACTGTACGAAATAGTGCTCGAGGTCGAGCAGACACGCGGTACATCGATTGCCCATTTGTGTGCGTTCGAGCAACTGGTCGAAGTCGATCCCCGGGTTGGTCCAGACGATTCGTTGAAGATCACCAATAGTGGCGTTCTGGCAGGCACAAAGGACATCTTGTGGCCTCGGCTCCGAAGCGTCACCGCCCATATCAACGGAACTAGCCATATTCAGCGAGCCTCCAGTGGTCGACGGCATTCAACGCCCAAATCGCTCGCAAGGCTATCACTACTGACTCGCCGCACGCGCATCCATCTCCGCGTCTGGCCACTCCACACCCCTCGCGGCCATCAGGTCGGCGCGCTCATGGACGAGCGCCCGCAGCATGCGGTCAACTGCCTGCGGAGCGGGGCCTCGCTTTAGCAAATCATCGAGCTCCAACGGGTCCGCCTTGAGGTCATAAAACTGCTTGGCAACGAGGGTACTGCCTACCAGCGATGCCATCAGTTTGTAATCCTTTCCAGTCACGGTAAAGTGCAGATCCCGGCGCACAAGATCGGCGTTACCCCGGCCCGCGTTCTCAGTCACAACCACGGTACGACCGCCGGATAGTGCCGAAATCCCCTTAAAAGACGGGTGCGCTTGCACGCCTACCGCGTCCAACAAGGTCACGGGCATACCCATGCTGTCGACTAAGCCCTCATCAGACATTGGTCGTTCCGCCCCCACCAGTAGCAGCGGTACGTCGATATCCTCCCAGTGTGTCCGATGGCCTAGTTCAGCTATCGGGTCACGCGGGCTGTTGGCGTATCGAGACCCGTGATCGCCGGTCACCAGGATGACTGTGTCGTCCATCAGCCCGTCATTCTCCAAGGCGCACAACAGCTTCCCGAGGTCCGTATCCAATGCCATTAGCGCAAGGTCAAACATCACCTTCCGGTCGGTATGACCGGCGCGGCGCGCGCGCAACAAGCGCGGTAAGTAACGCAACCGCGCCAGCATCGCCAGCGGCCGGCTGATGGAACGGCAGTCGTGCACGTCCATCACATGCACATGTAATGCCCACGGTCGTCCGGCCTCGCGCACAATTTCGCAGACCCGCGGCATCACGTCCGAACTCAAACTCTGAAAATGTCCGAGCGGCATGAACGGTAACCCAAGTGCAATACTCAGCTTTCGAGTTCTCCAATTCACGCTCTCTTGTGCCCTCCAGCGAAACCGCTCGAAGGCACTAACCTGGGCGCGGCCGAGCGCTCGCCAATAGAGTTTCGCCGGCAATGCGCGCAATTTTTTCATGACGGCATCGGGGTCACGCTCGAGCAGTTCTATCTCGGCTTGCGCGCCCGCGGCGACCTTGGCGTTGTAGTCGCGCAGCCTCGGCGGACAAAACGCCTTGTCCCCTTTCTCGAAGTCCGCCCTAAGTGCGATCAGCAGCAACTTCAACTCGTCCGCGACACGGTTTCTAGCGTGTTCGTAGCTGACCTCACCAGCGTCGTGCAAACTGAGCTCATAGTTGAGCGTTTTTTCAATGCGGTACTGTAGGATAAAGCGAAAATCAACCGTGGAATGGACACGATCAAACCCGCGCTCGTAGCCGAGGGACATTCCCAGTTGGTTACACGTAACAGCCATGTGGGTTTCATAGCCGGCATCGCGTAAGCACTCGGCATAGCTGGCGGGCCGCTCTCGAATACCGTTGTTATAACCGTCATGATCAAGCGGGTACGTCGCGCTGAAAATGCTCGGCATGACGAATTGTGTGCTCTGGGCGTTGGCCACAACGCGTCTCAGATCACCGCGTTCCACCAGCCCGGCAAGGTTCGGTGCCAATGCCCGCAACCGCTCAGGGGTTTGGAGCACGTCATAGCGCAAGCAATCGATTACGAAGAACAGCGCATTCTTTGCTAGATCGCCCACAATCAGATCACCTGACGGTCCATCATTCGGCCGCCGAGTTGCCCGCCGCGGTTGCTGCCTGGCGATTAAATGTCGACCGATACCAGCCATCGCGCCCCATCAGTTCGGCGTGAGTGCCCTGATCTTGTACCCGTCCTTCGCCCAGAACGATGATGTGATCGCAATGGCGCAACGTCCCAAGGTGGTGACCAACGAGAATGATGGTTGCCTCGGTCTCCTCCCGGATCCGATCCAGCGCCTTGCTGATGAGGTGCGCGCTTTCCCCATCAACACTGCTGGTGGGCTCGTCCAATATCAGGATGGGTGCGCGGGCGGCCAGCGCGCGCGCCAGTTCGATGCGTTGGCGCTGGCCGCCAGAGAGGCCAACACCACCTTCGCCCAGACGCGTCGCGTAGGCATCCGGCAGCGCTTCGGTGAAGCCGTCTGCGTTAGCCATCTTTGCCGCGCGGCGGATGTCGAGCTCGCTGGCCTCGGGGAGGCCGTACCCAATTTGCTCCGCGATAGTGCCGGCCATGAGAGCTGGCGTCTGGCTGACAAACGCACACGCCTTGCGCAGTTCACCGAGATCGAAAATTGCAAGCGCGGCGCCATTGATACGCACTTCTCCTCGGGCGGGCTGGCGCAACGCGGGAATGAGGTCGATAAGCGTCGACTTACCGCTGCCAGATGGTCCGACAATAGCAGTCATTGCCTGTCCCGGTATGTGCAGGCTGATCTGATGCAGCGCATCCTGGTGTGCCTGTTCGTACCGGTACGTGACGTTGTCAAACTCGATGGACACGAGTGGCGCAGGCATCGGGGAGTCGCCGGGAGAGAGCTCGCGATAAGCCTCCATCTCATCAATGAGCGCAAGCGTTGCCTCAGCGGAGGCGCGCGCCGTCAGAAACGCCTGCCAGGAACGCACTACCCCTTTTACCATCGGTGCCAGGCGCGCGAGTACAAGCAGAAACATGCCAACCAGTGAAAGCTCTGCGCCGTAACCCGCGACAGCGACCACCATCAGAGGAATTACCGCGATGAGCGCAACAGGCTCGATACCTACCTCGGTAATGGCCATGATGCGGGCCGAGCCGATGTTGTGTTCTGCCTGATCGTTAAGCAACGAACGCGCCTGATTCATTTCCGCACGCTCACTTCCTGCCAGCCGAATCAGCCTCGCGGAGCGACATCTCTGCAGAAAATGCTGAGCGTAGTCTGCGTTCGCCGCGACAATGGCAAGGCCAAGTTCCCGCACGCGCCGCATGAGTCCACGCATCGTCAGCGCCACCAAGGACAGCACTACCACGACAGCCAATGACGCGCCTGGCGACAGCCACGTCATGATGCCTAGATAGACCAGCATCATCGAAGTGGCATTCAGGAGCTCGATCGGCATAATCATCGCCACTGGAGACTGGTGACTCTCGGTGGTCATCGCATTCGCAAATGGTCCGGATGAAAGGCGCTCCTGCAGCCCGAGACGCGCGTTCAGAAAACGCTGGAATAGGGCGAAACGAAGCTTACGGATGAACCCGAAGAAAAATTTCGCCTGTAACACCAACCGCAGGTATGTGATCAGCTGCCGGAACACCATGAAGCCTGTGGATAGCATGACAACCAGCCCCACCCCTGGCTCGATGTCGAACGGTTCGAAGAGCCAATACAACGCCTGCCAGACCTCGGAGGTCTGCAGCAGCACCGTCATATCGCCTTCTTTCACGAGGTACTCGCCAATCGGGTAAATCATGCCGAACCCTACGGCGTCGCAGAAGACGCCAGCAGCCGTCAGGCCGATCAGTACAAGAATCTCACGACGCCGGACTCCGCAGAGTCGCCCCAGCGCGAACACTGGCGCCAGGCTCCAAACGGGTAGGTCTTTGCGATCAGATGAAGTTGTCAACGGAACTTCCGTTTTGGCAGGCGGTATGGGCCACAGCGTTCATTTCGTGAACGCTGTGAAATGTTACGCCATCCCAGAGCGAGGTAACAGACCCCAGGGGCCGTAGCCAGGCAGACTCGCCGAGCCAGCACCGGCAGTTCAACGGAGGCTTGTGGTGAAGTCCGTTAAGCAGCGGTAGGTGCGCGCAAATCGTTCTCGAAGCTCTCCACGAAGCTGCCAAGCAGCGCCTCGCCTAATGCTTCATCCTCGTCGTATTCGGCCGGGTCAATCGTTGTCGCATCTACTGCCGCCAATAATCGTTCACCCTCGGCGGCAAAACGCTTCCGATCCTCTTCAGTGTAACTGAGCAATGTCTGCAATTCTGAGCGAACGTTAACCATGTCCGTGCACACGTGAACATGATCGAGGTACCCAAAGAAAAGGTTCGGGCTGTAGGCCAACACAGGCACGCCGAATGCGGCGGCCTCGAACGCACTCCGGCCGAGCAGTGAAACGACTGCCCTCGCCTGTTTGATGAGCGGAATCGCATAGTCGGTTGGATCGACAAGTACGACATTCGGCATGGTGTCGAGCATGCGATAAAAGCTCATGTCTCGATAGCCGAGCGCCGGCACATGATCTTTAATGGCCAGGAACGTGCCAACCGGCAACTCCTTGGCAACCTGGTGGATCATTGCGATCTGGTCATAGAATTCCGGCGTCTGGCTGGACAGCAGAACTTCTGGCTCCATCTGCAGGGCCATAAAGACAAACGGACGACCTGATTGAATAAGGTCATCAGCACGCGTGCCATTATTCACAAGGTGTTTGTAGACCTGACGCCGCCGCCAGCTAAACCGAATATGGCGGTGCGCGCTATAACCAAACTTTACGACCTTGTCGTACCTGCGAAGACGCCAGTAGAACGTACGCGCAACGATTAGGCTCGTACCGGCTATCAGACTAGTCAGGCGAATTCCATCGAAAAAATTTCGACGAACAGACATGTGCCATGGGGGCGGTTCCAGAATGCTTGCCGGAATTTTTCCACCACTTCGTGTCACGTTTGCGTGCGCTTTCGCGAGCCAAGCGCCGTTCATTTTCAGGCCATCGCGCCAGAGCATACGGTCGTGCAGAAACGAGAACCCCAACGACCGCACGTGGAGACCCAAACCTTTGGCCACATCGGTAACAACGCGGCGTCCGTTCAGTGCCACCGTAACGCCGTGCTTCCGGCAGATATCTTCAACACCGCGGTAAGTAGCGACAGTCTGACCAACCCAACCTTCGTATGATTCATCCGTCTCCACATGCGTGTAGGGAAATGATGTACAACCGGTGAAATAAAGCCTTCGGTCACACAGGTTGTAGTGAAATACGGTGTTGTACTTCACTTCCAGCTCGCGAGCCTCGCCTATACAGTCGGCGTCCTGCCCCGTGGCATTGTCCAACATTTCGGATGTGCTGTAGGCGGCCTCGAACAAGCCGGTATCCATCAACGGCTTCTTGTCTTGCGCAAAACGTACAAGAGCAATCGTTCGAACACCGTACCGCTCCTTTAGTATGCGGATCATGGGTAACATGAAGCGCCTTTCATCTCCAACAGCTTCGAAGAGAACACATCCATTTCGAAAGAGGTCGTCAGCGTTCATCTATTCTCCTTCTTGCGCCAGCCTACAATTTCATCAATGGCCGCGTCCGATTTGAAAACCACCGTTGCTGCCCCCCCAACCGAGCCTGTTTTGGCTAGTCCGGACTTGAGCAACATCTGCACCGCGTCCTCGAACCAATCTATTGGATACTCGATATCTGAGTACGACGCCCAGATCTCCTTATCGTTTTCCAGAATGGGAGCGGATTTAGCAACAGAGGTAGACCACCCAACCAGGTGCTGCGTCATATGAAAAAGCGACACGGTGTCCCACGGAGCGCCCATCAGGACCACCCAGCCGTTCATCGACTTCAACCGGCCCAATGGCCCGTCTGGACCAAACCGGTTGTCCAGAGGGTGCGGGGAA
>CEUQ01181834.1_pt1 | contig 17624 bp, 14 predicted proteins | sample 361491 | NCBI WGS metagenome assembly CEUQ01 (sample SAMEA2622796, study PRJEB7988) | marine metagenome | biome: marine biome (ENVO:00000447); feature: marine epipelagic mixed layer (ENVO:xxxxxxxxx); material: "saline water (ENVO:00002010), including plankton (ENVO:xxxxxxxx)" | depth 120 m | reverse complement strand
GGACATAAATATGGAGATCTCCGGGTTTCGTACCACCTGGCAATGGCAGAAGTATTTACTGTTCTGCCTTCTGCCATTGTTGTGGGAGATACGCGGATGCAAGGAGGACTGAAGCTGTGAAGCTATCAGTTAAATTGCTTTCCGGGCTTACGCTTATTGCGTTGGTTGCGGTAGCTGTTGTAGGCCTCTCTCACTCCGCCAGTGCTGCAGCGGACGGCAAGGTGTACGTCACCAACAAAGCGTCCAATCTTACGACTGAAGGGTCAGGTAAGCCCTCAGGTCGTACAACTGCCAGCACGGTGTATGGGACTTACAAATCAAGCGTTACGACAGGTACAACTGCTCGTGACATCGTCACTAACTCGGATCGATTCATCGTGACGGTTATTGACTCGGACCTCAACACAACAACTACGGTTACGTCTAACAACACCAGTGGATACGACGCTGACCGCGGTACCGCTGCAAATGACGTTTCGCAGCTGACTGGTTCAGGTTTTGACTCTACTGACGACAGCGTGCTTATCACGATAGACGACACAAAAACCAAACCGATCATTGGTTCCAACAGTGACATCAAAGTTGTGGTTCACGGTTCGTCTAGGGTAGTTACAGGTGTTAGCGCTACGATTCAATATGCTGGTGACGGAAGCAACGCACCGCTTATTCGACTCGATGTCGACTATGGCACCCACCATAACAATGTGAAGTACAACATTCTTTACCCGACATCTGCAGTAGACATGACTACAGCGACAGTTAAGTCAGTTGTTTACACTGGTAGTGCGGCGGTTGTGACTCTCACAGAGACCGGAAGAAACACTGGTCGATTCGAGGGTGAAGTACTCGTCAAAGAGCGAACCTCAGGATTCACTACGGGTACAAATGGTGGAAGCACCGGTTCCCCTGCACAGATTCCTGCAATCGGTGGACCTATTACAGTCACATACGTGGACGTCGCTACCTCTGGTACTGCGACCAACGTAAACCGAACTGCTTCTCTAGCGCTCGACACAACTGTGCCGACGGTTTCTATTACCAGCCCGACCAGTGGTTCTGAAACTCAGAATCGCCTCCCGTCGTTCTCTGGTGGTCTGACAGATAACGAGTCTGGTCTAGATGTGAGCACGTTCGCATTACGTATCGACAACACCACTGACAAGGCCAACTCTAGTATGGTCATCAGTGCTGGTGGAAGCGATAGTGCTGCTACCAAAATAGGTAAGGTTGCAAGCATTAGCACATCTGCGTGGTCAGACGGTGCTGCATCGCAGGACTGGAGTTACACTGAAACTGTCGTTCTTCCGAACAGCACCATTGCCACCCCAGACCACGTCGTTGACTTCCAGGGTGAAGTAGCAGACCTTGCTGGTAACTACGGATACTCCGACTCTAGCTCTTCGAAGGGCAATGACGGAACGGGTCGACACGGTAACCAACCTCACACAGTTAAGATTGACCGGGTACTCCCAACGATCTCAGCTGCTGAGACTGGTAAGGCTTGGGACACGACGATCGCTACTCCGGCTGAGAAGTCAAACGTACGAGACTCTCTCGTTGTCAGATTCGATGGCAAGGTCAATGAAGCCTCGATCAGTGAATCTGACTTCCAGGTCGTATTGAGTAACGGTGCCGGAACATTCGTTCCTGCAAGTGTGGTAGTCCAGGGAGCTGACGTTTACCTCGACATCGACTCGACCATTCCGTCAAACAACAAGCCAACAGTAAAGCTTCAGGGCACTGTAGAGGACATTGCTGGTAACTCAACTAGCGCTGGTTCTGCAATTGCATCAGACAAACTTGCACCAGTAATCACCGTGACACGCTCAGGTGGTTCGGGTACAGGTACAGGCGCCGAAGCTTCTGACAGCCTGACCAAGAGCAAGATGACCATCAGTGTTTCGTCAGATGAGAATCTTCAGGCTGCACCGACGGTGACAGTTAAGAACATCACGACTTCCGCTACAGTGGCAAATGCAGTTAGTGCTGTTGCCCAGGGTGGTAATGTCTGGGAACTTACTGTAACGGCCGCTGCAGACGGTAGTCATTCGGTTTCTGTCACAGCAACCGACTCTGCTTCTAACTCTGCCACCGAAGGCAAGGACACTGTAAAGGCGTACGTGAGGGACGCGACTCTATCGGCCCCAACTTCGTCTCCAGCTAACGGATCTACCGTTACTGAGTCGAACCCGTTCCTTGTGTCCGACTACTCAGCCGATGCGTCTTCGATTACGATCACCTCAGCCGAATTCAACGGCGATGATGTGACCGCGAGTCTTATCGCTTCTGCTGACAGCAAGACTTTCTTCTACCAGCCAACAACTGCGCTCGAGAACAAAGAGCACACGTACAAGGTGAAGTCTAAGGACGCTGCTGGTAACACGAATACGACAACAACTAAGTTCACAAAGAAAGATCGAACTAACTTCGTTCTCACTCTGTTCGCAGGTTGGAACGCAGTTTCTGTTCCTTCTAACCCAGTGGACAGTGACGTAAACTCAGTTCTGTCGAACTCAGGTGTACAGCAGGTTGTTGCATACGATGCAACCACGCCTTCACAGCCGTGGAGAATTGCATCTAAGGTAGATGATTCGTTCACTTCTCAGACCACTCCAGGTCTGACAACTATCGAAGCTGGACACGGTTACTGGGTTGAAGCTTCGGACTTCGAAGACCAGAAGGTCGCTCTTGAGGGTCCAACTGGTCCTGGCGATTCACGACCAGCCGTGACTGCGATTGCGACCGGAAGCGGTTGGAACTTTGTCGGTGTGATTGACCAAAGCCGAATTCAGACTCAGTCTGGCAGTAAGGGTGCAACCCTTACACGACCGAATGAGGCTGGTTCTGGCGTAAACGTAACCCACGACTCGTACTTCAAAACCGTGAACAACGGTCGAACGTACGCTTTCGACACCGTGACTTCTCAGTTCAATGAGCTGGAAGGCTCCGATGTTGTGAAGATCGGGTTAGGTCTTTGGGTCTTCATAAGCCCACAGGACAACGGACAACTCCCACACCTCGTTCCGTAAGGATCGCTGCTAAGAGTTAGTACGTGATAACGGGCGCCCCCCTTCCGATATGTCGGGAGGGGGGCGTTCTGCTGATATAACTATTCGAAACTCACCACCTGCAACAGGATTGAGATATGAACTTAACTAGATTGCTCGGAATGCTGATCGTGACGGCCGCTCTGGCTGCGATCATGGCATCTGCAGGCGAACCAGTTAACGCGCAAGGCGAGATTCCAAGCATCTCTGCGCTTACGCTGCATGGTCCTGTATTTATTTCTGATGGAGCCGATCCCAATGGAATGACGCTAACAGCACGTATTGATGACTGGGAATCTAATCCGGTCATCATTGGGGACCAAAACCCGGACACCTATGTAGGTCTCTTCATTCACGCACCTGCGCAGTACATTGGCAAAGACGTTTCGTTCTGGCTGGAAGATCAGGTACAGGCAGATGAAATAATCGCATACGCGTTTATAGATCAGTTTGGTAATGAACTTTTAGACTGGGGGTTACCCCAGCTCAGAGAACAAAGTCTAAGTTTCGCTTTTGCTCCAATACCTACGCCGACTGCCACACCTGTTCCTCCAACGGCAACTGCTACGCCGGCGGTAATTCAACCAACCTTCTACGAAGGGCGAGTTCGAGCCGGGTCTTTGCCGCCACCTGATGGGACTCTAATACATGCTGTTATTGGCGGTTACGTATCTGAATTTGCATCCGTGTTCGGTGGTGAGTACTTTCTAACGGTTGATCCAGCAGAAGATATCTATGTTGGTCAAACCGTAGAGTTCTACATTGGTCAAACCAAGGCTCTTCAAACCGATGTGTTTGAGGATGGAATAAGCAAAGAGAACTTCCTACTCGTATTCCCGGCACTGCCAACCCCAACGCCTACACCGACGCTCACGCCTACACCGACGCCAACTTTGACACCGACTCCTACTTTGACGCCAACTCCAACGCCTGAGCCGACACGAACGCCAACTCCAACACCGACGCCAACTCCCGTTCCAACTTCGACCCCAACGCCGACACCTATTGCAGACTTGACTGCAACGGTTGCGGCCCAAGCGACCGCCACCTCGGTTGCTGAAGAAGCGGAAGGTGGCTCGTGTAGCGCTCGTGAAGGTGGCCCTGCGGCTTTGGGCAACATTGCGTTGCTACTAGCACCTCTGGCGCTGTTTGCATGGCGCAAGATAGAACGAAACGTGATCTAGCGAGCACAATGATGATTTTCCGACGGGGTAATCCTGCGGAAGCTCTTCACAAAGTTTCATAACAAAAAATCCCCTCGCCTAACGACGAGGGGATTTTTTGTGTCTGGCGAAACAGAAACAGGAAAAGAAAGTAAAACGTCCGGGTCGTTACTTTGTTAGAAACAGCAAATGTATGATCGCTATGGTCAGGTCACTCCTAAACGAACAGAGGCCCTAGGAGCTTACCTGAAGAACTGCAACCGCTCTTTCGTCGGGCAAGCTGCTCTTACTTACCGTCAGCTTGGAAGCAGCACTGAATTCTTTCACGCCGAGCTCTGTGAGGAACCTCTGCATTGCCGCGCTAGGCTTCCCCGAATCGGAATCATAGCCCGAAGGAACGATCATTTTCGGCTCAAGGTTCCTGATCACTGCAGACATTTCTTCTGGTTCAAGCCCTTGAGACTCCGTGTTGACTAGGAGAATGTCGACCTTACTGATCTGTTGAACCGATTGCGCCGACGGCTGGTGTCCAGGATTACCAAGAGTCGCAACCTGCAAACCATCGGCATCCACTACATATACGGTGTTTATATCCCGCGAGACTGATGGATCGTCTGCTGGTGTAGCGACACCACGAACGCTTATGCCGCCGATCTCATATTCACCCGGGCCGGTAAGCACCTGTGAATCGTTGTAGGAATGGCTGTTGTGATCACCCTGGCTATACGCGAAAACCGTGTTCTCATCAGGCAGTTTGGATCCTTCAGGTATTTCGCCCTGGAGATCGACCACAACGACCCCCACGGAGGATCGAATCTCGAAGGTCGAATTTCCAAGCCAGCGAATCTCCATTTAGATGTTCCTTTGCAGAGGTCTTTCGCGCCGAATCAACACGTACGTTTACGAACTCAACCGCAGTTCAAACATTCATTTAACTATGTGCGCGCGAAAGCGTCAATTAAATTGAAGGCCAAAAGCAAATTTCAACTGAGATCACCTGAGTAATCAAGATCTTTAGTAGTTCCGAGGTTTCTTTCCCACACTCAGCGTTGTATCAAAGTCGATCGGTCTCGATGAGCGCAACTACGTATCTAGCCGATCCCAAGCACTAAACGCGAGAATATTGAGAAGTGTAAGGTATCCGGACCATTCTGCATGAAACACGCTCCAGTGATACTCGTACTGCCCCCAGTTCCAGTTGGCTCCCAGCTTCCGTTCGGTCTCTGAAATTTAATCTCGTAGTCGAGTACCAACTCCTCCGATTCGGTTGTGAGTTGATCTGTTGGTGATTCGCCGTATTTTCTCAGATGTCCCACTATTTCAGCTCCAGGGTTCGATCGTTTTAGAAAGCCCAATGCCCCGTAGACTTGTCCTTAGTTCCACCATGGAGTATGTGGATAATAATCGACGATTGATACCGTTGTATCCCATCCGCCAATTGCACGATCGAAATTACTCTCGAAATAAAAATAACGTTCGTTACCAACGTATGATCTGCAGGAGTTTCCAGTTCGGTCAGAACCTGAAAAGAGCCAGAGTTTGCCATAGGCGAGGAGTCGGACATACTGAAATCTGGTTCGATCGCATGACCAAATCTGCCATTACAGTTTTGAAATTTAGCCAGTTAGAACGACTCACGAGACAATCTTTTCATTGTTCCGACCCTCGAGCCTTTACCCTTTTAGCTGTGCATTAATCATCCAATAGCGATAAATCACCGTGTTCTAGCAACGTTCCAGGCGATTGATCAAATTAAACCGTTGACGCTCGGGAAAACCGCATGCTAACTTCACGACGTTTTATCACTTACCGTGTAAGCCATATCGTGGCGTGGGAACAGCGCTAAACCATCTGCTAGGTTTTAGCTGAAGTAACAATGCCGACTCTGACAGATAGAAAACGAGAGATTCTAAAGTTCATCGTTTCTGAACACGTTCAGACTGCGTCCCCGGTTGCCTCGAGCAAAGTCGCCCGTTCAACAAATCTGAAAGCTAGTCCGGCGACGATTCGCAACGAAATGGTGGCTCTGGAAGAGGACGGATTGATTCATCGCCCTCACGTATCGTCTGGGGGTGTTCCCTCTGACAGAGGTTACAGACAGTTTGTTGGTTCGCTCGATCCGGATGCCACTCTACATCCTCGGGTTTCATCACGGATCGATCACGAGTTCCAATCCGCCAGAACGCACGTTGAAGATTGGATCGAATCCGCCTCAGATATCCTGACTGACCTGATGGACACACTGGCCTTCACCACATTGCCGCGTACGGCTCCTGCACCCGTCAAGAGTCTCGAACTCCTCAAGCTACAGGAAATGCTCGTCGTAGTAATCGTGGTACTTCAGGAAGCCAGCGTGTACAAGCAGGTGATCAATCTCGATGCCACGGTTTCCAACTCAGAAGTAGAACACGCCAGAAACAAACTCAGCGAAGTGATCGTCGGTGTACCTGCAAACCGACTCTCCTCGCGATCCAGTCATGTAAGTGATGGCCTGGAGCGAAAGGCGTTCGAATCCGCAGTTACCGCCGTTAGCCAACACAACGCGGTGTCAGGCAACGAGAAGCGAATCAGCGGTATCGGAAAATTGTTCCAACAACCCGAACTGCTCGCCGATCCAGCTCTTTCACTAGGTGTCAGTTGGCTAATCGAAGATTCGTTGGCGACATCAGTATTTGAAAATGCCGCAGAATCGAGCGGTATGACGAGTGTAGTAATCGGAGAAGAGAATACGGAAGAAACAATGAAACACTTCTCCGTTGTGTTCAGTCGATACGGCTCGTCTAGCAGTGCTGAAGGCATTATTGGAGTCGTCGCTCCAACTCGCATGGAGTACGAAACGGCTATACCTGCAGTTAGCTACCTCGCAAATCATCTGAACAAGATGACTATGACGTTCTACGGCTAAATCCGCTCACTCAACCTCAACTTTTACCGTAGTTGGGTCCCAACCCTCACTCGGATCAAAACAGACTCAGGTCTATAATTGAGACTTTAGCGCGCGTTTCAGGCGCAAACTCATATTTCGAACTAAAACATATCCTTCCAACGAGGTAAGCGGCCGCTTTTTATGACAACTAGTAAGCGAGATTACTACGAGGTCCTCGGCGCAGCGCGAGATGCCACCCCTGAAGACCTGAAAAAAGCGTTCCGAAAACAGGCGCTCAAATATCACCCTGATCGAAACAAGGCTCCAGAAGCAGCCGAACAGTTCAAAGAGGTGAACGAGGCTTATCAGGTCCTCAGTGATCCTAAGCGCAAGGCGCAGTACGACCAGTTTGGTCATGCCGGAGTTAACGGCCAGGAAGGTCGCGGCTTCGACGGTTTCGAAGGATTTGGAGGGTTCGGGGATATTTTCGATTCGTTCTTTGGGGGGGCTACCGGTCAGACGCCCGATCGCGGAGCGGATCTGGAATTTCAGATCAAAGTATCGTTCCGTGATGCCGCTTTCGGTGTTGCACGCGAGCTCGAGCTAAACCGAATGGAGCGATGCGACCGGTGCGACGGCAAGCGGGCGGAACCCGGCACCGACATAATCGAATGTCCAACATGCCATGGCGAAGGTAAAGTACGCCGAACCCAGCGAACATTCTTTGGTCAATTCCAGCAAGTGACAGCCTGCCCAACATGCAATGGTCAAGGTCAACAGGTAAAAACTGCATGCAAGCAGTGTTCCGGACGTGGAACCGAACGAAAATCCCGAAAGATCGAGGTACAGGTTCCTGCCGGTGTTGAGCACGGAACACGACTCCTCATCCACGGTGAAGGTGAATCGGTGGGGCAAGGTAACCGGAACGGCGATCTATACGTTCACATTGGTGTCGAACGCGATAGAGTATTTGCTCGAAAAGGCAATGACGTTCTAATGACTGCCGAAGTGAATATGGCAATGGCAGCCCTCGGCGGAATTATTAATGTCGAAACACTCGACGGTTCGGCTGACTTAGATATCAAACGAGGGACACAGTCGGGTTCAATCACTCGAATCAAGGATGCAGGAATTCCACACATGGGAGTTACCGGACGTCGAGGTGATCAACTCGTCGAACTGAAGGTTGTAACTCCTAAAGATCTCAGCGCAGAACAGACCCAACTATTCCAACAACTGGCGGAGTCGTTCGGTCTTGAGCGAGTCAGCGATAATTCTGGCAATGGCGGTTTGTTCGACCGCTTCAAAGATGCGTTTCGTGGTGATGGTGAGTAACCACGTCTACAGTTGACTGATCGACTAATTCCCTCTTGCGAACCAGACGCGAACGAAGGCATATAAATGCGCTGGCTACAGCTCAGCATCCAGGCCCCCCCTGAATACGCCGAACCAATCATCCACCTCTTCAACATGCATGGAGAAGGTTCAGCATCAGTTGAGGGTGGAGGCGGTTACAACCCCGACGAAGGTGAGAAGCCGGATCCTGCGGCGTGGGTGACGATCAAAGGCTGGTTGCCCATTGATGCCACTACGCAGAGCCGCAAGACCGCTATTGATGTAGGCGTGCGCCTGGTGCGCCACCTTGTCGAACTTCCAGAAATTGAAGAGAGGAAAGTTAGCGAAGATGACTGGCGCCACCAGAAGTTTGAACCGATCAAGGTAGGTAAGAATCTGGTCATACTCCCTCGTTCAGCTGATTACGAAAGAGAACCGAATGACATCGTCGTCGAGTTGGAACCAGGCTTGGCGTTCGGAACCGGCCACCACCCTACGACGCTAATGTGCCTCGAAGAGATCGAGAAGGTCGTGAAACCCGGTGATCAGTTCCTCGATGTTGGTTGCGGATCGGGTGTGCTGTCGATCGCAGCGCTGGCCCTTGGAGCCGAACACGCAGTTGGAGTCGATATCGAAAATGATGCAGTCACATCGTCGCTTGCGAATCTCGAAGAGGCCAGCTACTCAGATCAATCAACCATTCTTTCTGGTTCTATTCCACATCCACAGGTTCCCGACAGGCAGTTCGATGTCGTTGGCGCAAACATCGCGGCAAACGCACTTATTGCACTCGCAAAGCCTCTAATGGCGACCGTGACTGATGATGGAGTGATAGTGACTTCCGGTGTTCTCGAAAGCCGTCTCAGCGACGTAATCGAAGCTTTTGAGGCCGTCGGAGGAGAAGTTGAGTCGAGTCGTCAGATCGAAGACTGGACCGCGGCACGAATCACGCGAGCAAAGAGTTAAAACTAATGCATCGCTTCTATGTCACAAAAATCGATCCGTCGGACAGATCCATTACGTTGGACGGGGCGATCGCTCGACAGTTACGCTCAGTTCTTAGAGCCGAACCGGGCGAACATATACGACTATTTGATGAATCAGGTTACGAATGGGAAGTTGAGATTGATTATGTCGGTCACAGCGAGGTTGAAACCACGCTGATTTCAGCAGTTAAGCCGGTCGTCGAACCAAAGACCAAAGTCACCATGATGCTTGGTCTCGCCCGACCCGAAAGAATTGAACTTGCGATTCAAAAATGCACCGAACTTGGAGTCGTACGCTTCGTTCCGGTTACTTCCGAGCGCGTGCAAGGTGGAAACACCGGCACGCCTTCAGCGAAACGACTCGAGAGATGGCAGCGAATCGCTATTGAGGCGGCTGAGCAGTCAGGACGAACAGTCGTTCCAGATGTCGAAAATCCAAAGATGCTAATGGAAGCCGTCATCGATATTGTTTCGGAACAACCTCTTCTTTGCATGTGGGAAGAGACGGCAACACAATCTCAGCCGCTTAGCCGAACGTTACGTACCCTACCCGAGGTACAAAATGAACTGGCGGTGCTAATCGGGCCACCAGGCGGCTTCAGTGCATCCGAGGTTGAAGCAATAACAGAATCTGGAGCATCACTCGTTACACTCGGTGAGCGAGTTCTTAGGAGTGAAACGGCTGCGATAACCGTGATGTCGGCGATTCTGTACGAACGAGGCGACCTCGGCGGATAAGACTCGATCAGTACCGAACTTCGGGCTGCAACATTCGTCCCATCAGTTCTCGAATCGCCTCTTCAGGTGACGCCCCTTCGAACAGCACAGCGTGTGTGACGTCAGCAATTGGCATTTCTATGCCGAGCTTTTTCGCAAGTTTCACGGCCGCTTGAGTGGTTGGTGCCCCTTCCGCGGTTTGACCGAGCTCTGACAGTACTGACGGCAGATCTTTACCGGAGGCGATTCCGAGACCAAGACGATAGTTTCGACTGAGCGTCGAGTAGCAGGTCGCAATCAAGTCGCCCATTCCGCTGAGACCAGCAAAAGTGTCAGGGCGTGCACCCATGGCAACGCCGAGCCGCGTAATTTCATGAAGACCGCGGGTTACGAAAGATGCTTTCGTGTTTGCACCGAGACCAACGCCGTCAATAAACGCTGCTCCAATCGCGACTATGTTCTTCAACGCACCGCCAAATTCGACACCAATGGCATCGTCGCTTCGATAAACCCGGAAGACATCGGAACTCAACACTGCTTGAACGTCTTTAGCCATTTGAAGACCAGGAAACGCCACGGTAGCGGTCGCCGGGTTACCCGCTGCAATTTCAGGGGCAAGATTGGGTCCAGAGAGTACGCCAATGTGACGGGGATCAAGCTCTGGTAACTCCTCTGAAATCACCTGACTCATACGCTTGCCGGTCTCGATTTCAATTCCTTTGGTGGCACAAACGATCCGGCTGGTCGTCGAAATAGCAGACTTAATCTGCTGGATGTTCTCTCGAATCGTCACAGATGGGACGGCAATTATTACAAGATCGGCGTTGGCCACCGACTCGTCGATCGACCCGGATATGCTCATCTGGTCAGGAAACTCAACACCGGGCACGTAACGATCGTTAACGCGAGCTGTCTCCAGTTCGTTCGCTCGAGCTTCGCTGCGAGACCAGAGGATGGTTTTATTTGCTGTGCGGGCTAGAAGTATCCCGAGGGTGGTCGCCCACGCCCCAGTGCCGACGATTCCAATGTGTGTCACAACAGAAGTTTACGGGGTTCGTTGAGCCCTGCGCGGCGTCGCCTTGTTCTCAAGCTTTGATTCGCCACCTTTTGCGAGTCGATCCACGTTCGATCGATGGCTCCAAAAGATGAGAACCGGAACCGGCATTGCGAATACCAGATAGCCGATTTCGTGATCCCATCCAAGGATTTCAATACCCAGCACGCTGCAAACTATCAGAAGTCCCAGACTGAGACCGCTTCCGATAATCGAACCCAACGACACGTATCGAGTCACCGCCGCAACAATAACTCCGGATAGGGCGACAGCGGCAAAAACTGGGGAAACAACGGCCAGAGCACCGAGTCCTGTCGCCACGCCCTTGCCACCTTTGAAGCGAATGTATACAGGAAACATGTGTCCGAGAACAGCGACGGTACCGGCTGCCGCGATGAGCCAGGCTTCGCCATCGAACACAAACTTTGCAAGCGCTGAAACAATAAGTCCTTTTCCGACATCGGCAATGAGTACCGCTGCCCCAGCTCTTGCTCCAAGAGTGCGATTTACGTTTGTAGCACCCGAGCCGCCACTTCCATAGCTGCGGATATCGACGCCACGCCATAACCGTCCAATGATCACTCCGAACGGTATAGCGCCTACGAAGTAAGCAATCACCAGCGAAGCTATTATTTGCGCCGAATCAGTCATCGTCTCGGGTTTTGAAAGTCATTCTTAGCGGCGATCCGATGAAGCCGAATCGCTCTCGCAACCGGTTCTCCAGATACCTGCGATAACTGAAGTGTATTAGGTCTGGGTTCCGCGCGATAAATTCAAACGTTGGAGGCGAGGTTCGGCTCTGGATGCTGCGATAGATTCTCGGACGTTGACTACCGATGCCTGGCAGCGGGTTCTCTCCCATTGCGTCAAATATCGCCCGGCTAATTTCAGAACGAGGAATCTGTTTCGAAAACTCTTCGTAAACGTCGAGAATAATTGGCAGTACTTTCTCCACTCCCCATCCGGTCAACGCGGAGGTGAACAGCACGGGCACGTTGGGTATGAACCGGAACCTGTTGCGAACCGCTTCAACCGCGTCCGCTTTGTTAAGTCCGAGTTCCGGCGCAAGATCCCACTTGTTGATGACGATAACCGCCGCTCGGGACGCGTCGTCAATGTATCCACCAATATGTTGATCCTGCGCAGTGACAAATTCAGTCGAATCGAGAACGAGCACAGCGACATAGCACCGCTCGATCGCACCGATTGTTCGAATGGCGCTGTATTTTTCGAGCCCGGATTCGACACTTCCTCGGCGCCTTAGTCCCGCAGTATCTAGGAACGTGAATCGAGTTCCTTCGAATTCGAACAGCGAGTCGACGGTGTCCCGAGTCGTGCCTGCTACAGGACTAACGATTGCACGTTCCTCACCTGTCAACGCATTGAACAGTGACGATTTACCGGCGTTAGGTCGTCCTGCGATCGCAACTCGAATCGAGTTTTGCCCAACTGGTTCGTCTTCGAACAGAGGCATCTGCTGGAAGACATCTTGCATCAGATCGCCAATGCCGGTGTCGTGATAAGCGCTGATTGGGTGAGGGTCGCCAAGACCAAGCGAGTAGAACTCATAGATCATGTCTTCCCGTGAAAGATTGTCGGCTTTGTTCACCGCCAGCACTACGGGCTTGCCTGACCGGCGCACGAGGTTTGCTGAATCCTCGTCAGCATCGGTAACACCATCGTTGATATCAACCATGAAAATGATGGCGTCGGCCTGGTTTAGTGCAACTTCAACCTGAGCGCGAATGTCGCTCCAAAGAAGCTCATCGTGTGGTCGATCCTCCACACCAGCAGTATCGACAACGAGATAGCGATGTCGTCCCCATTCTGCGTCTATCGATACCCGATCACGGGTCGTGCCGGGAATATCGCTGACGATCGCGATTCGTCGACCTGCCAACCGATTGAACAGAGTCGATTTGCCGACGTTGGGTCGGCCGATGATTGCGACGACGGGGAGTGCCATTTTGAATTAGAAAGTTAGAGTAAAGAATGTGTTGTGGACGACAGGAAACAGATCCTGTTGCCCATACATGTAAGTTAACAGGCAATCCTAAGACTAGATCAGCTTTTCCATTAGAGCAGCTTGCGCCCAAAGACGATTTTCTGCCTGGTCGAACGTTACCGATCTATCGTCATACAGCAATCCATCAGAAATCTCTTCTCCGGGATGAGCGGGAAGATCGTGCATGAACTTTACGTTCTTGCCAGCTTTGTCGAGCAATTCTGGATTCACCTGATAGCCATCGAACGCTACAAGGCGCTTAGCCGTTTCGGCTTCCTGACCCATGCTAGTCCACACGTCTGTGTAAACGATGTCCGCACCAGACACGGCTTCTTCAGGACTCGTTACCTGGGAGACAGATCCACCCGCAGATGCGCCATACGTGTTGGCACCTTCTATATCTGCAGATGGGAGCTTGTATCCGTCTGGTGATGCAACGGTCATATGACCACCCAGTCCGGCAACGGCGTAGCCAAGACTCACAGCTACATTGTTGCCATCGCCAATAAACGCCACCTGCGCCCCTTTCACGCTTCCGAGTTGCTCTGTGATCGTCTGGGTGTCGGCAAGTGCCTGGCAGGGGTGCTCGGCGTCAGTAAGGGCGTTGATCACAGGAATGGTCGAGTCCACGGCAAATTCTTCGATTGTCGATTGCTCGAAGGTACGAATCACTGCAACGTCTGACATGCGAGACATGACCTGGGCCACGTCTGCTACCGGTTCGCGTTTACCAAGTCCAACCTCTTCTGGAGCGAAGTAAACGGGATTTCCACCCAGTTTTTCGGTTCCGACCCAGAAGGAAAGTTTGGTGCGTAGTGAAGGCTTTTCGAAAAGGATTGCGACCGATTTGCCACTGAGAGCGCTACTAGGTGCACCTTTTTTCAGGGCAATGGCGCGATCAAGTATTGGCTGGATTTCCTCGGGCGCGATATCGCTGAGTTTTAGAAAGTGATTAACCATGATGTTGAGAGACCTCTACTCGAACTAGAAAAGAATTAACAGGACGCGTGTGTTTGCGGGGCGCTTATGCACCCTTCGTTCGGTGTCGTCGCAGTCGGCGAAAGTTTGCGCCCACGAGTACCAACGTTAGTGATCCCGTAATAATGAGTTGAGGTTCGAAAATCGAATAAGAATCGCTAGCGAACTTATCGATAGACCATCAATTCTAACCCGCCAATGACGGCAAGACTACGGGTTCAAGCTCGCTGAGAGTTCAAGCCGGTGCGAACTTCAGGAGCGTGTGAGCGTTTTCATTGTGATCAAATACTGGTTTTAGAGCCATTCCGATCTGGAAGCTTTCTGGTTCGGGATCGACACCAACAATGTTCGTCGGGACGATCACTCCTTCTTCAAGCTCAACAAGTGCTGTTACATACGGAAGATCTCCCACAAATCCCGGATGAGGCGCTGCGTGGACTATCGCGAATGTGTACAGGGTGGCATTGCCTGACGCTTGAACCCACTCAACCCCTTCCGGTCCACTTGCAGGATCATGGATAGAGATTGCTCGCGGGTAGAACTGGTATTCACCAGTTTTCTTTGAACGCTGGAGCCAGATTTCTTCAACCTTGAGCCCGTCCCAGTAGCGGTCAGATTCTGGCTGCGAAACTGGCTGAGGCTTAGGGGTCGCGTTAGTCATACTTAGTCGCTCCCCAGAATTACTGTGCCTGTAGATGAAAGAAGCCCACCGGTTCCGTGTGCGACTGCCAGATCGCACTTATCAAGTTGCCTTTCTCCCGCCTGACCTCTCAGTTGACGCGCCGCCTCGACCAGCGTGAATATTCCGTACATTCCGGGATGTGTGTAGGACAGTCCTCCACCGTTCGTATTTAGAGGGAAGTCGCCCCCGGGCGCAGTTCGTTGACCGGCCACGAAATCGGGACCTTCACCGGGCTTGCAGAAACCAAGATTTTCGAGGCTAACCAGAACGGTGTAAGTAAACGAGTCGTAAACCATTGCCATATCGAGATCGGAATGAGTCACACCTGCCATATCGAGGGCTTGCGGTCCGGTGTATTGACCAAAAGCCCAGGTTAGGTCCGGCATTTGCGATATTCCGGAATGATCATGCCCTTCACCTGCGCCTAAAATCTTCACACTCCCGTTTTTAGCGTCTCTGGCTCTTTCGGGTGTCGTAATCACGATTGCTGCACCTGCGTCGGTAACCAGACAGCAATCCAACAGATGGAATGGCCACGCCACCCATCTCGAGTTGTGATAGTCGTCGAAGGTCGCAGGGATGTCGTAGAAGTACGCTATCGGGTTGAGATTTGCCCATTTGCGAGTCGACACTGCAATCTCGGCCATCGCTTGCCTGGTTCTGTCCTCTCCGTATTCGTGCATGTATCGCCTAGCCGCCATTGCATACGAAACAGGAGGACCGATGATGCCGTACGGAGCCTCGTACTGTGCCATGGGTGCACCAGGGTTGCGTGGGATCGGTGCTCTGTCGGATCGACCGGACTGACCGTGGGTAATCAATGCAACTTCGCAGTAACCCGCAGCAATCGCCGCCAGGGCGTGAGCGACGTGAATCACGAAAGACGATCCACCTACGGAAGTGCTATCGGTGTACCGGGGTTGAATCCCGAGGTACTCGGCAACATCGAGCGTCGACCAGCCTGCGGTAAACAACGCGTCGACATCCGATAGCTCCATGCCTGCATCAGCTAGAGCGTTCACGGCTGCTTCAGAATGGTGAGCGAGCGGAGATTTTTCAGGAACCTTTCCGAGCTTGTTCGACTCGCCAACCCCAACAATATGGGCTTGTCCTGAAAGGTTGTTTAAGCGTTTAATGTTTGGCATCGATTGATCGCAGTTCGAGTTTGTCGGGCAGCTACGCGGATTGGAATCTACTGCATTGGTGAATAAGGCGTTGGCACCAACAGCTGGTTACGTACGTTCTTCACTATTAATCCGTCTCGGTGCGATTCCTCAGTGACTTTCGCCCATTCAGGATCGTTGCGGAACGCTTCCCACGCCGCCATTCGCTGGTTGGCATCTTCGAACGCCACCATGTAGGTCAGTTCGTGGTTGCTTTCACCAACATCAGTTGTCCAGTAACCGATGTTCTTGATGCCGTGCTTTTCGAACAGCTTCATAGTGTGGTTGGCGAAGCGAGAATTTATCGCCGGCAGTCGACCCGGAAGGCATTCGTAAACACGAAGTTCGTACAGCAATGTGATTTCCTCTCACCGGTCGGCTGATGATTGTGCGTGGAACCGACGGATATCTGGCGAGATTCTGAATACGAACAGGCTATCCGTCAACCTACGAAGCCGTTCACCGAGGCAAGGATTCGACCCAAAGTGGGATTTTGCGGCTGGTGCACCATGGTCATTCCATCAAGGGCAGAAATAGCGACCTTGTTACGACTCAACACCTCAATATCTGATCCGGGCGTTGGAGTATCACCGAGAATGTTGATCCACAAACCCGAGAAGATTTCGTAGCCGCCATCACTGTGCGCTTTCAGTTTGCTCATGAACTCGGTCGGCTGAGGAAACGCTCCTTCTGCCCCAAGATACTCGCTGCCTGCGGTGTCTGGAAAGTTAACGTTGAAGAGAGATCCCGTTGGTGTTTCTTCACTAAGAAGCTCAGTTGTGACTGTGGTGATCATTTTTGAAGCAATCGGATCTTCGAGGTCACCGCCTAATCCCATTGAGAACGCTGCCGCGGTAACTCCTTTGCCAGCGGCCTGTATCGCCGCGCCCATCGTCCCAGAGATGAACACGTTACGGCTCGTGTTGAATCCAGGGTTGACACCGGAGACTACTAGGTCAACTTCGCCAAGAAGAACGTGTTCGATACCGATAATGACCGAGTCGGCTGGCGTACCGCCGACGGCGTAGCACGACACACCGTCTACTTTGCTTGGTGCGCTGTTGATATGCACTGAACGGCGAAGTGAAAGCGCAGTACCCACGCCAGACTGATTATTTGCAGGCGCAACGACTGTGGCGTCGCCCAGATCTTTCACGGCACGGACTAGAGCCCAAATGCCGGGATTATCGAAGCCATCATCATTTGTTACGAGAATGTTCATTCATCAAATCCTAGACCTAACCCCGCAACAATGGGCGCATCATTTGAGGTTTGACGACCAGGATTTTCGCGAGTTATAGGCGTGGCGCTGACTGAATTCCCTATGGAACGAGGGATCTGTGGTGGTGGGGGCGCGCTCGGACGGTCTCCGGCGGGGCCAGTGTTGAGATGGTCGAATGAAACGAACTGACGTTGAGTCTCTGGCGACCTACGCCAACAGCATATTGTCTATGAGCCTGGCAGGGCCAATACGAACGGCGACCAGCGCCCGCGCTGTATCGAATACTTCGTCCAGTTCAAGAAACGTATCTACATCGGCAACCGAGGCGTACTCAACATTCGCCAGAGGTTCATCCTCAAACACGGCGAGCATTGTGTTTCGGAGAACATCTCCAGATCGTTCACCA
>CEUQ01169861.1_pt1 | contig 17710 bp, 20 predicted proteins | sample 361491 | NCBI WGS metagenome assembly CEUQ01 (sample SAMEA2622796, study PRJEB7988) | marine metagenome | biome: marine biome (ENVO:00000447); feature: marine epipelagic mixed layer (ENVO:xxxxxxxxx); material: "saline water (ENVO:00002010), including plankton (ENVO:xxxxxxxx)" | depth 120 m | reverse complement strand
ATAGGATCAGAGAGACCAACCCAGTCTGCATAAATATTTCCAACAGGAGCATCTTCAGTTAATTCAATTATTCCATTACTTTTTTCTTCAAGACATAATTCTTCAGCAGAGCACAACATTCCTTCCCCAGTAAAACCTCTAATATCTTTTCTTTTTAATACAAGCCCATTTAAAGGGATTGTTACTCCTATTGGAGCAAAAACTACCTTTAAACCATTTCTTACATTAGTAGCACCACATACTACTGATAGTTTTTTATCACCAATTTCCACTTTACATATATTTAATTTATCTGCATTAGGATGAGGAGTAATCTCAATAATTTTTGCAATTATAAAACCTTTTAGTTGTTCTGAGGAATCTAATACAGCTTCTACTTCTAATCCTAAATTAGTTAAACTATTACTTATTATTTCTGTATTAGTATTTGGTAATAATTCTATATGCTCAGATAGCCATGACAAAGAAAATTTCAATTCTTAGTCCTCCTTAAAATTTAACCAGGTATTTGAAGGCCCACCTATTAAATTAAAACCATAATGATCTAACCAGCGAATATCTCCTTCGTAAAAGTTTCTTAAGTCAGATATACCATGCTTAAGCATTGCAAACCTCTCTACACCTAAACCAAAAGCAAACCCTTGCCATTCTTTAGGGTCTAAGCCACAATTAATTAAAACTTTTGGATGCACCATGCCACATCCCATAACTTCTAGCCAATCTGAACCCTCTCCTATTTTTATAGTATTACCTTTTTTGTTATATCCAATATCAATTTCTGCACTAGGCTCAGTAAATGGAAAATATGAAGGTCTAAATCTAACTGGCAAGTTACTTACTTCAAAAAATTCTTCGCAAAAAGACTTTATAAGCCCCTTTAAGTGCCCCATATTAATATTTTTATCAATTACTAATCCTTCAATTTGGTGGAACATCGGGGAATGCGTTGCATCATCATCACACCTAAAAGTACGGCCTGGTGCAATTATTCTAATTGGAGGATTTTGATTAACCATTGTTCTTATCTGAACTGGTGAAGTGTGAGTTCTTAGCAATTTTCTTTCTATATTATTTCTATCTTTAATATAAAATGTATCATGATCTTGTCTTGCTGGATGATCATCTGGAATATTTAAAGCAGTAAAATTATTAAAGTCATTTTCAATATGTGGGCCTGTTTCAACTGTAAAATTATCATTTGCAAATATATCAATTATTGAATCAATTGTCCTACTTATAGGATGAATTTTTCCTTCGTCATTATTTTCTCCAGGTCTAATTGAAAGAGTAACATCTAATTTTTCATTTCTTATCCTATTGATTATATTTACATCTTTAATTTCTTGTTCTTTTAATTCAAATGCTTTTAATATATTAATACGTAATTCATTATAACTTTTACCTAAAACTTTTTTTTCATCATTAGTAGCTTTTGATAAAGACTTCATTAAAAGAGTAATTCGTCCTTTTTTTCCTAACTCGCTAATTTTTATTTTCTGTAAACCTTCAGATGAATTGGTTTTAAATATATTGGCTAATATATTATTTTCGATATCTTTAATGTTAGACATTATTACTCAAACTCTTCATTTAATAAATATATAGAATTAAATAATTTTTAATTAAAATTATTATAATTTAAGATTATAAAAAAGCCTATATATATTGATAATTTTTAGGAATTCTTTACTTTTTCTACTATAGATTTAAAAGATTCTGGTTCTCTTACAGCTAGATCAGCTAACATCTTTCTATTTATATCAAAACCCGCTGTATTTAATTTATTAATAAGGACTCCATAAGTCATACCTAATTCTCTTGCAGCAGCATTGATTCTTTGTATCCATAAACCTCTAAAAGTTCTCTTTTTAGCTTTTCTATCTCTATAAGCATATTGACCACTTTTCTCAATCCTTTGAATAGCTGCACGAAATGTATTCTTTTGTCTACCTCTTGAACCTTTTGCAGCTTTTATAACTTTCAAGTGTCTACTGTGAGCAGTAACTCCACGCTTAACTCTAGACATTTTATTTCCTCTTCATCAATAATTTTTATAAGCTATTTCTTAAAAAATTCTTTTTTACTATTTTAGCATCGGCATCTACCATTACAGTAGAACCTCTAGCATTTCTAATAAATTTAGTAGTTCTCTTTATCATTCCATGTCTCTTACCTGCCTGATTCATTTTTACTTTTCCAGAACTTGTTAAGCTAAATCTCTTTTTTGCACCACTTTTTGTTTTAATCTTAGGCATTTCTATTTTCCTTAAAAATCCTTAATATTTAGAGGTCCTATATATATATCTATAACAAAATATGCAAGTTATAAAAGAGAATTTATAGGATTTATTAATCTTTTTCAGGCGTCGGTCTCTTCTCACTTTTATTATTAACCTTATCAGATATATTTGGTGCGAAAACTTGAACCATCTGTCTTCCCTCTAATTTAGGAAATTGTTCAATTTTTACGGTAGTATCTAAATCTTCTCTTATACGCCTAAGAACCTTAACCCCAATATCTTGGTGTGTCATTTCTCTACCTCTAAAACGCATTGTAATTTTTACTTTATCTCCAGCATTTATAAATTTTCTTACACTTCTCATCTTTATTTCGTAGTCGTTTGTATCTATATTAGGTCGAAATTTAATCTCTTTGACCTCTACAGTTTTTTGTTTTTTTCTCGCTTCTGCTGCTTTCTTCTGCGCAGCATATTTAAATTTACCATATTCAATAATCTTACAGACAGGAGGTTTTGCATTAGGAGATACTTCTACTAAATCCAAACCCTGATCTTCTGCTTTTTCAATTGCTTCTTTCAAAGGCAATATTCCAAGCATTGCACCCTCACTATCTATAACTCTTATAGGATCTGTTGTAATTTGATTGTTGATTTTGTGTAAATCTTCAGAAAAGGGATTTTGTTTGCCAGTTTTTTTATTTATACTTCTGCTCCTCTAAATTAAAATATTCAAATATTATAAAAAATACATAGTTTATTAATAAAAACAAATAAAAATTTGATAAATTAATCCTATTTTAATTATCTATATATTATTTTATATAATTTTCAATCTATTCCTATTTTTTTCATAACTTTAAATACATTTTCAACAGTTATGTCCGTAATATATTTTTCATTTATAATACGAACGTTTTTTCCCAATGGTGCACATAAATCAGGATTAGATCCCGCCCCAAATAATACTATAGACTTTAATCCACTAGAAGCTAATAAATGCATTGGCCCTGTATCATTTCCAATAGCGCAAGATGCATACTTACTTAAATAAACTAAATCTTTAAAAGAAGTTTTACCGGCATAATTTAAAGGCATAAATTTTATCGTCTTTTTAATTTTATTAATAATATTATTTATATATTTAAATTCTTCCTTACCTCCTACTAGGATTGATTTAATTCCAATATTAGATAAGGATTCAATTAAATGAGCAAAATTATCTTCTGGCCATCTCTTATTTATTCTATGTTTTGCTGTACCAGCAACAATAATTACAAATTTCTCTTTTTGTAAAATACTTTTATTCTGATAATTAATAGCCAACCATCCCCAATCAGGGAAGTAATTATATTTAATACCGGCAAATTTTAATTGTTCCTTTTGTCTATAAATAGTATGCATAGTTTTCCTATTCTTATTTTTATGCCTATATTTACTACCAATAGCTATTCCGGACCAATTACAATTTTTATATATATAAAAAAAATAAAAATATAAATTTGATCTCGTTGAAGTCTGAAGATCGTAAACTTTTATAAAATTATATTTATTAAAAAAATTCTTTAATACACTCCAATCTTTAAGATTATTCCATTTTGGCTTAGAATCCACAAAGACATTATCAAACCAAGGAGAAGAATTTAATAAACCTTCAAATGCAGCTGTAGTTAAGCAAATAATATTATCATTTCTATGATAATTTCTTATAGCTTGCATAGCAGAACCAGCAAGTATTATATCTCCCAAGGCACCATGTTTAATTACTAATATATTGTTTTTCATTATTATTACTATTTATTAGATCTGCATAAATTTTTAAAGTTTTTAAGCACATTGTATCATTATTAAAATTTGACACTGTCCTTTGTATAGCTTTAGAAGATACTTCTTTTCTTTCTAAATCGTCTAATTTTAGAGCTTTACTTATTTTGTCAGACAAATCAATTGAATCTCCTGGTTCAAACAACCAACCCGTTATATCTTTTAAAATAATTTCTGGTGCACCTCCATGGTTAACGGCAACTGTAAGTCTACCCATAGCTTGAGCCTCAGCAACTACCCTACCAAAGGCTTCAGGGTCAGTAGAGGCGGAAACAACCACATCTGCTAATTTATAAATAGCTGCCATATCAATTTGATTTTCAATAATTCTAAAATTATTTGATAAGCCTAATTTATCAATAGCTGAATTTAATTCATTAAAATACTTATATCTACCTTGCGTGTCACCAACAAATAAACAAATAAAATCATCTCTTCCAAGCATTGCAACAGCCTTTATCAGAGTTTTATGTCCTTTCCATCTTGTTATTCTCCCAGGTAATAAAATAACAATATAATCTTCTGGTATATTAAATTTTTTACAAAAAGAAATTAACCTTTCATCAGAAATTTTTAAATGATTAAAAGTATCAATATTAATACCTCTGTGAATAGTAACTACTTTTTCACTACTAACATAATAATTGTTAATAATATGTTTTTTAATAAAATTACTTATAGCTATAACTCTATCTCCTTTAGTCATTACACTATTATATTTTTTTTTTAATTTTCCTTTAAAAGAGTACGTTCCGTGAAAAGTAGTAATAAAAGGAATACCCATTTTTTTTGCTGCAAAGTAAGCACTCCAAGCAGGAGCTCTGCTCCTTGCATGAATTACATGTATGTTATTTTGTTTAATTATTTTAGATAATCTGTAAATATTTCTAAATATAGTTATGGGGTTTTTACTCGAAAGTGGCAATAATATAACTTTACCTCCTTCCCTTGTTATTTCTCTTTCTCTTCTTCCTCCATTTGAAGCAACAAAAGAATAGTGTCCTGATTTCTGTAAAGCATTAGAAATTTCTACAGCACCAGAGACAAGACCTCCACTATTTAAGTGAGGTAAAACTTGCAAAACTCTATAATTTTTAATATCTACTGTCATAAAATTCTTTCAAAAATAAATTTAATTATATTAATAAAAATAAAATAAATAATATGAAATTACTTTAATGCATAAAACATTACTTACAAGCCATAATAGAAAAATTGCCTATCAATATAATAAAGGTGAATCTAAAATTGGCTTTATATTTTTTAGTGGTTTTTGTTCAGATATGACTGGAACCAAAGCTCAATACATATTTAAATGGTGTAAAAAAAATAAATATGAGTGTACTTTATTTGACTATTCAGGGCATGGAAAATCTTCTGAAAAATTTATTAATACATCTTTTAAAGAATGGATTGAAGATGCAGCAGAAGTATTAAATAAAGTACCTACAAAACCTCAAATACTAATAGGTTCGAGTATGGGAGGATGGATAGCTCTAAAAATTGGTTTAATGAATCCATTAAAAATAAAAGGTGTAGTAACAATAGCTGCAGCTCCAGATTTTACAAAAAAGTTATGGCAAAAAGAACTAAATCAGGAACAAAAAAATGAAATAAAGACAATGGGTTACACTAATATACCTTCAGAATTTGATCCAAATGGTTATATTATAACAAAAAAAATTATTAAGGAAGGAAATAAAAACTTGATTCTAACTACTAAAAATATGTTTTCATTTCCTTTAAAACTTATACATGGCGACCAAGATAAAGCCGTTAGTTGGAAAGAGAGTTTAAAGATATTTAATAAAAGTAATAATGCACTCTCAGAGTTAATAATATTAAAAAATGGTGATCACAGACTTTCAGATAAAAAACAATTAAACAAAATTATATCGGTAATTCAATCTCTATTAGAAGATTGTAACGTTTCGCATTCATAAATATATTTTAAACCCTCTTTGTAAGTTGGATATAATAAATTACCATATTTATTTTTTAATAAAGAGTTATCAACCCTCCTATTATTTTCCCAAAATTGTATTACTTTTGGAGACATATCCTCAATTATATCTAAGTAATTTACAGGCTTAGGCATTTTTTTATTCATAATACTAAATGCAAATTTTATTACATCTAATTGGGGAGCAGGTAAATTATCTGATAAATTAATTATTCCTGAATTCATTTTTTTTGAACACGCCAAACATAACACCCTAGCTATATCTTTTTCATGTATCCTGTTAAAATAATGCCCTTCTTTAAAGATTGGCTTAATTTTTTTTGATAAAATATTATTAATGATATTTCTATTATTTCCATAGATTCCAGCTAACCTAAATATTTCCACTGATATTGAATATTTTTTTCCAAACTCTTCTATATCCTTCTCAGCTTTAACACGGAACTGTGCAGCTAATTCTTTAGGTTTTAGAATACTTTGCTCATTGACTTTTTTGCCATCATAATTGCCATAAACAGAAGTGCTTGATAAATAACCAATCCATTTTATTTTGGATTTAATAATTTCCTTGGAATAGTTGTTAATTATTTTACATCCAAAGTTATTTGGAGGAATAGTAATGATTAATTTGTCAGCTTTTGAAATACATTCTGCTATATTATTTCTAGTATAAACTCTAACACCAATATTTTTTAAATTTTTTTTTCTAACAGAATTATCAGTTGAGCCAAAAACATTAAAGCCTGCTTTGATTAGTAAGGAACATAGTTCATAAGAAATATTTCCTAAACCTAAAATAGAAATATTTTTCATACATTATTTTCCAATTTTGATGTTTCTAATTCATATTTAGATTCTAACCACTCATTAATCACATCTTTATTTTTTTCGAACTTTATTCTATTTTCTATTTCATATAAAAATAAATTTTTTGATAATTGTCCTAAAGCCCATATAGCGGCTACTCTTACTATGCTAGAATTATCATCTAAAAGTCTTATTGTATTGTCTATTAATGATTTATCTGATGAATTCCCAATCGCTATTAATACGTTTCTTATAAATCTTTTTCTACCAATCCTCTTTACTGGCGATCCTGAAAATAATAACTTAAAATCGCCTTCTGACAAAAGTGACAAATTTTTTAGTGTAGGGTTTTTTAAGGTCTCTCTTGGAAGAAATGATATAGTAGTAGATATTTTTGCAAATTTATTCCAAGGACATATAGCTAAACAATCATCACAACCATATATTCGATTTCCAATTAACCTACGAAACTCTCTTGGAATATGGCTTTTATTTTCAATTGTTAAATATGATATACATTTTCTTGCATCTAATTTATAAGGGCCTATAAATGCATTTGTTGGGCAAATATCTAAGCATTTAGAGCAAGTTCCGCATTTATTAACATTTGATTTTTTATTTAATTCAATAATTTCTGTATCCAGTAAAATAACTCCAAGGAATAACCAACTTCCAAAATGAGGGCTCACTAAATTCGTGTGTTTACCTATCCATCCTAGACCAGCCGCTTCAGCTAGAGGTTTTTCCATTAATGGAGCGGTATCTACAAAAACTTTAACATCCCCATTTGTTTTAGATACAATCCAACTAGCAAGATTCTTTAATTTTCCTTTTATAATTTTATGATAATCTTTATTTTGCGCATATACGCTAATATTTCCCAAGTTCTTATTTTGTATTTTATTTAAAGGATTATTTTCAGGACCGTAGTTAGCACTTAAGATAATAGCTGTCCTAGCATCCTCCCACATATTTTTAGGGTGAAGTCTTCTTTCTAGAGTATCTGAGATCCAATTCATTGAACCATGTCTACCCTCAGAAACAAATTCTTTAAGATGTTGAGAAATCTCTGCCGGTATTTTAGCTTCACAAATACCAATATCATCAAACTCTAATTTATAAGCTCTATATTTAATACTTTCTAATAAACTACTCATAAAAGAAAATTATTTTTTTTGATCATAATTAATTAAAAAATTTTTTATATCATGTCCAGATGGTGATTGCGTCAATTTTAGATCAAATAAAGATATAATTGCTAAAATATGATCAAAAATATCCGATTGAACAGATTCATAATCTGTCCACTCTACCGATGAAGTAAAAGCATAAATTTCAACTGGTAATCCTGAACTGCCAGGTGCTAACTGTCTAACCATAAGAGTTAAATTTTCATTAATTTTTTCATGGTTTTTTAGATACTCTATTAAATAAGATCTAAATACTCCTATATTAGTAAGCTTTCTATGATTAATTGTATCTTCATCTAATTGAGCATTTGCTTTTTCTATCTCTTTTTTCTTAGCTTCAAAATGCTTAGTCAAAAGACTAATTTTTAATAATTTCTCTTTAAGAGGTTTATCTATAAAACAAATCGATTCCTGGTCGATAAAAATAGCACGTTTTATTCTTCGTCCACCAGCTTCCTCCATACCCCTCCAATTTTTAAATGGATGCTCTAATAGCTTTGCACTTGGAAATGTAATTAAAGCTTTATCCCAAGATCTTACAGTCACAGTATGTAATCCAACTTCTATACAATCTCCATCTATATTTAATGAAGGTATTGTCACCCAATCTCCTTCTCTTATAGTATCAGAGCCAAAAACTTGAATAGAAGCGACAAGTCCTAAGATTGTATCTTTAAAAACTAATAATAATATAGCTGTTAAAGCTCCTAAACCTGACAAAATTGTCCAGGGAGAAGTATTTGATAAAGTACATACAATAATAATGATGCCAAATAAATATATTATTAATTTAATAAGTTGCATGTAACTTTGTATTGGGGTACCGGTAAATGTTTTATTACCTTTTAAAACATCCGAAATAGCAGATATAAATCGTGTAAGAGATAAAATGAAAATTAGAGTTATGAGTGATTTCATTAACCGGGCAATAACGCCTTCTTCTGGCGAATAATTTCCTAAACCCGCTTCAAATATTAGTATCGGAATTGCCCACCCAATAGGAACTAATACTTTCTTTTCCAGTAATTGCTTTCCTATATTAAAATTTAACTTTCTAAGCCAACTTCTTATAAAAACAATTATTAATTTATTAAAAATTAGTGAAAATACAGCTGTTAATAAAATAACTAAAAGTAAGTGATAAAAAAATACATCTGATAACCAAATATTCCCTGAAGGTATCAATATATTATTATTAATGAAATTTTTAATTATTGATAAAAATGTCTCAACTATACTAGAAAAGGATTCCATAAATTTATTCTCCTAAAAATAATATATCTACTAATTTAAATAAATTCATTAAAAATCTAAATCTGTATAATATTTAGGCGGAAGAAGACCTGGTATTTTATCTGAAAGAACACCTCTAAACGAAGGACGGGACTTAACTCTCGCATACCACTCCTTTACAAAGGAATAATCTTTCCATTTTATTTCTCCTAAGTAATCTAGTATGGATAAATTTGCTGCTGCACTAATATCTGCTGCGCTATAATTATCTCCAGCTAACCAATCTCTATTTTTACTTAACCAGTCTATATATTGTAAATGCACTAATAGATTTTTTCTACCTACCCTTAATATATTTGCATCAGGAGTGCCTTTGCCTATAAAAACTTTCATAATTTTTTCAAATACTATTGTAGATTCTACCTCATTGCTAAATTTATTATTGAACCAACCCATTATTCTTCTAACTTCGGCTCTAAAATTGATATCTTTTCCAATCAGACTATTTGAGGGAATTACTTCTTCTAACCACTCTATTATCACAGTTGAACCTACAATATAGTCATTATCTTTTATTAATAAGACAGGCACTTGTCCTTCTGGGTTGACTTGTAAAAAAGCATTTCTTCTTTCCCAGATGGGCTCAACTATATATTTTGCCTCTAATTTCTTCTCCGCAAGTGCTATTCTTACTAATCTGCAATTTGCAGAGAATGGCAAATGGTACAATATAGTCATTTTTAAATATTCCATTATTAAAATAATTAAATAAAGTATAAACTAATTAACATTAACTGTTTAAATAATAAAAAAATATTTATTTATGGAAACTAGTAATGAATTTCTGGGAAATTATTATATATTCAATTATTCAAGGTATCACAGAATTCCTTCCTATATCTTCTTCTGCTCATTTATTTATCTTAGAATATTTATTTGATTGGCCTATTTCAGGGAGAACTATGGCCATTTCTGCTCATCTAGGAAGCTTATTTGCTGTAGGTATCTATTTGAAAAAGGATCTACTAGAAATTCTTTATTCCTATGGTAAATTTAATTACTTTAAAGAGAATCATCATATTCTTCTTATAAGAAATATATTTATAATTACTATACCAATATTAATAATTGGACTATTTATTTTTAAAAATCTAGACAAAGAACTTTTATCTTTAAATATAATTGCTTGGGCTAGCATAATTGGTGCCAGTTTGCTCTATATTTCTGACAATTATAAAGGAGAAGAAAAGAACATTTACTCTCTTTCTATACGTAATTCTTTATTCATAGGATTTTTTCAAGTATTTGCACTTATACCGGGAGCTTCAAGAGCAGGTATGATAATTACAGCTGCTAGAATACTTAAAATTTCTAGAATAGACGCAACAAAACTTGGACTTTATTCAGGGATTCCAACAATCTTGGGTGCAATGACTATTGAAACTATTTGGCTTTTTAATAATATAATTAGCAAACAGGAAATTATACCCATAATTTTAGTGCTAGTATTATCTTTTGCTTTTGCATATTTATCTATTGTTTTTATTATTAAGTGGCTAAAAAATTATACTTTTCTACCATTTGTAATATACAGGATAACAATGGGTATTATAATACTTTATTTAATTAATATTTAGATATATATCTTTTTAAATAATGTCCTGATATTGAAACTAGAGAAGAAGGACTGATACCTAAGTCTCTAAATCCTAATCCCTTTTCAGGCAGGATATTATCTTTTTCTAATAATCTAACTTGATCTAATGTAATTGGCTTAATTGGAGACACATAAAATAAAAGACTTATTAGCTTAGCCATCGGAAAAGAAAGATTAATATAATATCTTTTCTTTTTAATTTTAATTAAAATAAGATCTAATATTTCTTTAAAATTCAAAATTTCTGGACCACCAAGATTATATATTTTTCCATTATGAATATTATTATTTATTACTATGCTTACGGCTCTAGCAATATCTTTTACGTATACTGGTTGAAATTTAGTTTTTCCCGAATTTATTAAAGGTAAAAATAATGATATAGATGCCATTTTAGCAAACTTATTTGTAAATTGATCTTCTGGACCAAAAACCACACTAGGCTTAAATATAATTGTATTTTTAAAAATATTTTTTATTGTATTTTCAGCATCCAACTTACTTTTAGCATACTTTGAATGTTCTCCATTGTATAAACCTAAAGCAGAAAAATGTATATAACTATCCACATCATTTTTTAAACAACCATTTGCAATATTTGTTGCCCCTATTAAATGAATATTTTTAAAATTTTGCTTATTTTTTTCCTCTAATATTCCAACTAAATTAATAACTTTATTAGCATTAATTATACTCTTTTCTACCTTATCAGAATCCGTAATATCGCATTGGTATATAGAAACCTGTCCTAATTTTCCCATTAATGTGAGATGCTTTGCTTTATTAGGATTTCTTACAAATACTTTTATAATCCAATTACTTTTTAGTAATTCATTTACAATATATCTACCAAGAAAACCTGAAGCTCCAAAAATTACTACCGTCCTACTTTTCTTACTTAAATTCACAAATAAACCTTTCTAAAATAATCAATTTTATATACATAATTATATAATATAAAAAAGTAATAAATAAAATACAGATAAAAGCATTTATTATATTAAAAAATATTTAATGATATTTAATTTAGCTAGGTAAATTTAAAAAGATAATATAAAATTATTTTAATGGAGTAAATATGCAGGAAAACAATTACACTTTATACGATAGTGACTTACCAAATGATTTAGAATTCTCTAATTGCATAGCTATTGATACGGAAACTATGGGATTGGATTTCAAAAGAGATCGGCTATGTCTAGTGCAAATTTCTAATGGTGATAATTATGCACATCTTGTACAAATAAAAGAAAATTCGTCATACCCAGTATTAGAAAAATTATTAAAAAATAAAAATATAAAAAAAATATTCCATTATGCTCGATTTGATTTAGCTGCTATTTATAATAATATGGGCATCATGTGCGAAAATATTTATTGTACTAAAATAGCTTCAAAATTAATTAGAACTTATACTGATAGGCATGGACTTAAAGAATTATGTAAAGAACTAATTAATATAGATATATCAAAACAAAAACAAAGCTCAGATTGGGGAAGTCAGAAACTAAGCCATGAACAATTATTATATGCGGCTTCTGACGTTTTATATCTTCATAAAATAAAAAATGAACTAGATATTATATTAAAGCGAGAAAACAGAGATGAGTTAGCAGATAAGCTATTTCAATTTGTTGGAATTAGGGCATATTTAGACTTAAATGGATGGAATGAACCTGATATTTTTGATCATTAGAAAAATATAATATTAATCAGGAGCTATAATTTGTCATATTCTAAACAACTAAATTCAATTAAAAAAAATATTAAGAAACAAACAAATGCGCTATTAGATCTTCAGAAATCAGTAGATCAATCTGTTGTAAGAGCCGTCAACCTATTATTTAAATCTAAAGGTAAAATTATTATTACTGGAATAGGAAAAAGTGGTTATATTGGTTTAAAATTATCTGCTACTCTTTCTTCTACTGGCTCTCCATCTACTTATATAAATAGTAGCGAAGCCAGTCATGGCGATTTAGGTTTAATTCAAAAGAATGATATTTTAATAGCTTTATCTAAATCAGGCGAAACAAAGGAAATGATGCCTATAATAAATTTTGTGATAAAGAATAAGATTAAACTTATTGCAATTACATCTAATCCAAATAGTTTTCTTGCAAAAAGTGCTACTATTTCTTGTTTAATTCCAAAAATAAATGAAGCTTGTCCTCTGAACTTAGCTCCTACTACTTCTACCACTATGATGCTTGTTCTTGGAGATAGTATCGCAATAGAACTTATGAACAAAAGAAAATTTAATGAAGCTCATTTTAAAAAATATCACCCAGGTGGTATGTTAGGACATAGTCTTTTACAAGTAAAAGATTTAATGCATACAAAATCTAAAATACCTCTTATAAATCAAAAGAAAACAATGAGAGAGGCTTTATTAAAGATGACTTCATATGGATTTGGCTGTGTAGGAATTACAAATGAAAAAAATATTTTAATTGGTATTATTACAGATGGGGATTTGAGAAGAAATATTTCCAAAAATTTCATAGATATGCCTATAAGTAAGGTTATGACAAAGAAACCATTAAGCATAGAACCAAATGAAAATATAAAAAATGCCATAAAAATGATGAATGATAACAAAATTACTGCTTTATTTGTTTCAAATAAAAAGTCAAAAATTCCACAAGGAATTATTCATATTCATGATTGCATCAAAAATCAATAGTTATGAAATTGCAAAATAAACCTTTCCATAAATCTTGGATAAATAATGTTCAAAACAGAGAAAAAGATACAACTAAAAAATTTAGTATAAAAAAATATATATTAAAAATTATAATTATTTCATTAATTGTATTATCAATAATTATAATTATAAGATGGTGGCAAAAAGTTCCAAATAAAGAAATTTTAAATATAGATAAAGACCAAGAAATCAACCAGCCTGATACTTTAGTAAAGCCAGTTATACTATTTAAAAATAAAAACAAATCTATTTTTACTGTAAAAGCATATGAAGCGAAAAAAGATATTTCTAATTCAGCAATAATTATTTTAAAAAAACCTGAAGGACATTATAAACTATCAAATGAAAAAGATATGTATTTTTATGCCACAAAAGGTATATTAAATAATAATAAAAATATTTTAGAACTTAAAAATGATGTTATTATAGAATCTTCGAGAGGTACAAAATTTTTTACTAATGAAATAACTTATAATGTTGATGACAATTTAATAAGTAGCAACGAAAATATTATAGTTGATGGGAGTTGGGGATCACTAAATGGAAAAGGTTTTATTTATAATTTAGAAAATTCTACCATAAATTTAAAAGGAAGGCCTATACTTTCTTTAAGTAATAATAAAGGTAATATCAAATGAAATATATTATAAAAAATATAAAAATTATTTATATATTATTTTTTATATCCTTAAGTTCACTAGCTAATGATGTAATTCCCGTAGATATAATAGCTGATGAAATGCAATGGAATGACGATAAGAAAGTAGCTTATGCAATAGGAAATGCATTAGCAACTCAAGGTGATAAAAAAATTTCTGCAAATAAATTAGTGGTGCATTTAGATAATGAAGCTAATAATAATGAAATTATTTTAATAGAAGCTGAAGGAAATGTAATTTTTACTAATAAAAAAGAAATTGCTACAGGGAAAAATGCGAAATATGATTTTATAAAGAATAATATAATTATAGAAGATACTGTAACACTCAAAAAAGATGATAATATTATGAAAGGCGAGTTACTTATAATGGATTTAAATACTGGAGTAAGCCAAATTACTAGTGACAAGAATTCTGATAAAGTTAAAATGCGTTTTTTACCAAAAAAAGTAAATAATAATGATGAATAATAACCCAAAACTTATAGTTAAAAATAATGGTTTAATAGTTACTAATCTAGGAAAGACTTATAGTAAAAAACCAGCTGTTAGAAGTGTCTCTTTAGAAATTCAGAGAGGAGAAGCAGTCGGCCTTCTAGGCCCAAATGGAGCAGGAAAAACTACTTGTTTTTATATGATATGTGGTCTTATCAAGCCTGATTATGGTAAAATTTTACTTAACGATGAAAATATTACTGATATGCCAATCTATAAAAGGGCTAAAGCTGGCATAGGATATCTGCCGCAAGAAATATCTATATTTCGAGGTATGTCTGTAGAACAAAATATAAGAGCAATCTTATCCCTTAATGTTCAAGATAGAAGAGAAAGAGAGATTCATTTGGAAGAATTGTTAGCTGAATTCTCTTTAACTCATTTAAGAAGAGCCTCTAGCTTATCTCTTTCTGGTGGAGAGAGAAGGAAAGTAGAAATAGCTAGAACTTTAGCAATGCAACCATCTTTTATATTATTAGATGAACCTCTCGCCGGAATAGATCCAATAGCTATTGAAGAAATAAGAGAATTAATAAAGCATATTAAAGATAGAGGAGTGGGAGTTCTCATAACTGATCATAATGTGAAAGAAACGCTTGAGCTGATTGATAGAGCATATATCATGCATGATGGTAAAATTTTAATGAATGGCAAACCTGCTGAAATTATAGAAGATGAAAATGTTCGCAAAGTCTACTTAGGTGAAAAGTTTAATTTATAATTCAATGTACAATGCATAAATATAATTTATCACAGAAACCTAGTCTTAAAATAAATCAAAAAATAAATTCTAATATAATTACTGCAATTAAAATTTTACAAATGTCTGCAAATGAGTTAGAGGCCTACACGCTAACTGAAATAGAAAAAAACCCCTTTTTGATTTCAAATAAAAAATATAATGAACATTATGAAAATAATAATATTGAAAATTATTCAGAAGATTTAGGTATAAAAGAATGGTTATATCAACAAAGCTCATACATCTCTATAAACTCTTGGGGACAGAGACTAGTAAAGGTTTATATAGAGAATATTAATGATAAAGGTTTCTGTAACCTATCGACAGAAGAAGCTGCCGTTATGGCTAAAACTTCTAAAGCTCATTCAAAATTAGTTTTAAGTAAACTTAAATTACTAGATCCTGAAGGGATATTCTCGAGAAATATAGAGGAGTTTTTAATTTTTCAATTAAAAAAAAATAACATGTTTGATAATTATTATAATATAGTAATTAAGAATCTTAATTATTTGGCATCTGGAAACTATAAAAAATTAGCCCAACTATGTGAAGTAAAAGAAAATAAAATTATTGAAATTATTAATAATATTAAGTCTTTAAAACCAACTCCCATAGATAGTTTAAAAAAAGAAAAAATAGAAAGAATTATACCCGATTTTTTTCTTGAAATTAATAATAATAATATTAATTTTACTTTAAATAATCATAATAAGTATGAAGTATCACTAGATAAAGATTATATTAATGAAATTAAAATCAAACAAAAAGATTTGAAAACTAAAGATGTTTTAGTTTACATAAAAGACTGTATTGCGCATGGTAAAATGCTGCAAAATAATTTAAATAGAAGAAACAATACTCTTTTTTTAATTGGTGATAAAATTTTTAGCTTTCAAAAAAAATTCTTTTTTGAGGGAGAAGAAGCAATATTGCCATTAACTCATAAAATAATTAGTGAGAAAACTCTCATGAACGAAAGCACAATAAGCAGAGCTGTAAAAAATAAGTATGTTAAATTTAATAATATCACATTGCCATTAAGTTATTTTTTTACTAGTAAAACTAGTAAAGTTAAGAATAATAAAAATAATTCAGCAATTTCAATTAAGGCAAAAATAAAAAAAATTGTTGAACAAGAATTGTATAAAGATATTGTCTATAGCGATAAAAACATAGTTGATATATTAATGAAAGAAAATATTAAAGTTGCAAGAAGAACAGTGACAAAATATAGAGAAAGTTTAAATATAGCTAACTCATTAGTCAGATCCAAAAAATGTAATCTATAATTATAGCAATTTAAAAGTACAAAAAAAACTATTATTATAAAGAGAGAAATTAATGAATTTAAAAAATAATGAAAAAAATATAAAAAAATTTAATAATAAAATTAAATTGTCAAATATATTAAATCAATCAAATATATTTTTATTACATAATATAAATAATAAAAAACAGCTATTAAATAAATTATCATCAATTGTTGAGAATCTTAATAATATTTCTAATAAAGAAATCTTCAGTCTACTTTCAAAAAAAGAAAATATTGAAAATACTGGTATAGGCTCTGGAATAGCTCTACCTAATATTAAATTAGAAAATATTAAACAATCAATCGGAATATTTCTTAAACTTAACAAACCCATTAATTATAATTCTATTGATAATGAACCTGTTGATATAATATTTTTTTTAATTTCACCAACTAACGATGTTCCTATTCATTTAAATGAATTAGCTCATATATCTAGATTTCTAACAAAAAAGAAAACTTTACAAAACATTCGTGCAGCTTTAGATAAAGAGACTATATATGCAATTATCACTAATGAACTATAAATAAGGATTATTATGAGTACATTTACAGACTACAAAATAGCAGATATTACACAAGCAGAGTGGGGCAGAAAAGAAATAGAAATAGCTGAAACAGAAATGCCAGGCTTAATGGCTCTTAGAGATGAATATAAAAGTACAAAGCCACTCAGAGGGGCAAGAATTGTTGGTTGTCTTCATATGACTATTCAAACTGCAGTATTAATAGAAACACTAACTTTCTTAGGAGCAGAAGTGAGATGGTCTTCCTGTAATATATTTTCTACCCAAGACCATGCAGCTGCGGCTATAGCTCAAAATAATATTCCTGTATTTGCTTGGAAAGGAGAAACTGAAGAAGAATTTTGGGATTGTATTGAAA
>CEUQ01187873.1_pt1 | contig 17713 bp, 17 predicted proteins | sample 361491 | NCBI WGS metagenome assembly CEUQ01 (sample SAMEA2622796, study PRJEB7988) | marine metagenome | biome: marine biome (ENVO:00000447); feature: marine epipelagic mixed layer (ENVO:xxxxxxxxx); material: "saline water (ENVO:00002010), including plankton (ENVO:xxxxxxxx)" | depth 120 m | reverse complement strand
AAACGGTGCCGCGAAGCAAGTTGTTTCGGGCTGGCTCAGCCTTCCTTGGCGATGGTCATGTAGACGTGGACATAATCCATGCCGTGGTTCCCCGGACTTTCGCGAACACGGACCTCATAGCCGCTGTAGAACCCGTCAATGATGGCGTCGCGCTCGGCATCGGACCGGGAGGTGTCGAGTCCGGCACGGAAGGTGGCCGCACTCCAGGAACGCAGGGTGGGGATGTAGTCGCGGGCGAAGCGTGCGCCATCGCCGTGGCGGGCGAACTCTGCCGCGAAGGGGCAGGGGACGACACGGGTTTCGCAGTGTTCGACGCGGAGACCCGCCAGGCTGACCGGACTGCCGGGGTCGTCGAGCGGGGCCCGGAACTCCTGAACATTGCGGTAGTACTGCGGCAGGGTCATGGCTTCGTATTCAGCGGCCGTAATAGTTCCGTCGGCGACGCGCTCCTGCCAGAGACTGCTGAAGGTGTTGAACATGTTGATGCCGCCGGTGTTGCCGAGATAGCGGCCTTCGTCGTCGATGCCGAAGTTCACGAGCACCAGTCGGGCGCCTGGTGCCATCTCGACGGCGCGGCGCATCAGGATGGTCTCCCAGTCCTCGGCGGCCTGGATCTGATAGTCGGACAGCGCAAGGCCGCTGGCGCCGACGGCATGGACATGATCGGGGATATTGCAGGGCTTGCGTGACAGCCAGTGCATGGCTGTGGCCGAGAAACCAAGATCGAGTGTGCCCGCGGGAACAATCGAGTCGTAAAACGATGTGGCCGACGCCAGAATCTGCAGTTGATCGAAGTCATCGAGGTAGCTGGGCAACGGCGTGAGGCCATGCACGAGCCGGAACAGGGCGTTGAAGTCGTTCTGTGGCTGGTCTGTGTAGACCAGTTGAATGTCGCGCGGCGGAAAGCGGCTCTGCACCGCCTGCAACACCTCGCCCATCATGTCATAGGAGGTTCCGGCGTCTGCGCAGCCCATGTCGGTGATTGTGAAGGCATGGCCCGCGCGCTGCGGTGCCTTGTCGATGGCGTCCCGGACCAGTGGCCATGCGCCGTCGATGACGTCCTTGGCACCCTTGGTTGCGGTGGAATAGTCCCCGCCGCCTGTCATCGCGACGTGAATCTTGTCGTCCGCGCTCATCGATTTGTCCCCCCGACCCAAGCCGATCGCCTGATGTACAGTGTAACGCTGTGTTTGCAACAGATGGTGGCAGCACGACCGGAATGTGCGCGCGGAAACTCTTACGCGCCTTTTGTCTTGACCCTCAGGGATTATCGACCCGGTGGTTCAGGCCGGGATGTTGGCGATCGGGAAAATGCGGCGCCATTTTCTGACCTGATAGGCTTCGCAAATCTCGACGTCACCGTCATCGTCGGTGTCATCGAACAGGGGCTTCATGGGCGTGTCCCATCGCGGATAGGCGAAGAAGGGAACCGAATAGCGGTCAGCGCCGTAGCGATTGATCACCCGATGTGGGGTCGAGGAGAACTCCCCGTTGGTCCAGATCTGCATCGCGTTGCCCAGGTTGATGACGTAGGTGCCGGGCAGGGGCGGCGCTACGACCCACTCACCACTCTTGCTTTCAATCTCCAGGCCGCCGGTTTCGTCCTGCCACAGAATCGTGAAGCCGCCCTCATCGGAATGGGGCACCACACCGATGTCGCTCACGGAGGTGGGATTGTCCTGTGGTGGGTAGTGATTGACCTTCAGTAGCGATTGCTGGCGATCGAACATGCGTGCGAAGAAATCGGACTCCTGTCCCAAGGCCAGCGAAAAGGCGCGCTGTAGGTGGCCGGCCAAGCCCGAAGCTGCTGTGTAGTAAGTCTCCATGGCGTTGCGTAGGGCATCACCGTTCTCCGGCCAGACATTGGGGCCGTCCAGGCGGTTGGCCGGGTTGAGGGGGCGCTGGGTACCCATCCAGAACCCTTCCTGGTTGCTGGTCGCCGCATTGTCCTCGCCTTCATAGGAGCGATAGCGCAACGGCAGGTAGCCGCGCAGCCGCTCGTCGAGCACAACCTTGTTCTTGTCCTCCATTGGGCGGGAAAAGAACTCACCTGATGCGGCCAGCACGTTATCGATCAGCTCCGGCGCCACGCCGTGGTTCTTGACGTAGACAAAGCCGATATTGCGGCAGGCCGTCCCGATGGCATCGATGGTCGCCGAATCATCATCCCCGGCCACCAGCTTCGAAATGTCGACCACGGGAATCTCCGTGAAGTCGAGGCGGCGTGATTTCGGCAAAGCCATAACGGTCTCCGTTGCGTGCAGGGCGCTGCAGTTTAAGCGGCAATTCATGGGGCTATCAATTCGCTTTGAACCCCACCGGGCGATCCGGCGTGAGCGCGGTGCGTTGATTCTCCTGCCTTTTCGCCCCACCTCTGTTCTATAACGCCGGCCAGGACCTTTGGCGGAAGTTCGTTCGATGACCGACAGTCTCAGAATCGCCCTCGCTCAGCTGAACCCCACGGTGGGTGCGGTTGAGTCCAATGCCGACAAGGTGCTGGATGCACGCCGCCGCGCGGCGGAACTGGGCGCGGATCTGATGGTTACGCCCGAACTGGTGATCAACGGCTATCCGCCCGAGGACCTCGTGCTGCGCCCGGCGTTCCAGGAACAGGTTGAAGCGGCTGTGACGCGTATCGGAGAGGCCACGTCGGATGGCGGACCAGCCGTGTTGCTGGGCGCGACTCATCGCAGCGGCGGTGATCTCTACAACGCGGTCTATATGCTCGACGGCGGTGAGGTTCGCCATGTTCGCCTGAAGTACGACCTGCCGAACTACGGTGTCTTCGACGAAAAGCGCGTGTTCACACCGGGGCCGCTGCCGGGACCGATCCCGTTTCGCGATGTCAGGCTTGGCGTCATGATCTGTGAGGACATGTGGACCGGGGAGGTCGCCGAGTGTCTGGAGGAGAGCGCTGCGGAACTGCTGATCGTGCCCAATGGCTCGCCCTATGACATCGTGAACATCCACCGACGCATGAACCAGGCGGTCGCGCGGGTGACCGAAACCGGCATGCCGTTGATCTATGTGAATCAGGTGGGCGGCCAGGACGAGCTGGTGTTCGACGGCACGTCCTTCGTGCTCGATGCTGAACGCAACCTGCGCGCCCAGCTGCCGTCGTGGCGTGAGGATGTCGTGCTGACGGAATGGCACCGTGGCGCTGACGGCTGGACCTGCGAGATGGCCCCGGTCGCCCCGGAGCGCGGCAATCTCGAGATGGTCTACAGCGCCATGGTGACGGGGCTGACCGACTATGTCGGCAAGAATGGCTTTCCCGGTGTGCTGATCGGCATGTCCGGCGGCATCGATTCCGCGCTGTCGGCTGCGGTGGCTGCCGATGCGCTGGGGCCTGACAAGATTCACTGCGTGATGATGCCCAGCCGCTACACCAGCCAGGAGAGCCTTGATGATGCGGCGGCCTGTGCCGAGGCGCTGGGCGTGCGTTACGACACCGTGCCGATCGCGCCCTCGGTGGCAGCCTATGACACCATGCTCTCGGATCTGTTCGCGGGCAGCGCGCCCAACGAAGCTGAGGAGAATATCCAGGCGCGGACGCGCGGCATGATCCTGATGGCGCTTTCCAACAAGTTCGGGCCAATGGTGCTATCGACCGGCAACAAGTCCGAGATGTCGGTGGGCTACGCGACTCTCTATGGCGACATGTGCGGCGGCTATTCCGTCCTGAAGGATGTTTACAAGACCACGGTCTATGCGCTGTCGGACTGGCGCAACCAGAACCATGGCGAGGCTCTGAAGGCGCCGCCAGGCCGTGTGATCCCGCAGAACATTATCGACAAGGCACCGACCGCCGAGCTGAAGGACAATCAGACGGACCAGAACAGTCTGCCGCCCTATGACGCGCTGGATGACATTCTCGACGGGCTCGTCGAGAAGGAAGAGACCTTCGAACAGATCACCGAACGGGGCCATGATCGCGCCCTGGTTGAGCGGGTCTGGGGCATGCTGCTGCGGGCCGAATACAAGCGCCGTCAGGCGCCACCCGGCGTGAAGATCACGCCCAAAGCCCTCGGCCGCGACCGCCGCTATCCCATCACGAACCGATTCCGAAGCTGATGGCCGTCACCCGCTTTGCGCCCAGCCCGACCGGCAGGCTGCATGTCGGCAACATGCGGACGGCGGCGATCAACTGGATTATGGCCCGCCAGACCGGCGGACGCTTCATCCTGAGGCTGGACGATACGGACGCCGAGCGTTCGACCGAAGCGTTTGCGCAGGGCATCAAGGACGACATGACCTGGCTGGGTCTGACGTGGGATGAGTTGGAATGCCAGTCAGAGCGATACGACCGTTATGAGGCCGAACGCGAGCGGCTGGTTTCAATGGGAAAGCTTTATCCTTGTTACGAAACCCCGCAGGAGCTCGAAACTCAGCGCAATCTCCAGAAGGCACGGGGGCTGCCGCCGGTTTATGACCGCGCCGCCCTGAACTTGAGCGACGCCGAGCGTCAGGCCCTGGAAGCGGAGGGGCGCCGACCGCACTGGCGCTTCCGGCTGGGCGATGAGGTTGTCACATTCGACGACGGCATTCGCGGGTTCGTCCGGTTTGAGCCTGGCCATGTCAGTGATCCGATTCTCGTCCGCGAAGATGGCGTGCCGACCTACACGCTGGCCTCGGTGATCGATGACATCGACATGGGTGTGACGCTGGTGGTGCGTGGCGAGGATCATGTTGCCAACACCGCGGTCCAGATCGAACTGGCCCGGGCTCTGGGCGCCACAGAGCCTGCCTATGCCCACCACTCACTGCTCGCGTCGGCCTCTGGAGACGGTCTCTCCAAACGCAAGGGTGGCGGTGCGGTGGCCGACTTGCGTGACGACGGCGTGGAGCCGATGACATTAATGAGCTATCTGGCGCGGGTGGGGACGTCGGCCCCGGTGGAGCCGCTCTATGACCTCAAGGCGATGGTGTCAGGGTTCAGCTTCGAGAACGTGTCGCGCAATTCACCACGCTACGATCCCGCCGATCTTGTGGTCTTGAATGCGAAATGGCTGCACGGCGCGCCGTATGGGGCCGTGAAGAGCCGGGTTGGCCCCGTTGATGCGACGTTCTGGCTGCTGGTTCGCGGCAATGTCGAGCGTGCGGCCGATGCCGAGGACTGGTGGCAGGTGTGTCATGACGTGATCATCCCGGTGATCACCAATGCCGCGTTCATTGCTGAGGCGGCAGCGCTGCTACCTGAAGAGCCCTGGGATGAGACAACCTGGAAGACCTGGACCGGTGCCGTGACGGATGCAACAGGCCACAAGGGCAAGGCGCTCTTCATGCCGTTGCGTCAGGCTCTCACCGGGCGGAGTCATGGCCCGGAACTCGCCGGCCTGCTGCCGGTCATCGGGCGCGACAGAGCCGCGGCACGGCTGGCCGGGGAGACGGCTTGAGCAGTATTTGCCTCGCCCCTGCAACAGGTCTATACAGCCGCCCATGGAACACCGGTCTCAGCGATGTTGTGGAGCTTGCGGGCGAATTATCGCCTGACCGTGCCGCGTAGATGCGCCGGCGCGGTGACGTTTGTTCCTTGCTCCGGAGACCGATCATGACCTTCCACGCCTACAATACCCTTCATCGCCGCAAAGAACCGCTGGAGCCGATCGTGCCGGGCAAGGTGGGTTTCTATGTCTGCGGCCCCACGGTCTATGACTTGATCCATCTGGGCAACGCGCGGCCGCTGGTCGTATTTGATGTTCTGTTTCGTCTTCTTCGTCTGGAGTTTGGCGAGGGAAATGTAAAATATGTACGCAATATCACCGATATAGAAGACAAAATTAATGCGGCAGCTAAAGAGCGCAGCATCGCCATTGCCGAACTGACGGTAACCACAACCGAGCGGTTCCATCAGGACGCCGCAGCGCTTGGATGCCTTGAGCCCAGCGTGGAGCCGCGCGCCACCGGTCATATCCCGGAGATGATCGCGTTGATCGAAAGGCTGATCGAGCGGAGCCATGCCTACGAAGCTGACGGCCATGTCCTTTTCGACGTTCCGTCCTACGAGCCTTACGGCAGGCTTTCGGGCAACAGCCGGGACGAAATCGTGGCCGGTGCCCGGATCGATGTTGCGCCCTACAAGAAGGATGCGGCTGATTTCGTACTCTGGAAGCCGTCGGTTGACGACCAGCCGGGCTGGGAAAGCCCCTGGGGCTTCGGGCGTCCTGGCTGGCATCTGGAATGCTCGGCCATGAGTCACAAGCACCTGGGCGCCGATTTTGACATTCACGGCGGCGGTCGTGACCTGATCTTCCCGCACCACGAGAACGAGGTTGCCCAGACCTGCGCCGCTGATCCCGATGGCGGATTCGCGCGAATCTGGATGCACAATGGCTATCTCTCGGTTGATGGTGAGAAGATGTCGAAGTCGTTGGGCAACTTCTACACCGTGCGTGATTTGCTCGAAGAATGGCCTGGGGAGGCGCTGCGCTTTGCCTTGCTCTCGGCCCAGTACCGCCAGCCGCTCGACTTCACCTTCGATGCGCTCAAGCAGGCCAAGGCGTCGCTCGACCGTTTCTACAACGCCCTGGGCCAGGCCAAGGATCCGCAACCAGGCGAAGTGCCGCAGCCGGTGCTGGATGCCCTGAACGACGACCTCAACACGCCGCTGGCCATCTCGACCATGCACACGATTGCAGATGCGGTGTTCAAGGGCGAAGCCGGGGCAGGTGCGGCCTTGCGCGGGGCGGGATCGGTTCTGGGGCTGATCCAGGGGTACTCAAAGGACTGGTTCCAAAGCGGTGACGACGACGAAACTGACGAGATCGAGGGACTGATCGCGGAACGGATCGCCGCCCGCAAAGACAAGGACTTCGCACGGGCTGACCAGATCCGGGATGATCTGAAAGCCCGTGGCATTGAACTGATGGACGGGCCCGAAGGCACGAGCTGGAAGCGCGTGTAATGGGCGATCGCGTCTATCTCTTCGACACCACCCTGCGCGACGGGGCCCAGACCCAGGGCGTGGATTTTTCCGCGAGTGAGAAGGCTGAGATCGCGCACGCGCTCGACGCGCTGGGCGTGGACTATGTCGAGGGCGGTTGGCCGGGCGCCAACCCTACCGACGACGCCTTCTTCGGTTCCGCACCGGCCCTGAAACGCGCTACCTTCACGGCTTTCGGCATGACCCGGCGGCCCGGCCGCAGCGTGGAGAACGACCCCGGGATTCAGGCCGTTCTGGATGCCAACACGCCGGCGGTCTGTCTGGTCGGCAAGGCTTGGGACTTTCACGTCGATCTCGCACTGGAAATCAGTAAGGACGAAAACGTTGCCATGATCGCCGATTCCATGGCCCATGCGGTGTCCCGCGGCCGGGAGGCGACGTACGATGCCGAGCACTTCTTCGACGGCTACAAGTCCGATCCGGAATTCGCTCTGGCCTGTATTGAAGCGGCTTTGAACGCTGGTGCACGGTGGGCGGTGCTGTGTGACACCAATGGCGGCACGCTGCCGCGTGAGGTCGGCGAGATTGTCTCAGCGGTGGCCGACCGGCTGGGCGGAGACCGCCTGGGCATTCATGCCCACAACGACACCGGCAATGCCGTGGCCAACTCGCTGGTTGCGGTCGATGCGGGCGTCCGACAGGTCCAGGGGACGCTGAACGGGCTGGGTGAGCGGTGTGGCAACGCCAATCTGGTGTCGCTGATTGCGACGCTGGCGAAGAAATCCGATTTCGAAACGGGCATCGGCAAGGCTGATCTTGTTCATCTGACGCGCGCGTCTCGTCTGCTCGATGAACTGCTGAACCGCGCACCGGACCGTCATGCGCCCTACGTCGGCGCCTCGGCCTTTGCCCACAAGGGCGGACTGCATGTCTCCGCGGTCATGAAAGACCCGAAGACGTACGAGCACATTCCGCCCGAAACAGTTGGCAACCGTCGGCATATCGTGGTCTCCGACCAATCGGGCAGAGCCAATGTTCTGGCGCGCCTGAAGGAGGCCGGCATGGAGGTTGAGCCCGACCATCCCCGGCTGCCGCGCCTGGTCGAGGACGTGAAGTCGCACGAATTCGAGGGCTACAGCTACGATGGCGCCGAAGCGAGTTTTGAGCTTCTGGCCCGCCGCACCCTCGGCGAGGTGCCGACCTATTTTGAGGTCGAGAGCTTTCGCGTGCAGGTCGAACGGCGGCACAACGCGCTGGGCAAGCTTGTGACGATTTCGGAGGCCACGGTGAAGGTGATCGTGGATGGCGAACGGCATCTCTCGGTCGCGGAGGGCAACGGCCCGGTCGATGCGCTGAACTCGGCGCTGAGCAAGGACCTCGGCAAGTACGCCGACTATCTCGGTGGCTGGCGTCTGGTCGACTACAAGGTCCGTATCATCTCGCCACAGGCCGGTACCGGCGCTATCACGCGAGTCATGATAGAAAGCACAGACGACAGCGGCGCAACCTGGAACACGGTGGGGGTGTCGCCCAACATCATCGATGCCTCGTTCCAGGCCCTGAGCGATTCGATCATCTACAAGCTGATGCGCGAGAACGCGCCGGTCTGAGGTGAAGGTATGAGCGCACCTGCGATCATCCTGGTCCGCCCGCAGATGGGTGAGAACATCGGTGCTGCGGCGCGTGCCATGGCGAACTTCGGCCTGAAGGATCTGCGCATTGTCGCGGCGCGTGACGGATGGCCCAATCCCGCCGCGGAAGCGATGGCGGCAGGAGCCCTCGACCTTCTCGGCAACGCGCGGCTGTTCGACACCACCGAAGAAGCGGTCGCCGACTTGCAGCAGGTCTGGGCCACGACGGCACGTAGCCGTGATGTTTTGAAGCCGGTAGCGACGGCGGCGCGGGCTGCCGAGGACATGACCGCTGCGGATTCCGATCTTGCCTTGGGTGTGTTGTTCGGGCCGGAACGTTCGGGTCTCGACAACCATGATGTGGCGCTTGCTGATGTCATCCTGCAGGTGCCGACGTCGCCCGAGAATCCCTCGATCAACTTGGCGCAGGGCGTGCTGTTGATCGCTTATGAATGGTTCCAGCGGCAGCAGACGACTCCGGAGCTGATGATCCCCGAGGGCAAGAGCGCGCAGGCCACCAAGGAAGAGTTCGACGGTTTCTTCGAGCATCTGATTGGAGAACTCGATGCCTGCGGATTCCTGCGCAACAGAGAACAGCGGCCCATCATGGTCCGTAATCTCCGCGCCATGTTCACGCGCGCAGGGCTCTATGAGCAGGAGGTGCGGACTCTGCGTGGTGTCGTAAAATGCCTGATCCAGGGGCGCAAACCGTTACCGCCCAAGGCGGGAGACGAGACATGAAACCGACGGCAACGCCTCTGGCGCTCGTACTGGTCTGGACTTTGACGCTGGGTGCGAACTGGATGCAGTACGAGAGCATTACTGCCGATGGCTCCGAAGGTGAAACCGTGACCGGCCTCTATCGTACGCCGGAAGGCGAGGGGCCGTTTCCCGCTGTGATCATGCTGCCTGATTGCGACGGCATCTCGCCCCACGAACGGACCTGGGGCGTGTTTCTCGCCGAGCAGGGCTATGCGGTTCACCTGATCGACAGCTTTTTCACCCGTGGTATCGATACCATCTGCTCTGATCCCTCCCGCATTGCCGTTCTGGACGATGCCCGCGGTTCCCTCGCCAAGCTGCGCTCGCTCGATGAGATCGACTCCGAGCGCATCTACGTCATGGGCTGGCAGAGCGGTGGAGACGTAGCACTCGACATGGCGGCCCAGCCGGACATGGGCCTGGCGGGCGTCGTGGTGTTCTATCCCTCGTGCAGCGAAACACCCGTGTTGCGTTATCCCGCGCTGTTTGTGCAGCCCGATGAAGCGGCCGATGCTGCCGCCTGCAGCGCCTACATGAGCCGCGAATACCAGGCCGGGCGTGTCGCGGTGCAGCGAATCGCGCCCTATGGGGTTGGCGCCGGGTTTGACTGTGAGTCCTGTGGTGACGGCTATCTGGGCGACCCCCGTGGCTATGATCAGCCCAGTCTGGAGCTTGTGCAGGGCGTGCTTGTCGAACGGATGGTTGTTCTGACCGGCGACGAATGAGCCGATGACGCGGCCGCCGAATATTCTGTGACTTGTCCGTGATCACCAGCCCCATGGAAATCGTCCGGATCTGGCCGATGCCTTCCCCCTACAGTAGCGTCTTGCGCGCGATGGCCGGTGTTTCGAGCGGGCCTATACGGTGCTGCCGATCTGCTAACCATCCCGTGCCTCGATGCTCACCGGTGTTTATCCGCATGTTCATGGCCTGGCGGAAAACGACGGGCGTTTTGGGGGACGCGAAGGCCTCAATCCTTCTGATTGGATGGTTCATCGGCCATTGGCCGAGTCCGGCTATCGCTGCGGATGGTTTGGCAAATGGCATCTCGACAACCAACGGTCTGCCTAGAAGTAGGGGTTCGAGGGGTTTTCACTTCCCGGGTACGGCTACCCCTGCGGCACCAGAGCCTGTCGCGCATGGCTGGACCGTGAGGGTTGGAGCGGCCCGTGGCGGAGATCGAGATGGCCGGTGAATCCGGTCTGCCCGCAGGAACCCGGATCGATCTCGTGGCTGAAGACGCCTGGTATGACTACGAATTGGGCACCGCGCGCCTGATCGGTGATGGCCGCAACCATGAAGCGGCGTTTGTTGCCGGGTTGGCGACATACTGGCTCGACAGCATCAGCGACGAACCGTTTTTCCTGCGTGTCGACCCCTGGGGACCGCATCCGCCCTACATGGTAGGTGAGCTGTTTCTCGACACGATTGATCCTGCAAGCCCGCACCTGCCGGGGAACTTCAACCTCGACTTCGCAGACAGGCCGGACCACCACGCCCGCTACCCGGACTACTGGACCGATATGCTGGGTCTGGAAGTTCAGGCTGGCGGTGGATGACCGCACGAGCCTTGGAGCATGCGGCGATGGTCGAGTCCGCACTCTGCCGCTGCTTGATGCGCTGGACCGCAGTGATCGGGCGTAGGACACACTCGCGCTGTTCAGCGCGGACCACGGGGACGCTGTGGGATCGAACGGGGGGTCGCCAACAAGGGCGGGCTGATGACCGAGGAGATGATGCGGGTGCCGCTGATTCTACGCGGGCCCGGTGTCAATCGAAGTCTGGACAGCCAATCGCTGGTGGCCAACATCGATCTCGCGCCGACTATCCGCGAATTGTACGGTTTGGCGGTTCCTGAGACCTGCCAGGGGCGAAGCCTATGCTCCCTAATGGCCGGGGATGAGAATGCGGAATGGCGCGCAGGGCTGATGACCGAACACTGCGGACTGCGCGAGCATGTTCGGCAACGCGCATGGTACTGTGGTCGTTGGAAGTTTGTCTTGCAAGGCCACGGCTTCAAGGATCTCTACGATCTTGCCGACGATCCCTTTGATTGCCGGAATCTGGCGGGCGACGGGCACTATCGTGAGCGCCGCCAGATGATGCTCGACGGGCGCCTTGTCGCCTTGCAGCGCGTGGGTGATGTTCCGGTTGTTTCCGGCGACTCAGAGGCGTCTGCGGGGTGACACCAGCCGGGGAGGGACTTTCCGTGACACGTCTCCCATTTCGGTGTTTGACAACGGCGGGCCGCTTGACTAGAAACCCCCGGCGCTCGGGAGATCGGGGCGCATCCTGTTTCCTTTACACGATTGCGAAGGCTCGATGACCAAACGCCTGTCGTCGAAATACAAGATTTGCCGCCGCTACGGCGAGAATCTCTGGGGCCGCCCGAAGCGGTTCCTGACCAACCGGCTTTATGCCCCGGGTGTGCACGGCCAGAGCCGTCGTCGCAAGCCGACCGACTATGGCATTCAGCTCGCTGCCAAGCAGAAGCTGAAGGGCTACTACGGCAACATGACGGAAAAGCAGTTCCGCCGTTGCTACGAGGAAGCCTACAAGCGCAAGGGCGACACCATCGAGAACATGATCGGCCTGCTTGAGCGCCGCCTCGATATCGTGATCTACCGCATGAAGTTCGTGCCGACGGTCTTTGCCGCGCGCCAGTTCGTGAACCACGGCCATGTCCGTGTGAACGGCCAGAAGGTCGACATCCCGAGCTACCGCGTGTCGCCCGACGATGTGATCGAGATCAAGGAAGCCTCGCGCGAGCTGCCACTGGTGCTGGAAGCCGTTGCTTCCGCCGAGCGCGAGATTCCTGAGTACATGGAAGTCGACTTCGACAAGATGAAGGGCACCTATCACCGCGTGCCGACCTACGTCGAGGTCCCGTATCCGGTTCAGATGGAACCGAACCTGGTGGTCGAGTACTACTCGAAGGCCTGATCGTTCGGATCAATCGAGTTCAGGGCAACTGTCTTCGGGCAGCGGCCCTTTCTTTTGGCTGTTTGCCGGGACATGCTGTGGCCGAACCAGAGCACCTGAACGATGCCGCGCAGTCCACACGCTTTGAGATTCGCGCCTATGGCGACCAAGCGCTGAGCCACAGCCACCGTCATCATCAGATCGTGCTGCCGTTGGAAGGCGTGCTTCAGATGGAGATCGGCAGTCCCGGCACAAACTTCAGGAGTCCGGGCCAAGACGGTCTTGATCCCGGCGGGCATGATTCTGCCGAACGATCACACGGAGCCCATCATGACCGGACGCCTGACCGATTTCTCGACACTCACCTTCGACTGCTACGGCACCCTGATCGACTGGGAGAGAGGCATCTGGGATGCGCTCCAGCCCCTGATTGCGGCATCGGGGCGCAGCGACATCGACCGGCAGACCGGCCTGATGGCCTTTGCGGAGCTGGAAAGCGCGCAACAGGCCGCCACGCCGGGCATGCTCTATCCCGACATCCTCAGGCATGTGCATGGCGCCTTTGCTCGGCGTTTCAGCCTGGAGACGACGGCAGCCATGGACGACACCTTCGGCGCCTCGGTACCGCACTGGCCGGCCTTCCCCGATACGGCCGATGCCCTGCGGCGCCTGATAAAACACTTCAAGCTGGTGATCCTGTCGAATGTGAACGTCGACGGCTTCGCAGCCTCGAATCGCAAGCTGGGCGTGGAATTCGATGCGATCTACACGGCCCAGGATGTCGGCTCGTACAAGCCGAACTTGGCGAGCTTCGACCATATGCTGGAGCGTCTCCAGGCTGATCACGGCATCGCTAGGGGCGAGATCCTGCACACTGCGCAGAGCCTGTTCCATGACCATGTGCCGGCGACCCGGGCCGGCCTGGCCAAAGCCTGGATCGACAGGCAGGGCCTTTCGAAGGGCGGTGACTGGGGTGCGACGGCCGTGGTGGCCGATCAGCCGGAGGTCGACTTCCTGTTCCCGACTATGTTGGCGATGGCCGATACCGCGGATGCGGAGGATTGAAGTCTCCCCAAGGATAGCCCTGGTGCGCTAGGCTGCGGTTCTCAGAAGCCGGGAGCCACCATGAAGATCGTTGCCGCGATGATGAAGCACGAGACGAACACGTTTTCGCCCGTGCCAACCGATCTTGCCCGCTTCACACGGGGATCCACCGAACTGCCGCGCAATGAGGCCGTGCGGCAGGCCTATGGCGGCACCAACAGTGGTATTGCCGCGTTCCTGGACCTTTGCGATTCGGAGGGCTGGGAGACTGTCACGCCGGTCGCGGCCAACGCCTGGCCGTCCGGCCCGGTTCATGACGACGCCTATGAGGCGATCGTGGCCGCCATTCTTGAAGCCATCGGGGACGGCTGTGATGCGGCCATGCTCGACCTTCATGGCGCGATGGTGACGCAGAGCCTCGCGGACGGTGAGGGCGAACTGCTGCGCCGTATCCGCGCTATTGCGCCCGACCTCCCGATTGCCGTCGCGCTCGACATGCACTGCAATCTCTATCCCGGCATTGTTGACAACTGCACTGTTCTGGCGGGTTACCAGACCTATCCGCACATCGACACCTATCAGACCGCCGAGCGTTCGGGCCGACTCCTGGTGCAGGCCCTGAAGGGCGAGCTTTCGCCGGTGATGGCCTGGGGCAACCGGCCGATGCTGCCGCATATCATGGAGCAGGGCACCGCAGACGGCCCCAATCAGGCTCTGCAGCAACGCTGCCGCGAGTTGGAGGCCAGCGGCGAGGCCCTGATGGCAACGCTATTCACCGGCTTCCCCCATGCTGATATTGAGAACGCCGGCCTTTCGGTGGCCGTGGCGACCGATGGAGACCGCAACAAAGCAGAAGCGCTGCGTGACGAGCTGCTCGACATGGCCTGGCGGGATCGCGAGACCTTCGTCTACCGGATCGAACCCCTGGCCGAGTCCCTGGAGCGCGCGAAGGCGATGGACGAGGGGCCGGTAATTCTTCTGGATCACTACGACAACGCGGCCTCAGGCGGCACGATGGACACGATGACGGTGCTCGAGGGCATCCTTAACGCCGAGCTGGAGAATGCAGCGGCCTTTGCCATCCACGACCCCGCAGCGGTGCAGGAAATGATCACAGCGGGCATCGGCGCGGAGGTGACCGTCGATCTGGGCGGCAAGCTCGCGATGCCGGCGATCGGCGAGGAGGGTGCGCCGCTGCGTGTCTCGGGCAGGGTCAGCCGGATCACCGACGGGCATTTCCGCAACAAGGGACCCATGGGCACCGGCGTGCTCATGAACATGGGTCCGACGGTGGTGCTGGATACGGGCAAGGTCGAGATCGTGGTGATCACCAAACACCAGGAGCCCAACGACATCAACGCGTTCTATGCCGTGGGCATCGACCCCTGGCAGAAGCGCTACGTGATGATCAAGAGCCGGGTGCACTGGCGCGCGGGGCTGGGCGAGCTTGCCAGGCACGTCATCGATTGCGCCGGAACCGGTGTCTGCACCAGCGACTACAGCCAGCTCACCTTCAACAATGTGCGCCGCCCGATTTATCCCCTCGATCTCATCAACGAACCAGTTTGAGGCGCTCGCGGGTCTAAGTTGGGGCGCTGTTTTGCAGTGACAGTTTACTCAATTATTGGCCGGGCTTGCGGTTTCGTCGGGGCCACGTTCAATTGAGTAAACTGTCACTGAAATACTCCCGAAATAGGAGTGGAGCCATGAGCCTCGAACCCGGACGCTACCGACACTACAAGGGCAACGACTACGAGGTCATCGGCGTGGCGCGCCACAGCGAGTCCGATGAAGAGCTGGTGGTTTACCGGCCGAACCACGGTGAGCGGGGCCTCTGGGTTCGCCCGCTGGAGATGTTCACGGAAATGGTCGAGGTGAACGGCGAGACCGTGCCGCGGTTCGCGAAGGTTCTGGGTTAACCCAGACCGCCGATGTCGATGCCGATCTTCTCGTTGATCCAGAGCGCGTTGTCGCGGTGATCCTGAACTTCGTCACCGGTCTCCGGGTGAATGAAGATTGAAAGGCCCTGATGGTTGACCATCAGCCAGGGCACGACCTTGTCGAACTGTTCGGGCGTGAAGGCGACCTGGAACATCGGCTTCAGGTGCGGCCCGACGGGCTTGTCCCAGACGCGGCCCAGGGTGACGTCAAATCGTTTGCCGATCTCCTCGCGCAGAGCAACGGCGGTGTCCCGCACATCTAGGTCGAAGTTGGTGTGCGCGTGGTAGCCGAAGATGACGCTGGATTCCACCGTGTCCATGGGATCAGGCCGCAGGATCGAGTTCGACGCCCTGTTCGGAGAGGTACTGCGAGAGCTCACCGGACATGTACATCTCTTTCATGATGTCACAGCCGCCAACGAACTCACCCTTAACGTAAAGCTGGGGAATGGTCGGCCAGTTGCTGTAGTCCTTGATGCCGTCGCGCACGGCGGGGTCTTCCATCACGTTGATGCCCTTGAAGCGCACGCCGAGGTGGCTGAGAATCTGGACCGAAGCGGCCGAGAACCCGCACATCGGGAACACGGGCGTGCCTTTCATGAACAGCACGACCTCGTTGTCGGTGACTTCCTTGGTGATGCGCTGCTTGGTGGCGTCGTCGAGGGCCATGGTTCGTCTCTCCTAGGGTGCCTTGTGTTCCGTTTAGTCTGGCGCGCGGGTTGTCAGGGCCAGAGCGTGAAGCTCGCCGCCCATCTTGCCCTTCAGTGCCTTGTAAACCATCTGGTGCTGCTGGACCCGGTTCTTGCCCGCGAAAGCCTCCGAGACCACCGTGGCCGCATAATGATCGCCATCGCCCCGCAGATCTTCGATCTCGATCGTGGCGTCGGGGAAGGCGTCCTTGATCATGCCTTCGATTTCAGCGGAGCTCATGGCCATGGAGCGGTCCTTTTCTGCGGTTCAGGCGGCACCGGCCATAAAACTGGGTAGCCAGCCTTCGTGCTTGTCGCGGATCGTTCTCAGCGATATGGGCTGGCCACCGTCGACTGTCAATGTGTCGCCGCCTGTGGCGCCCAGAATCACCGCGGAAACACCCGCTGCGGCCGCCTTGGAGGTAATATCGATCCCATCACCGGGAACGGCGACCAGATAGCGGGCCTGATCCTCGCCGAACCAGAACCCGTGCGCGGCGCCCGTGCCTGACGGCGTGTCCACGGCACAACCGATGTTGGCCGCCAGGGCCATCTCCGTCAGGGCGACGATGATGCCGCCGTCCGAGACGTCATGGCAGCAGGTCAGGGTGCCGTCGGTGATGAGGCCGCGCACGAGGTTTCCGTGGCGGCGCTCGATGTCGAGGTCGACCAGTGGCGGTGCACCGTCCTCGCGGCCCGCGATCTCACGCAGGTAGAGGCTAGAGCCGAGATTTCCCGAGGTGTCGCCGAGCAGAACGATGGTGTGGCCTTCGCCGCCGAAACCGATGCGGGCGATGCGGTCGAGGTCCGGGATCAGGCCGATGGCGCCGATCACCGGGGTTGGCTGTATGGCCTTACCGTTGGTCTCGTTGTAGAGGGACACGTTGCCCGAGACGATCGGCATGGAAAGCGCCTCGCAGGCCTCGCCCAGGCCCTTGATCGCGTTGACGAAGGTGCCCATCACGCCGGGCCTCTCCGGGTTGCCGAAGTTGAGACAGTCTGTGGAGGCCAGGGGTTGGGCGCCGACGGCGCTGAGGTTGCGGTAGGCCTCGGCCACGGCCTGCTTGCCGCCTTCGAAGGGATCGGCCTCGCAATAGCGCGGCGTGCAGTCGGTGGTGATGGCAAGGCCCTTGCCGTTGCCGTCAGGGACCTCGATCACGGCAGCGTCGCCGCCGGGGCGCTGCACGGTGCGGCCCATGACAAGATGGTCGTATTGTTCCCAGATCCACTGTCGCGAGGCGAGATCGGGGCTGGCCATCAGAGTGATGAGCGCCTCGGCCAGGTCGGCTGAGGCCGGAACATCCGCCGCCGCGACCGTCTTACGGGCTTCGGGCTTGCTCCAGGGCCGGTCGTAGAGCGGGGCTTCGTCCGACAAGGGACTGACGGGCAGGTCAGCTTTGATCTCGCCGTCCTTCCGCACAATCAGACGGCCGCTGTCGGTGATATGGCCGACGACAGCGAAATCAAGCTCCCACTTCTCGAAGATCGCGCGGGCGCGGTCTTCAGCCTCGGGCTTGATCACCATGAGCATGCGCTCCTGGCTTTCGCTCAACATCAGCTCATAGGCGGTCATGCCGGCTTCGCGCTGTGGCACGGCATCGAGATCGAGGTCCATGCCGGCGTTGCCCTTGTCGGCCATCTCGACCGAGGAGCAGGTCAGCCCAGCAGCTCCCATGTCCTGGATGCCGATGATCGAATCGGTCGCCATCAGCTCGAGGCAGGCTTCCAGCAGAAGCTTTTCCGTAAAGGGATCGCCGACCTGGACGGTGGGGCGTTTTTCCTCGGTGTCCTCGTTGAACTCGGCCGAGGCCATGCTGGCGCCGTGGATACCGTCGCGCCCGG
>CEUQ01189184.1_pt1 | contig 17794 bp, 14 predicted proteins | sample 361491 | NCBI WGS metagenome assembly CEUQ01 (sample SAMEA2622796, study PRJEB7988) | marine metagenome | biome: marine biome (ENVO:00000447); feature: marine epipelagic mixed layer (ENVO:xxxxxxxxx); material: "saline water (ENVO:00002010), including plankton (ENVO:xxxxxxxx)" | depth 120 m | reverse complement strand
GAGGGATTCGAACCCCCGACCGCTGGTTTTGGAGACCAGTGCTCTAGCCGGACTGAGCTACGCTCCTGCGAGGAACAAGCGACAATCAAAAAGATGAACCGCCGATTATCCGCAGCACCCAATCATACCTTGATGATCGCTTGGCGGACACACGGCGGTCCATCTTTTTTCAGTTTTTTGTTCTCGTATTACTACGCAATCACAACCACACCTCTAGAGAGCAGCGTCGTCTTTCTCACCAGTTCGAACTCTGATTACCTCGGACACAGGCGAAACGAAAATCTTTCCGTCACCAATCTCTCCCTCAGAACCAGTTCGTGAGGCGTTGACGATGGCATCGACAACTGAATCTTTGACATCGTCCTTCACCACGGTAGTGATGATTGTCTTCGGCAATGCAGCTCGGGTAGTCGTTGCCGCTCCACGACCGGTGAATACCTCAACACCCTGCTGAGTACCCTTGCCGGTTACGTTCGAGACGTGGTATCCACCAACTCCGGCTTCGACCAAGGCTTCAACAACAATGTTGACGCGCTCTGGGCGAACGACGGCTTCAATTTTGATCATGATCAATTTTCTCCTATTGCGTGATCGGCTCAAAGAACCGATCACGCAAACTGACTGAAAGCCTAGTCAGCTCCGTCGCCGACGTATGCACGCTCACCGTGAAGTGCTACGTCGAGACCAGCATCTTCATCTGCTTCATCTGACCGTAGGCCCAGACCAGGTATCACATCCAGAATCTTCAAGATGATAAAGGTAACAATGAATGAGTAGACAATTGTGGCGAGAGTTGCGACAACGTTGTATCCAAGCACCTCTGCGCTGCCGTCGACAAGTCCAATACCGCCTATGGCGAAAATACCGGTTGCAATTGCACCCCAGATACCGCCGATACCGTGGACCGCCATGACTTCAAGAGCGTCGTCAAATCCGAACTTGTGTCGGATTCGAACTGCGTAGAAGGTAAGTACTCCAGATCCGAGTCCAACGGCGAGTGCGCCCATAGGACCAACGAAACCAGACGCAGGTGTGATTGCAACAAGACCTGCAACAGCACCCGTTGCGGCACCAACACCACTCATCTTGCCGGTATGAATGTGACCCAAGATCACCCAAGCAACCATTGCGACAGCAGCAGCTGTGTTAGTTACGAGGAATGTGCTGATAGCAAGGCCGTCAGCTGCAAGACCTGAGCCGGCGTTGAATCCGAACCATCCAAACCAGAGGATTCCTGCACCGAGGATTACGAACGGAACATTGTGAGGCTCAACACCTCGGTCAACACCACGGCGCTTCCCTACCATCCAGGCAGCTACGACAGCTGCGATACCTGCATTAATGTGAACAACCGTTCCACCAGCGAAATCAAGCGCACCCATTTCAAACAACCATCCGTCGCCAGCCCATACCCAGTGAGCGATTGGTGCGTAGACGAACGTAATCCAAGCGACGAGGAACACGAGATAGGTCGTGAACTTGAATCGCTCGGCAATAGCGCCGGTAATAAGTGCCGGGGTGATGATCGCGAACATCATCTGAAAGATGGCGAACAGCATATCGCCGCTTTCCGGATCGCTAGAAACGTCTTTGAACCCAATGAAGTCAAGGTTACCTATGAACTGTCCCCCAGCTCCGAACGCGAGACTGTAACCCCACAGAACCCAAACTACGCTTACTACACCCATTGACACGAAGCTGTACATGATCGTGTTCACAGCGTTCTTACCGCGTACCAAACCGCCGTAGAAGAACGCAAGACCCGGAGTCATGAACAGAACTAGGGCGGATGCAACTAGCATCCACGCAACTGATCCAGAATCCATTAAATTTCTCTCCCAAAAAATTATTGTTGAGCAAAGGCTCGGATTGAAATCTATGTTTCAGGTGTTTCCGAAATATTTCGGGTATGTGACGCATCGGTTACACACCGGAATATAGGTCAGATAGGTGAGGCAAATACGATCTGAACCACGACAAACCTCAATGAATACAGCGAGATTTCACTTCTGTTTCAGGGTTTGTCAGGCATACGCGATTTTGAAGTGTCACTAACAGTGGATTCGTGATGCGATGTCGCGAATATCTCAGCAACGAATCATTGAACGCCATTGAGAAAGCACAAATAGAGGTCAGTGGAAATGAAAATTCTAAAATAAATTACGCTGGCGCTAACCCTCGGACTGTTTACTGTGCTGTTCTTTGGAGCCTGTAAATCAGACGAAACGAAAATCCCAACCCATGGCATTTACTAAACCGAACCCCACATCAACACGGCTATTGAACAGATAATCACTAAAGTTTTACCACCCGCAACTCCTGCTCTTTTACAGGATGAAGAAGCGGTTTAGGAAATATGGGGTGTTCAAGGGGTGATAATCTTCAGTGAAAGGGTTTAAGTCGTAAATCGAGCCATCTGGCAACGCTGGGTTATTGCACGGAGTGGCTGGCAAAGACAAACTCAGCAAAAATTCACTAGAAATGATTATCGATTCACATTGCCATGCTTGGGGCTACTGGCCATACCTGCCATCAGTTCCCGACCCTGAAAATCACGGTTCGGTCGAACAGCTTATTCACCAGATGGACACCAACGGCGTTGATCGCGCCACGATCGTCTGTGCGCAGATATTCCAAAATTTCGACAATAACGACTATGTTGCCGCGGCTCTCAAAAAGTACCCAGATCGACTTGAGCAGTTTGCTGATATCGATTCGATGTGGTCGGAGACCTATCACACGCCGGGTGCGGCGAAGCGTCTGGAAGAGGCGGCCTACAAATGGCCAATGAAGGCTTTCACACACTACGTGGCGGGCGAAGAAGATGGCAGTTGGTTCAACTCACAGGAAGGCAGAGATTTTCTTGGTGTGGCTGAGCAGCTCGGGCTAATAGCGAGCATATCTATGGCACCACACCATCAAAACGAACTGCGTAAAGCTTTAGAGAGACATCCCAGTTTGAATTTCCTGTTCCACCACATGTCGGGACTGCGCGCTCAAGGCGATGACGTTAGGGTAAATGTCGAAAACGTCAAAGAAACAAGCAAGCTTCCCAATGCATATTTGAAGCTTTCTGGATTTCATTACCTAACGGATAAATACTGGAACTTCCCGTACAGAGACACTCATTGGGTGTACGAAGAGTGTTACGAAGCATTTAGGACAAACATGGTCTGGGGATCGGACTTTCCCGTGGTGAAGAAGTCAATGACTCACTTGCAGTCGTTGGAAGCGTTCCGTACCCATTGTGGTTTCATAGATGTTTCTGACCGAGTTGCAATTCTAGGGGGGACTTTAGAGAGACTGCTCAATGAATCACGTGCAGTAAACAAATAGAGCAAATGGCTGAGCGCAAGCAAACATGACGGCAATGGATTAGCGGACTATCTCGAGGTTCCTAGATTTCTCTAACGATCGGTTCCCCAGACTCGATATGAGTTTTTATGCGCAGCGTTTGATGATATCTCGACCAACCCTATGATGAATGAACTCGGCACCGGGACTTCATTCAAGTTCGGTATCCAAGGTATAAGGACCGTCGACAGTTACAGCGAATCGCTCTATGTAGCCTATGATGCTCCCGCTGAGGCGGCATAGATTTAGCTTCGTAAGCGAGCGCGATATCGGTTGCCGGCAGCCAACCCCACTACAAGCAGTAGCCACGCGCCAACGATTCCATCGATACCCCCCTCTGACGCAGCAGAGCAGGTGCCACTAGACGACTCTTGAGGTGTTTCATCGTTTGATTCCTCAGCATTGTTAGAATGCTCAAACTCCACTGGGGTAGCGATTGGAACAGTTGACTCCTTAGGTTCTGCTTCTGTCGCCTGTTCAGTCTCTTCTGGTTCGGGCACCGAAGTACTCGACGACGGCGGTGCGGTTAATAGCTTGTAGGTTGGTGTTGGTTCCGCGGCTGGGGTTGGTGTTGGGCCTGGAGTCGGTTCGACATATGGATCAGCTCCGATCGAATCACGCCATAGATTCTCAAGCTCATCAATACCGAAACCGTAGACTGAGTTGAGTGCTCCATCAATACTGACTCCGGTTCCGAGAGTAGCGAGAAGGTTCGCCATCTTCTCTTCCCCGTACTCGTCGATCATGTATTTGACTGAGCTTCTACCCTGTCCGTACGCGACGAGCGTGAGGTTTGGATCACCTGGGAATGATCGGAGCGATTTAAGTGGAATTAATCGATCCGTTCCCTCCGCCCATTCCAGAAATCGCTCGTAAGAAACGGTCTTATCGAGGTTTCCGTACTCTGCCAAACCTTCGTTTAACCAGAGCGGGACGGCTCCACTTGAATTCGCAGCGCGGGCGACGAGGATGTGTGTCATTTCGTGAGTGGCGGTTCCGATATCTGACCGACCCGCAAGAACCAGAACCACGCTCTCGCGATCAAACGCCTGTCCTTCTGTGATCAGTTCTCGACTGGTGGCAAGACTGCGCGACGCCACGGCTTCGATCATTTCGGCGTTGTTGTTGTACAGCGTCATCGTGATCGGTGATTCGATGTCGGCACCCGTGACTGGTCCCATGATCTCGAGAGATTCAACGGCCGCCTCGGCAAGTCGTTCCGCTCTGGTTTTAACGGGCCCGTGATACAGAATGGTCACAGGACCAAGCGTTACTTCTTCCCACTCAAATCGCGCGTCGTCAAACCGGAAGGTGTCGGGTTCCGTAATCAGTGTGTCACCGTTCTCATCTGTGATCTCGAACCAGTACTTGATACTTGTTCCGGGTGGAACGTAGCGATCGCGACTGTTCGTGCGGTGAAACAACTCGCCATTGATTAGTGGTCGAGAAGTTTGATCAAGTTCGAGATACGAGTACTGTTTCGAACCTCGATCACCTATTTCAAATGTGACCCTGACGTCGTCAATTCGCAGTTCGGATTCCAGATCAACAGTGAAAGTCATTCCTTCCGGGAACTGCGACTCCGCGCTGTAGGCAACAACGGTAATCGGCGATGGATCCTGTGCTGAGACACCGGCAGTCACACCGGCAAACGTTGAGAAAGTGATTGCGACCGCGGCAAATTGCCTCAGTATCGAGGTGCGAGAAAGTTTTGGGATCGAGAATGCCAGCTTCAAGTTTGTTTCGTGATTGATTTATTAGGCGGTAATGATGAAACGAGTGTTAGTTCAAGAGCAACGCCCCGTACTAACGGTCCTACGCTGGTTTAGTACGGAAAGGATGCACGTAAACTTCTATTCGCTACTAAGCGCACGCCAAGAAGCGATAAATCTCCAAATAGCACTGAGCGGAGTCCCAACACCAAGAACCCACAGTACCGCTAATGGGTAACCGAGAACCAGACCCGCGACCGTGATCACGATTCTCTCGGGTCGAGTTAGGAATCCGGCGGTCCCCTTTTCGCCAAGTCCTTCAGTACGAGCCCGAACGTAGCTGACCATTAACGATCCACCCGTGGCGACGAACGCGAGGAACACGCCGGTCGAGTCAGCGTCGTCGCCATTGACGTAATACATGCCCAGACCGGCAAGAACGGCGATTTCTGAAACGCGATCAAAAACCGAATCGGTAAGCGCACCTCTCTTTGTCACCTTCCCGGTAGATCGGGCGATACCGCCATCGAGGAGATCGAAGGTTGCCCCAACGATCACTAGCACACCGCCAAGTAAAAAGTGCCCTTGTGATACGTAATACGCAGAAACGAGAGCGATCAACAGACCAATCAGGGTTGCCATGTCGGCGGAAATCTTCAAGGCGACCAAAACGGAAACGGCTGGTCGCTCAAACCATTTTGCGACCGCGCCTCGAAGCCCGTAGCGAATAGATTGGAGATCCGGCAAGTAGTTACCAGCCCTGATACTTTGCAGGAGGTACTGGTTGTTTGTCCTGCACCTGGTTGTAGTAACTGAGAACCGAGTCAGCAACTCGTCCCCAGCTATATTGATCCACGGTCGCCCGACCATCTACAGCAAGTTGTGCTCGTAGACCAGGATTCTCTATCAATCGCCTGATCGCCGCTGCCATTGCCGCTTCGTCTTTGGGAGGAATCATCAGCCCGTCTTTATCGTCGGTCATCACAGAAGCGAAGCCCGGGATGTTTGAGGCGACTATTGGTGTTGAAGCAGACATCGCTTCGATAATGATGAATCCGAAACTTTCCTTGCCCGTGTTCGGTGCGAGGAATATGTCGGAATGTTGATAGTAAGCAGGTAGTTCTGAGTCGGAGACCGGACCAACGAATACAACATCATCCAGTGACCGTTCACCCATAATTCGATACGACTCACGATCTGGGACGCCCGCTCCAGCTACGATGAGGCGGAGATTCGGATACTCCCACTTCAGGAGTGAGTATGCGCCGAGGGCGTATCGAAGACCTTTGCGGGGTTCGTTAACACGTCCTACAAACAGCATGTTGATCGCATCGTCTTTGAGAATCGATGGCTTCGGTGTTGGCGTGGAAAAGCGTCCGACATCCAGACCGTTTGGAATCACAGTGTAATCGCCCTCGAAGTAACGGTTAGCGAAGTCCTTTGCGGGTTCAGAGACAGCGATACGACCGTTAAGCCTGATAGCGCCGCGGTTCAATACCTTCTTCCAGAACATGTACCCACGGCCGCGACCTTCGTTGTACGCGTGGAAAGTACCAATCGTAGTCGATGGAGAAAACCGCGAAGCCGTGAGAGCGAACATCGGCATTAGAGGTTCATGAATATGAACGATGTCGAATTGTTCATCCTCGAGCATCGACTTCAAGCGCCATTCGTGCCACACGGAGAACGATATGCGGGCAATTGAACCAGCAGTCGGCACTGGTACTGATCGACCGAATGTACGAAGATCAATATCACCTATATCGACCGCTGACTCGTCGCGAGTACAAGGTGCCAGTATCGAAACTTCATGCCCGCGCTTTTCAAGCTCTTTGCTGAGAGATGCGATATGACGCTGGACCCCACCGGGATGAGCGAGGTCATAAGGCGATACCTGGGCGATCCTCATCGGTACCTCCTATCTCGCATGAATTGATCAGGAACTTGGTCTGATCTTCTATCGTTTAACAACAACGTGCCGCTGGATCAATAAGACGCAATCATATTGCTTTTTCCAGCGGCACGCACCAGTTTTATTGATGCACGTTAGGGCTGTTGCCGAACATGATTATCGCTAGTTGGCGGGTTCATTACCCTCAGCGAACTCTTCGACAGCTACTCGTGCATCGTCGTCACGCATTTGAACCGGAGGTGACTTCATAAAATAGGCAGAGGCGGGCTCAATTGCACCGCTAACGCCCTTGTCCATGGCAATCTTGGCGCTTCGAATAGCGTCAATTGCTACACCAGCCGAGTTCGGGCTGTCTTCAACTTCCAGCTTGAGCTCAACGTTAAGTGGCTGATCACCCCATGACGTACCTTCGAGGCGGATGTATGCCCACTTTCGGTCTTCGAGCCAGGGGACGTGGTCGGAAGGACCAATATGTACATCGTCGGTTGGAAGCTCTTTTTCGAGCTGCGACTGAACAGCGTTGGTCTTCGAAATTTTCTTCGACTTCAGACGTGACCGCTCGAGCATGTTGTAGAAGTCCGTGTTCCCGCCAAAGTTCAACTGGTACGTCTTGTCGAGTTGAACACCGCGGTCTTCGAACAATCGTGCTAGAACTCGGTGAACGATGGTCGCGCCGACCTGTGACTTGATGTCATCACCAACGATCGGGACGCCACGATCGATGAAACGCTTCTGCCAGTAGGCCTCACGAGCAATAAACACGGGAATGCAGTTCACGAATGCGACACCCGCAGCAAGAGCCTGCTCGACGTACCACTTGGTCGCCTGTTCGGAACCAACCGGTAGGTAGTTGATCATTACGTCAACTTCGCGCTCTCGGAGGATACCGACGACGTCGGCGGTCGTTCCACCCGGAGTTGATGGGTCGTGGTTTACATCGACGAGATCTTCGAGATATTCACCGATTCCATCGTGAGTCATGCCACGATCCACAGGTACGCCCATATGAGGTACTTCGTGGAACTGTACAGCGTTGTTGTTCTTGGAGATCAACGCCTCTGAAAGGTCCTTGCCGACCTTCTCAGAGTCGACGTCGAAAGCGGCAACAATGTTCACATCGCTAAGTGCGTAACCACCGAGAACGTTGTGCATCAAACCTGGGATTCTTGCCGAACCCTCGTCAATTTCACTGTACTTGTGTAGTCCCTGAACCAGTGACGATGCACAGTTACCTGCGCCAACAATCGCAACATTGATCTTACCCAACGTGGAGCCTCCTAAAGAAAAATCTTGAATAAAGATGATGCGAACAATCGACGGTTGGTGTCCTTTATCGAGTCATCCACCCGCAGCCGTTCTGAAGAACGTTGTCCAGATTAGGGTTACTCCACAGGAGGATTTGGGAATCGTTTCGCTTTTTCAGAGGAGTATGTTCCAAAATATTCCAGAACTACAACCTCAATATGGTTAAACAACCACTTGCATGGCTTCAGCTATTTCAGAAAGAGAGTGAGTTTTTATGTGAGGATTCACGCCCGACCAGATATAGTCGAAATGTTGGCGCAAAATCGAAGCGTACCGACTCTGTGATTTGAACAGCATCATGGGAACCAGACCGTCTATCGAACTACCATCGACATTGTTTTTGGGTTTTCCGAAATGGTAAGTCTCAATGTATGCCACCGATTCGGTCATCACTAGATATACCGAGGGCCAGTGGTCGACAAACCTAACGTCGATTCCGAAATACGACCGGGATTCGGCTTCGCGTTTCATTGATGCTATTACGTTCAGGCTCCGCCAACTATCGTTGTACAACGGACCTGCCTTAAAACGATCCTCATCTTCAAACTGGGCGCCATCTTCGGCGACAGCTCTTGCGCGTGCAAATTCGCTGACGGGATTTACGAGAATAGCGCGAACCTGAACGCCTCTATCTTGGGCAGCCATTTGTTTAAGTATGGCTGTGTGACCTCGGTCACCAAAAAACTCTCGAAGCCCGATGCCTTGCAGCAATATTTCGCCTTCTGCATCTTCAAGTGATGAGCCAATCGAAGTCGACGTTTCCGGATCTGAACTGCGAGGACCCAATACTCCTAGTAATCCCTGGTTCACCGCACCAGAGAGAATGTTTGTGAATCTAGCGAGATGCTCTGATTCGTCAGCGTGTACCGAAGCAGTGTCATGTTGTGGCAACGGTAGCTGCTGGGCGGAATATTGATTCGCTGGTGTATATCCGGAAGCTTGGATACCAGCTGTAGACGAACTGGGTTGAATAAGCGACTGAACCGATTCTTCGGTGACGATCCAGGATTTACCGATACGGCTTGCCGGTATCAATCCTGATTTCAGCCATTTGTACACAGTCTTTTCGCTGACGTTCAGGCGAATCGCCACGTCACGCACGCTGAGATTCATTTCGACACCCCATAGTTCTGCTTACAGCATCGTTATTCCTGATAATTCCTAAATAATGGTAATTCATCGCAACTTTTCGCTCAATGACGAAGTTGAGCGTTATTCGGATCAAACAAAAAGCCGCTGGCAATTTTTGTAAGCGGCTTTTTGTTTATGCGGTTTATAGCTGGCTCGTTACCAGCCGACTGCCGAACCGTCCTTACGAGGTTCGGAACCAGCGGTGAGCACCCCAGTCTCAGGATCACGAGAAATGACCTGACCACCACCAAAGTTAGTGCGTTCATACCCAGATACAACGTGAACAGTGTGACCGCGTTTTTCGAGGTCTTTGACGACGTAAGGTGAAATATCTTCCTCAACCATTACGTCCTGCGTGTCCTCGACATCGATCTTGAAACGCGGTGCGTCGAGCGCTTGTTGCGAGTCCATTCCGAAGTCGATCATATTCGACGCAACCTGTAGGTGACCTTGCGGCTGCATGAAGCCGCCCATCACGCCGAAGCTCAACCACATTTCATCGTCCTTAGTCGCCATTGCCGGGATGATGGTCTGGAATGGTCGCTTATTACCTTCAAGATAGTTCATATGATTCGGGTCGAACGAGAACAGTGAGCCTCGGTTCTGGAGCGCCATTCCAAGAGTTGGAACAACTAAGCCAGTACCGAACCCTGCGAATAAGCTGTTGATGAACGAACAAGCTGTTCCTTCTCCATCGACTGCAGTGAGATAAACGGTGTCGGCTCCACCCATTGGGTCGCCATACGAAACATTCGGATCTGCTTGGACTTCAGAGATTCCAGCTCTCCGACGGTTAGCGTAGTCCTTGCTCAGCAGTGGACCAATCGGAACCTCCGCAACGCGAGGATCAGCGACGTACTGAAACGCGTCGGCGTATCCACGACGCATCGACTCGATGAGATAGTGATACCGATCAGAGGACTGAGCGCTCATGGAACCAATGTCGAATCCTTCAGCCAGATTCAATGCAATCAGTGCCGCAATTCCCTGACCATTCGGCGGACATTCCCAAATGTCCACACCACGGTAGTTGGTGCTAATCGCCTCATCCCAGTCGGAACGGTGGTTCGCCAAGTCTTCCTCGGTCAACCAGCCACCTTCAGACTGAACGAACTCGGCAGTCTTCTTAGCTATCTCTCCCTTGTAGAAGGCTTCGCTACCGCCTTCAGCGATCATTTGAAGAGTACGACCTAGTTCTGGAAGCGTGATAATTTCGCCGTACTTTGGAGCACCATTAGCTCCCGATCCGGGGAGCAGCTCTTTACCCGAAGGTCGGTGGTTCAGTTTCTGGATCGTCTCAGCAGACCCCCAGGATCGGGCGATCACTTCAGATACGGCGTATCCGTTTAATGCGTAATCTATCGCCGGCTGAAGCACTTCTTGAAGGGTCATTCGTCCGTACTGGTTTAGCGCTGTCTCCCAACCGTGAACTGTTCCAGGAACACTTACCGCGAAGTGGCTTCCGTCGAGGTTGTTTGGAATCGAGTCGAACCCTGCTTTACGTACGTCATCGACGTTTGCAGCGGTCGCCTGTCGACCAGACCCGTTTAGAGACGCTACTTTTCGCTCGTTTTTGTCCCATATCAGAGCAAACATGTCACCACCAATACCCGTGGACATTGGCTCGACAACGTTCAGGACGGCTGCAGTAGCAACCGCGGCATCAATAGCGTTTCCGCCGTCGCGCAGCATTTGTAATCCAGCCTGCGCCGCAAGTGGCTGACTGGTCGCTACAGCGCCTTTTTGTGCAACTACGGCCGATCTTCGGGACTTAAAGTAACTCATCTACGGGGCTCCAAAACGCATATCAACTCACGCTTATTCTGCGAGTTGGGTCATACTAGCACCGTCCAAAGCAGAGTTACGCAGGTACCGCCTATTACGGAGCAAATTGACAGATGACGGATCAACGCAAACCCCGAGTCGGCCTCGCATCAACAAGTGAGGTAAGGGATCGATACATTGCCGAGCCCGATCTCGAGCGTCTTCAGAAGTTTGCCGAGTTTGAATGGCGGGAATTTAACGAGGAAACAAGATGGGATGCAAGTCCTTCCACAAGTGTAGAAACAATGGCTGAGTTTCGAAAGTTTGTAGGTAGGCTGGATGCGGTGATTGTGTGCCATGGATCGCCCAGGGTCGGCGAAAGCGTGATCTGTGCTTCGCCGAATCTCGAATTTATCGGCGAACTAGAAGGAGATCGATTCGCCCAAAGAATCGACGTAGACACGGCGATCCGTCATGGTGTTCGAGCTGTCGACACAACGCACGGGTCATCGTACCCGGTTTCCGAATGGGCGTTAGGAATGATGTTGATCGGATTACGAAACGCGGGGGCTCACTACCGTCGATTGATCGCAAACGAAGAATGGGGATCTGCTGATCAGCGTGATAACGAAGCCGATTTTTCTAAGAACGAAGAATTGACAGGTAAAACGGTTGGACTGATCGGTGCTGGATATATTGCTCGACGACTAATCGAACTGTTAAAGCCGTTTGGCGTCGATTTGCTAGTTCACGATCCTTACGTACAGTCGGAGTTGGCCAGTTCTTTGGGATTCACACTCACGACTCTCGAAGCTGTAATGTCGAAGCCTGACGTAGTCGTCTGCCTTGCGCCATTGACTCCCGGGACGCAAGGAATGATCGGCGAAGAACAAATCGCAATGCTCAAACCAGGCGCTGTTTTCGTAAACGTTTCACGAGGAGCGATCGTCGACTCTTACGCGTTAATTAGTCGACTCGAATCAGATGATATTACGGCGTGCCTTGATGTTTTCGATCCTGAACCCATTCCGGTCGACTCGAAAATCCGACTGCTCCCAAACGTGTTCCTCTCACCTCATATTGCCGGAACGACCGAGCGATCTCGAACGCGATTTTTCGAGGAAATGGTGGGGGAATTAGAGCGGCACTTTTCGGGTCACGAAACGATGCATAATCTGACATCTCGGGTGCTCGCCAATCGCCGCGGACAGTAGAGAAAATACCGGATTGCTGCCGGAAAACATTCCGTGTAACGCTACACGGTTTCGCCTACACGGAAACGAAAAAATGAAAAAGTGGCCAACACATTGCCGTGTAGAAACCGGGCTATATCAATCGTGAAAGTTACCGGATTACGCTACCGTGTAGCCGCTCAGCGAGCACGTGGGTTAAGGACGTCGTTGAGTGCGTCACCAACGATGTTCCAGCAGAAAATCAGCAACCAGACAACAATAATTGGTGATAGCAGTTGTTCCGGGTGATCACGCAGTACGGAAACACTGGCTCCACCACGTGCGGTGACATCGCCGATCATCACGCCTAGACTTGGTCGTGGCGGTTGTACACCGAGTCCGAAGAAGCTCAAAACGACCTCGGATAGTGCGATAGCTCCGATGCCAAAACTGACCGAAACGATCACGGGACTCACGACATTCGGAAGGATGTGTCGGAAAAGAATTCGAGGCGTTGATGTCCCCATGGCGCGTGCCGCTTCGACATACTCTGCCTCCCGCATCACAAGCACCTGACCACGAACCAGTCGCATCATTCCGAACCAGCTCAGGGGTAAAAGCGCCACGCCGATTACAAAGTAGTCGACGATTCCAGAGCTAACCAATCCTGATATACCGGTCGAATCCTCAATATTGCGCGCAAATTCGACAATCCGCGGTCTAAGCGTCGCGGCTAGAAGAATGATCAACAAGATATCCGGGAACACCGATATCACCTCACCGACTCTCATAATCACCGCGTCAATCCATCCACGGAAGTAACCGGCAACCAATCCGATACTCACGCCCAGAAGCAAGCTTCCGGTAATGAACGATGTAACGGTGATGATCACCGTCGTCTGTATGCCCCAAACAACTCGGGTGTAAAGATCTCGCCCGGCTCGATCAGTGCCCAGCCAGTGTTCGGCACTTGGCCCTTGTTGGGTATTGCGGAGGTCGGTCTCGCGGTAATCGTGGGTCTGAATTACCGGAGCGAGAATCCCGAGCATGTAAATAAATGTAATGATGATCAGACCGGAGAATGCCAAACGGCGCTTACGGAATCGCGACCACACTCCACGCCAGAATCCTTTCGGCTTGATCTGGTCAAGCTCTGTAGCTTCTATGTCAGCGATCGATGTCATTTAGCTACTGCAGCCTTATTCTAGGGTCGACGATTGTGTATGCGATATCGATCAAAAGGTTTGCTAGAACGAGCATTGCTGCTCCGAGCAAAACAAATGCAGTCAAAACAGGGAAGTCACGTTGGAAAATAGCGTCGAGTGAAAGTCGCCCTGCTCCAGGAATCCCATAGATCAGCTCGACGATCAGCGATCCACCAAACATCCCAGCGAGTGTAAATCCCATGATCGTCAGGATAGGCAGTAGAGCGTTCCGGGCGACGTGGCGATAATTGACCACAAAGTTTGACATTCCCTTAGCTCGAGCAGTGCGAACATATTCTTGACCAATTACTTCTAAAGTGCTCGCCCGCATGTGGCGTACGAACACAGCTGCACCTGGAATTCCTATCGTTAGAGCAGGCAGAACAATTTGTGATGAGAAGAAGCCGCCCCACCCGGCAGCGGGAACCCAGTGGAGATTTACTGCGAAGAAAAGAATTAAAAACGGAGCGGTAAAAAAGACCGGCATGGCGTACAGGATCAACATCGTTATCACGATTGCGGGGTCTTTTCCCGTACCTTGCTTCTTGGCAGCATAAAACCCGAGAGGTAACCCAACCGCCACTGCAACTATGAGCGCCGCTAAGTTCAACTGGAGCGAAACCCAGAGCTTAGGCGCAATGATCTCGAGTACCGGTTTACCCTGGTAGTGGTAGCTTTCGCCAAAGTCTCCTCTTAGAGCATCAGCGACATAGAGCACGTACCGTACCGGGAATGGGTCATCGAGCCCTAGCCTCTCTCGTTCGCGCTCGATTCTTTCGGGTGTAGCCCTGTTCCCAAGTCGTAACTCAGCAGGGTCGCCAGGAGCCCACGTTCCCATCATGAACACGAAGAAAGCGGCTAGGGCAAGCAGCACCGGAGTCCACAGTAAACGTCGCACTATGTAAGCGAGCATGTGCGGTTACAGACCTCCGATGGTTATAGCTAATCACCCTTCGTCAAACTTGAAGAGCGGTAAACAAATGCCCCGGTATCGGTCTTTGACCGGATCACGACATATTACCTATGTCATGTTGTACTGAGACAAAACTGCTTCTATGTAAGTGCCAGCACTACTTGTCCAGCCAGACATCCTTGAACTTGGACACTGTTAGAGACGAGAACGTGTAGTCCTGAACCCATGGCTTTATTAGAGCTTTAGAGTCGACACCCCACCAGAGTGGCAACCACGCTGCGTCAGAAACAACGATCTGCTCAGCGTCGTTATAGTACTGAACACGCTTGGTAGCGTCTTGCTCAGTCTGTGCTGCAACGACGAAGTCATCTACTTCCTGGTTGTTGTACCCACCGTAGTTGATCGCACTGGTTGACCGGAACAAAACGTCAATGAACGTTTGAGGATCAGGGTAGTCAGCCTGCCAAGACAGACCACTCCACGCCTGTAAACGTCCTCGGTGCAAGTCCTGAATGTAAGTAGCCCACTCAACCTGCTGAATTTCAATTTCAATACCAAGGTTCTGTCGCCACATGTCAGCAACCACCTCGGTTGTCAGACCTGGTGATCCACCCGTGCCGGGAACTGTGAGGACGATTCGAGGGCGGCTACCTGCATCAGCATAAGCAGACTGCGCAAGCAGGTCTTGAGCAAGATCGGGATCAAACTCGAGTCCCTGAATGTCGGCTGAGAAGCCAGGAAATCCGGGAGGAATAATTCCGTATGCAGGCTTCACAAGGTTCGAGAAGACCTGGTCGGCAATAAGCTGCTTGTCGACAGCATGATTCAAGGCACGTCGGAAGTTGGCATCGTCGAACGGTGCCTCATTGATATTGAATCCAACGTATGAAACCGCGAAGTTGGGCGGAACCTCAACGAGGTCTTTGTTCAACTCTTCAGTTGGGTCTTGAACTCGCTCGAGGTCGGCGAGACCTACTCCTGTTACATCGATTTCGTCGTTCTCGTACATCGCCATTGCGACACCACCGGCGAGGTTGAATACAACTTCGTCGAGGTAGGCAGGGCGATCCCAGAAGTTATCGTTTCGGGCGAGTCGAATTCGCTGACCTATTCGGTACTCCTTTAGCGTGAACGGACCAGTGCTTACCGGCTCGTCAACCCAGTCGCGCCCCATCGACTCGAGGTTGTTTCGATTGAGCACAAACGCCGTCGGGTATGTGAGCTTCGCAATGAAGTACGCCTTTGGTGCGTCGATCGTTAGGCGGAGCGTTCGCTCGTCGACCACTTCGATGCCTTCTGCGTTTGTTGCGTTGCCTTCCACAATGTCGTGGATGCCGACGATATCGCCAAGGAACTCCTCGGCAACTGTTGAGGAGGTGTCCGGGTGAGCGGCTCGCTCAAGAGACCACTTAAAGTCCTGAGCGGTGACCGGATCACCATTTGAGAATTTCAAATCGTTTCGAAGTTTGAACTCATAAACAGTGCCATCTTCCAGTACCTGCCACGATTCAGCAAGGTCAGGTTCGAACGGGTTCGACGGGTTGGTGCCGAGACGGACGAGCCCCGAGAAAACTTCAATGACGATGCCGTAAGAGGTTCCGTCGGTTACGAGGTGCGGATCCAGTGTTGGCGGATCGCTCCACAAGGTGTTGAAAATTCCACCCTGCTGCGGACCACCGGAACCAGCAACCGGTTCGTTGTACTGACTATCCTTCAGATCGGGAGCTATAGCGGGTTGCGTTGCACGCGCCGCTGGTGGCGTAGAGGTCGGTGGTGCCGTGTCCTGAGACGGAGCGTCAGAGTGACCGCTGCAAGCAACTGCAGCAATGAGCAAGAGGCTCATTACCATCCCAAAAATCGTTATTCTCATCGAACTGGATCCTAATTTCAACTTATTTGTTTCTCTGCAGGTTGTGTCTGCAATTGATTGAGACCTGTGAGTAGTTAAGTGCTTATTACGGAGTTCCCGCGCCTTCGGTTCTTGTACTAGATCCTCTGACACACGTCTTCCTTTGCGGGTGTCATATAGGCAGTCCCACTAGTTGGCTCCCACCTCTGACGATGCTGAAGCAGATTCCACCTGCGAACTGAGGTACGACTTCAAAATGTCGTCTAAATCACCGTCCAAAACCGCCTGGGCATCACCGGTCTGGAAGTCGGTTCTATGGTCTTTAACCATCTGGTACGGGTGTTGAACGTAACTTCGTACCTGACGTCCAAACTCTGCGGAAACGTGCTCGCCTTTCAAGGCTGCTCGTTCTTCAGCTTTTTGCTGCATATCGAGATCGACCAATCGCGAGAGAAGAATTCGCATTGCTACCTCGCGGTTTTGCGCCTGTGATCGCTCGTTCTGGACGGCAACGACAATGTTGGTTGGTAAGTGGGTAACTCGAATAGCGGTCGAGTTTTTCTGGACGTTCTGTCCTCCGTTCCCACTGGCGCGGAATACATCGACTCGCAGATCGTCCGGATTGATCTTGACCTGTTCGGTTTCGTCGGCTTCTGGCAGGACTTCGACGAGAGCAAAACTCGTGTGACGACGGTGATCGGCGTCAAACGGTGAAAGCCTTACTAGTCGGTGAACGCCGCGTTCGGATCGGAGATAGCCGTAGGCGTACTTGCCATCTATCTTGATAGTCGCGCTCTTGATGCCCGCTTCGTCACCTGGCGTTTGATCCAAAACTTCAGCATGGAAGCCGCGCCGCTCTGCCCAACGTGTGTACATGCGAACGAGAATTTCCGCCCAGTCTTGAGCGTCCACGCCACCAGCACCTTGTTTCACATAGAGAATTGCTGAGCGAGAGTCGTACTCGCCGCTGAGTTGGAGTTCAAACTCCAGTGACTCTACGGACTTTGAAAATTTCGCGAGATCAGTGGCGAGTTGCTCGCCGAGCGACTCATCGCCTTCTTCAACGGCAAGCGCGAATAGTTCGACAGTACTGGCTACATTGCTGGAAAGATCGGTCCAGGTTTTTAACTCAGAGCGAACTGCAGCGAGTTTTCGCATACGCGCTTTAGCATTGTCGGAGTTGTCCCAGAAACCGGGTTCGGTCGCCTCTTTTTCTAGAGAGTCGACGCTTCGTTGCAGTTCAGAAAGGTCAAAGCCGCCTCACGATCTCCTCAACGCGCGAATTCAACTCTTCGGCGTCGCCAAGAAGAGTTCGCATGTTCGAGGTTGTCGATTCGTTGCTTGCCATTGCTGCCCCATGCGGGATCAGCTACCGATTATGTAGCTCTGGAAAGTCCGCTCGTGTATTCGAACGAAGTACCCCGCAAGCACGTCAAATTATATCAATTGATCAGTTAGGTTAACTCGCTTATTCCAC